>Ga0272445_1000123_pt1 | contig 77058 bp, 68 predicted proteins | sample YNPCB0031_FD_194404 | JGI IMG/M metagenome (GOLD analysis project Ga0272445, IMG submission 194404) | Hot spring sediment microbial communities from Yellowstone National Park, WY, United States - YNP-CB-003-1 | ecosystem: Environmental > Aquatic > Thermal springs > Hot (42-90C) > Sediment...
CAAATTCAACATAAAGCAAGCAGATACCTAACATGGAAAAACAATGATGAAAGAACTTTAGCGAAATACTATAGATATCTTTGAAATATTATCTTTGGTTAGAATAGCTTCACTATGTTTATTATTCCCTCTCTTATTATTGATACTCCATATGCAGCCATAAGCATCGACATTATTTTATCAAGTACTGCTGCTCCGTTCTCCCCAAGAATTTTCAGCATTTGCTTACCGGCTAGCAGTATTGGTAGGGCTATTAGGCTATTTACTGCTACGCTTAGTATACCTATCGGTAGCCCCCATAAATACTTTACATATATAGCCATCGTTATGGCTCCCGGACCTGCTAGTAGAGGTGTTGCCATCGGAACTACAGCTATAGTTCTCCTATCAATTTTAGGTAGTTTCAATACTTCAAGTAGTCCTAGTATTGAGTATACTAGAAGTATCATCCCCCCAGCAATTCTAAAATCATCTATCGTTATACTCATAAGCATCATAAACGTATCCCCGCCAAAGACGAAGAATAGGAGGATTAATGATGCTATAAATACGCTTTCAACAATTATCCTATTCCTCTCCCTATCATCTATTCCTCTTGTAAGTATGTAGAAGTATGGTGAGGTTGATACCGGATCTAGAACTATGAATAGTAGAATTATTGGCTGAATAATGTCAAGCATAAATCTAACTACGTAGCATAATAAAAACTTAACTGGTAGTAAGTATTTTAGAAGCTTCTGGATTCTTGTGGATTGATTGTTGATGTGGATGGAGCAGTTATATAAGCTATTGTGCTCCTCATCAATTCAATCTGCTTGAAATAGGGTTTATGTGTCTTGGAATTTATCCAAAAAGTTTAAGTCTTAATCTAGTAGTTTAGCTGAGTGATGTGTGGTGGTTAGTAGGGAGTATTTAAGGGATTATTTCTCCAGGAATTGGGATAGGTATTACAGGATTGGTTTCCTAGTTGATTTAGGGTTTAAGCGTAGGGTATGTGTGAAGTGTGGTAGGGGTTTCTGGACTTTGGATGATGGTAGGGATGTATGTCCTGATCAGCCATGCAGCCCCTACGAATTTATCGGTAATCCACCTAGTAATGTGAGGCTTAGCTATGTTGAGGCTTGGAGAGCTATTGAGGATTTCTTCGTTAGGAATGGGCATGAAAGCATACGTAGATATCCCGTAGTTTCAAGATGGTATCCCCCACTATTCTTTACAGCTGCAAGTATTGTTGATTTCTATAGGCTTGAGGATGGAAATGTTGTTTTTGAGTTTCCGGCAAACCCGTTAATTATCCCCCAGTTCTGTCTAAGATTTAACGATATACCTAACGTAGGGGTTACCGGTAAGCATTATACATGCTTCGTTATGGTTGGGCAGCATAGCCTATATGATGGTAGGGAGGGGTACTGGAAGGAGAGATGTATAGAGCTTGACTATAAAATGTTAACTGATGTCTTCAAGATTAGGCCTGAGGAGATAGTTTTCCTTGAGGATTTATGGGTTGGGACAGGAGCGTACGGCTACTCTCTAGAGTATTTTGTTCGTGGATTGGAGCTTGGCAATGCTGTATTTACTGAGTTTCTAATAGGTAAAAATGGACCTAGGGAGATGCCGTATAAGGTGATAGATATGGGCGCTGGTCTTGAAAGGTTTCCGTGGCTGCTACACGGCACACCTACAAGCTACGATGTTGTGTTCCAGCCTTCCATCGAGAAGCTGAAGAGTATTTGCGGAGTTAGGGTTGATGAGAAGCTTCTCCTAGATTACTATAGGTTTGCCGGTATGCTGAATGTTGATGAGGTTAAAGATATTGGTAGGATGAGAAGCATCATAGCTGAGAGGATTGGGGTTAGCTATAGCGAATTTGTGGAGGCTGTTGAGCCTCTACAAGCCCTGTATGCTGTATGCGACCATACACGTGCTTTAGCCTTCGCCATAGCTGACGGCATGATACCTAGCAACGTCGGTGGAGGATATAATCTACGTGTAGTATTACGTAGAGCGTTAAGCCTTATTGAAGGCTTTAAATGGGGTTTCAATCTTATCGACGTTGTGGAGATGCATGCAAAACAGCTTAAGCCAATAGCTCCGGAACTGGAGGAGCATTTAGGCGAGATCCAGGAGATTCTGGATGTAGAGACCAGTAGGTTTAAGGCTTCAAGAGATCGTGCCTCCAGAGTTATTGATAGATTGTTGAGGTCCGGAAGGTTGATAGATGCTAAAACCCTCATAACACTCTACGAGTCTGAAGGCATAACTCCGGAGCTTGTAAGGATGAAGGCTCCTAACGTAGAGATTCCGCCGGACTTCTACAGCATGGTTACTAGGAGGAATGAGCCTCTAAGACGGGAGGAGGCTAAACAAATACCTGTGGAGGGTATTCCTGCAACAAGAAACCTATTCTACGAGTACCCCTACTCCTACGAGTTTAACGCTAAAGTAGTTAAGGTTATTGGAGAATATGTTGTGCTTGACCAAACCCTATTCTATCCTACAGCAGGTGGACAGATGCATGATGAGGGGTTAATTAACGGTGAGAGGGTGGTTGAAGTATTGAGGGTTGGAGGCGTTATTCTCCATAGGGTTAAGAATCCTCTAGCATTTAGGGAGGGTGATAGTGTACATGGAGTTATCGATAGGGGGAGGAGGGAGGCTTTAAGAAGGCATCATACAGCTACACATATAGTTAATGCTGCTTCACGTAGTGTTCTAGGTTCATGGGTTTGGCAGCATGGAGCTGAGAAAACACCTGAGAAGGCGAGGCTTGACATAACGCATTACCAGGCATTAACGGATAGTCAGATTAGAAGAATTGAGGAAGCCGCAAATAGAATAGTTTTGGAGAATCATCCAGTCATTATTCAAACAATTCCTAGAAGAAATGCTGAGTTAAAGTATGGATTCATAATCTATCAGGGCGGAGCAGTTCCAAGTAGGGAGGTTAGAATAGTTGAGATCCCAGGTGTTGATGTTGAGGCATGTGGGGGGCTGCACTGCAGATCAACTGGGGAGGTTGGATTTATAACGATTATGAGGACTAAGAGAATACAGGATGGAATCGTTAGGATTGAGTTCTGCTCAGGCGAGGCTGCTGTTAAGTATTTGGAGGATAGGTGGAGCATACTGAGGCGGACAGCGGAGATACTTAACGTCCCCGATGAGGATGTTCCTAGAAGGGTGGAGGAGATATTTAATGAGTGGAAGACGTTGAGGAAGAGGGTTAGGGATGGTTTATGAGCTCTTCGGATTTTGAGTATTGGTCTAAGCTTAAGAGGAAGGAGGAAATATTGAGGAGGGCATGTGAAATACTAAGAGTTCAGGAGGAGCATCTACCTAGAACGGTTCAGAGATTTCTAAGGGAGATTGAGGATATGAAGCTAAAGCTATCCTCTAGCCGATAACGTATCTTCTATCTATGAGAACATATGTAAAGCCCCTCTTATCGATAACGACGGCATTTACAGCTTTAGCTATTCCCTCAACATCATCATCGCCAACAAATCCCCTAGCACTTCTAAAAACCTTAATCTTTAAGCACTTCTGGGTTTTTAAACGTCTCCTAACCTCATCAATAAGCCTATCAGTAACCCCCCTACTGCCTATGTTAACATCTCCTCTAGGCTGATGTATCTTAGCCTTCTTCAACTCCAAACCTCTACTACTCAGCTTAACCATAAAAACTCTAAGCATACCTGCTATTTAAGCATTAATGAACCCTATAGGATTCATCGATGCTTAAATGGATCTATCTACTTTTGGAGGTAATGTAGATTGCTGCTAGGATCACTCCTCCACCTACTATCTTCTGCATTGTTAATGGCTCCTGCAGAATTGCTGATGAGAGGATAACTGCAGATACTGGCTCAGTCAATATACCTATGCTTGCCCTACCCGCCTCAACACTTTTCAAGTCTCTATTGAATAGGTAGTATGCGAATCCTGTTGCAACGTATGATAGGTAGATGCTTATTATCAATACGCCTGGGGGGATATGTATGAAGTCTAAGCCGCTAGCTACCGATACTGTAAGTAGTGTTATTGAAGCGAATGCTGGGGGAACTATAGCTATCTGCTCAGGGGTTATTCCCCCGTTAAGCATGTGTTTATTTATAATTATGTATGTAGCGTAGTTGAAGGCTGAGATTAATCCAAGAATTAAGCCTATAGGGTTGAAGTTTATATCGCCGTAGTTAAGTATAGCAACACCTATAATGGCTAGAGCTAACGCATAGGCTTTAGCTGCTGTTAGCTTCTCGTTAAATACTATTCTGGAAATTATGTTGACAAGTATGGGCGCTATGTAGAGTAGGAGGGAGGCTGTTGACGCCTCAATTACCTTTACGGTGTAGAAGTAGGTAAGGTAGAATGCGGGTACTAGGAAAACGCCTAGAACAAGTAGTTTAAGCATGTTTTTAAGGCTTACCCCTCTAGCAATATATATTGCTAGAGGAGTTATAAATAGGGTTCTGTAGAGTATTAGTGTTAATGGATCTCCGCCTAGCTCATAAGCGATTTTCCCAGCAACCCCTATACTCCCCCAAATTATTGAGGCTAAGATAATCCCCAGCAAGTTAATCAACGTAAATTATAAAGAAATTATTAGATACGGGCGTATTTCTTGATTGTTTCAATAATTGATTTTCCCTGCTTCAGCTCTTCAGCTTCAAGCTTTTCAACCCTATCTATTTCAACAGCTTTCTCCACAGCTTCGTTGAGGATTTCTATAGGTATTACGACAACTCCATCATAGTCTCCAACAACAATATCGCCGGGCTTAACTTTAACGCCGCTGCAGACTATTGGCTTATTTACGTCTTCAACAATAAACCTACCTATAATTGTTGCTGGTACAATGCTTCTAGCATATACCGGAATCTTTAAGCTTCTAATCTCCTCCAGGTCTCGAACTCCTCCATCAAGTACAAATCCCTCCACGCCCCGAGCCTTAGCAGCTGTTGCCATAAGGCCTCCGAGGAGGGATGTATCTCTCGCATCATATCCGTTAGCTCCAATAACGATAACGCTTCCTGGAGGAGCCTCATCTATTAGTTGAAGCGTTTTCAGCGGAGCCTCCTTTACTGCTGATTTCTTAATGCTTACCGTTAATGCTGGTCCAACAATTTTCCCTTCAACTACCGGCTTAACATCGTAGCTCATACATCCATGAAAACCCATACTATCCAATACGTCGCTTAGCGTAGCTGTAGGTATTCCGTAAAGCCTCCTCCTCAGGTCCTCGTTAAGCATCTCAATCACTGCATGGCTTGAAGGCATACGTATATATTCCTTCAGGCTCCCTCTTAACAACTTCAAGCCTAAGCTTCATCCCTATCCTTATCTTGCTGGGATCATCTACTTCAAGCCATGCAAGAGCCTTAACACCCTCCTTAAGCCTTCCAACAGCTACAACATAGTCTTTATAGTGGGCGAACGTTGATGGCTTTATGTTTATTATAGTGTATGTTTCAAGCTCAGCTTCTCCTGAAAGCTTTAGGAACTCAATATCTGAACTCCTACATTTCGTGCAGTCCGCCTGCGGTGGGAAGTATGCTTCACCGCATATTCTACATTTAGATGCATATATAACCCCCTCCCTTAAGCCGTTAAAGAACTTCTCTATCCTGCTTACGCCGAACTGGTAGTTAACCTTCAGTTCACGTATGCTCGTATATATTGGTAGTTTAGTTTTCTGATCTATAACTATCGGTAGCCCATCAATCCTCATTTCAACCACCCCATTTAGGCTTTTCCAGTGAGAGTATTGTTATGTAGCAGTAGTGGCCTGTACCTCCAACATTATGTGCTAATGCATTACCCTTAACTATAGGTGCCTGCCTCCCGTTTTCAACCTGTCTTCTAAGCTGCTTCGTAAGCTCAACAATCATACCTACACCTGTAGCTCCTAATGGATGTCCCTTAGCTTTAAGCCCTCCATCAACGTTTACAGGTATTTTACCTCCTATGTATGTCTGTTCTTCACGTAGGAGTAGGTATCCCTCCCCCCTCCTAGCGAAGTTTAGGTCCTCGTAGGCCATTATCTCAGCTATTGTGAAGCAGTCATGGACGTTAGCTACATCAATGTATCTTAATGGATCATCATGCTCGATACCTGCCATTCTGTAAGCCTTTCTAGCAGCATCTACAGCAGCATCCAGGCCTGTAAATCCGCTTCTCCTACTCATATTAGCGCTATCGTTTGAAACGCCAATACCCCTAACCCATATTGGAGTATCGGTAAGCTTTCTAGCAGCCTCCTCCGAGGCAAGTATAACGGCTGCTGATCCATCACTTATCGGGCAGCAGTCGTAGAGTTTAAGGGGCCAGGCAACATACCTCGACTTTAAAGCATCCTCAATAGTAATTCTATTTCTAAGATGGGCTTTAGGGTTTAGGGAGCCGTAGTAATGGTTTTTAACAGCAACCCTAGCAAGATCCTCCTCTTTAGCTCCATACCTGTTCATGTATGCTGTAGCGTGGAGGGCATAGTATCCTGGAAACGTTACGCCGAAGTTTTCAAACTCCCAGAAGTAGTTTGCGGATCTACCGATAAACTCAACAGCTACAGGCGTAGGGGATTCACACATCTTCTCAACGCCTAGGACCAGGACGATATCCGCAAATCCTGAAGAAACAGCGTTGAAGCCTGTGAAGAAGGCTGCACTACCGGTAGCGCATGCAGCCTCAGTTCTTAAAGTACCTTTAAACCTCAAATTGCAGTAGTCACAGCATAAAACTGCTGGTAGGATTTCAGCATTAAACGATCCGAATGTCCCGACACTGCAGAACTCTATATCCTTCTGCTCAATACCGGCATCATTTAAAGCATCTTTAACGGATTCCCATGCAAGCTCATCAATACGTACATCGTTTCTAACACCAAATCTAGAAATGCCAACACCAACTATAGCTACATTACGCATAATAAACCCCAAGAAACGAATGTAAGCATAGTTAAAAAGTTTTCGATAAACAGGCGGGACCTGGCAACTTAACATATTGTATCTGAATTCCTAAGTTGCCACGTCCAACAGGCGATCTGGCTACTCAACTTATTGTATCCGATTCCTCAAGTTACACATTCCAGGATATGCTAACTTAGCAGTTCACAGTTCCAAATCAGGCTTAGAATTGGGAAGGTTCATAGATTTTTGCATGTCTTGATAGACATACTAAATACCGTTGGGTTAAGCCTGGGTTTTACAGGTTTATCATATACCAGCTTGGCAGTATTGCATGCTATGAGGCCTAGAGTCAAATACAATTTATCTTAGCCTCTAATCTATTAGATACTACGATTTATAGCCTTCAGCATGGTTATATGTAAGCACTTGATGATGGTGGGAGAGCATGCAGGTCCTAGTAGAGGAGCTTAAGCTTTTCTAAGATTATGTATGATAAGCCTGCTGAGACTAGGAGGTTTTAAGGATGTGAAGATGAGGTTCATTCCGATTAAGGATGGAGGGCTTGATGGAAGCTGGAGTTATTTGCTTTAAACTCATAACTATATAGGGTTAAACTTAGCTAAATCTATTAACGTAAGCATCGCTGATGTTGTTCAACTCATTTATGAGTTGGGTAAATTGAAGAGTTTAAGTAATGCTACTAATTTGAAATTGCTATCATAAGGATAGCGAAAATTTAAATAATAACTATCATAATTAACACTATGTTTAAAAGAGAATTGGTGGAGGATTTCTTCTTAAGAGAGATAAAATTTGAGGGGGTGGAGAGGGAGTTAAGAGTAGAAGAGCCGAAAGTGAAAAAGGTAGTTTCCATAGTTGGCCCTAGAAGATCGGGAAAGACATGGTATTTCTATTATCTATTTAAAAAATTTGAAAACCCAATGTATGTTAACTTGGAGGATATTGCCTTTAGAAATATTTCTATTGAGGAGTTTTTTGATTTATTAAAAACTCTAGTTCCCATCAAGTAAAGCTTATGTTTTAGTTCGATTCTTTTCTATGTGAATGTGGAGGATTGTGGAGATGCATTACCCTTCTAAGGCAAACCATGAGGGGATGAGCCTCTACTATTCCTTAACATATACCAAATGATGGGGAGAACTTGATGGGAACTAGGGTTTATTAAAAATATTCTCAGAGCTTAAATATGAGCCGAAAACTTTATTTCTGGATGAGGTTCAAAACCTAATGGGGTGGCAGGTTCTAGTTAGGTCTCTACATGATAGAGACTATAAGGTTTTTGTTACAGGTTCTTCTTCAAAACTTTTACCGAAGGAAATTTCAACTGAGCTACGTGGTAGAACATTTACATACATTCTTCTACCCTTCAGCTTCCGGGAATTTGTTAAGAGCAAGATGGAGAGAAAGGATATATATACGTTTGAGGGAAGAGGGAGAATTTTAAGATTTCTTAGAGAATACTTAGAGTTCGGAGGATATCCTGAAGTGGTTTTTGAGGAGAGGAAGGAGAAGTTTTTAAGAGAATATTTTGATGAAATTTTCTACAAGGATTTTGTTGAAAGACATAGAATAAAAAGCTTTGAGTTTGGAAGATTTTTGTTTGAGTTTATTTTTCAGAATTTCTCAAAGGAGATGAGCATTAAGAAAATCAAGTTATCGTTTGGTAAAAATATTTCTGAAAGAACATTATATACCTATGTTGATAAACTGGAGGATACTCTTACCGTCTTCTTTGTAAGAAGATTCTCAGAAAGCATTTATGTGAGGGAGAGTTGGCCGAGAAAAGTTTTCATCTGCGATACAGGGCTTTCAAAGATACTGAGATTCTCCCCGGATATAGGGAAATTAATGGAGAATACTGTATCTCTAGATTTAGTAAGAAGAACAAATACGAATCCCCTCCTAGAAATCTTTTATTTAAAGATTAGGAATGGAGAGGTTGACTTTGTCGTAAAGGAGGGATTAAGAATAAAGCAGCTAATTCAAGTAGTCTATGCCTCCGGCAGGGATGAGATTGAGAAAAGAGAGATAAAAGCCTTAATTAAAGCAAGCGATTTATTGAAATGTAGAGATTTAGTTGTAATAACTTGGGACTATGAGGATAAGGCAAGAATTGAGAACTGTGAAATAATTTTTAAGCCGTTATGGAAATGGCTTATTCTCCACTAGCCCTACATTACGCTATATCCGCAACTCATAAATCCCCAGATTAGTCTTATTATAGATTTGAAGCTGATGAGTAGCTAAACAATGGCTGCCACCATAGGATATTTGTAAAATCTATATGTTGTATGATCGGGAATAGCTTTGCAGCTTATTCTTAATGATCATACTTAATTGGTTGGGTTTCCGTTACTGCATGGATATGTAGGCTTAAGCCAACTGTAAGCTAAGAGTTTAGCGGTATTCTTAAAGGAGTTGTAAATGATGGGAACGTATTGGAAAATGGTATGAGCAGCATTGCGAAGCGATAGAGGTAAATGGCCAATCACCTTTGAAAGTTTAACTGCAGTGAAATATTATTTGCATAGTACTCGGAGAAAGCTACGTTTTCAACCGTATTTAGACATCGGTTAAGCATATTGATGCGTTAAGGTTTTATATTGGTTTTGATGTTGGTTTATGGTGGCTGTATGAGTGTTTATAGGGTTAGGGATGGCTTGTACTTTATCGATGTGAAGCCTCTCGGCTGTGAGGGCTTCCTATCTGTGTATGTTGTTAGGGGTGGTGACGGCTATGCTCTTGTTGAGACAGGTCCCAAATCATCTATCAATAACCTACTTCAAGGATTAAGTAGGGCTGCTATACCTCTAGATGAGGTGAAATATGTGTTTTTAACACATATACATATTGACCATGCTGGCGGATGTGGAGCTCTAATTAAGTATTTACCTAATGCTAGGGTTGTTATGCATCCTAGAGCTGTACAGTATATGGTTGATACATCTAGGCTTTGGGAAAGTAGCTTAAGGGTTCTTGGCTCTATTGCTGAAATGTATGGTGGGGTTGAGCCTATTCCTAGAGATAGGATTGTTGAGGGTGTTGATGGATTAACGATTAGTCTCGGTGGCGTAACGTTAAGGGTTATTGATGCTGTAGGCCATGCATCACATGAGCTATGCTTCCACTACGTTGAGGAGAATGGATTGTTTACAGGCGATGCTGCAGGAGTCTATATTGGGAGGCTTAACGCTATTAGACCTACTACACCTCCAGTATTCCATCTTAGGAAGGCTATTGAAGCAATTGATAAGCTAATATCCATGAATCCTAGTAGGCTATTCTACTCCCATTTCGGACCTGCGGATGGAGCTGTTGAGAAGCTGAGGAGGCATAGGGAGCAGCTTGTAAAGTGGGGGGTAACTATAGCTAGGGGGCTTAGGGAAAATCTATCCGTAGATGAGATCTATAATAGAATAGTTGAGGTTGATGATGATGTAAAAGTTATGGATCAATACCTTAAGGGAAGCCTAATCCTCGAGGAGATTCCGAGATGTATTCAGGGATTTATAGACTACTTTAAGAGGTATCCTGAGGATTTTCTAAGCTGGTTAAAGACGTGATTCAAGCTCATCAATAAGCCTCCTAATATCTTGAATAATATCCTTCACGGAGCGCTCAGTAGGCTTTTCATCAGGTATTACGAAGTAGAGCTGCCTCCCCTGCCCTACACTCCTCCCCCCAAGTTTTTTAACAGCATTTAAAATTACTGTAAACTGCCTGCCTAAGTATCTTCGTGGTGTAAGCTTCCATCCACCATCAGCCTCACTATAATCAATACTTAACAAGTCAGCAGCCTCCTTAGGGATTTCCCTTAAGAAATCCTCCTTTCTACCCATAAAAATCTATTAGGAAACAGATATATAATACTATCGCTGAATTGATGGTATTAGCGGCCAGCATAGCTAAATACTATAATCCATAGGCTTATCCTGCAGCTTTCAGAAGCCATGCGATAAAATCTAATAGTAAAAATATATATTCTATTGTTTAGCTATTGTTATGGGTGGATTGTTTATCGTTTTTGAAGGTATTGATGGGGCCGGCATTACAACTCAGGCCAATCTTCTTGAGCAGTATCTTAGGGGGAGAGGGGTTGATACGTTTTTAACTAAGGAGCCTACAAATGGCTTAATCGGCGGCTTAGTAAGGGCTTGTTTGAGAGGTGAATGGCGTACATCTGCTAGAGCGCTACAGCTGCTTTTCACAGCTGATCGTGCCCACCATTTAGAGTATGAGATAATTCCAGCTTTAAACAGTGGTAAAACAGTTATTTGTGATCGATACATGTTTTCAACAATTGCCTACGGCTCCATTGAGCTTGAGTATGAATGGCTTAAACAGTTAAACTCCAAGTTCCCAATACCTGACTTAACATTAATAATCGATGTTAAGCCTGAAACCTCAATTAAAAGAATTGGAGCCTCAAGAGTAGGATATGAGCTTTTTGAGGATTTAGGTAGGCTTGAAAGGGTTAGAAGGGTATATGTTGAGCTTATAGTGAGGGATTTTAGAAATATATATGTGGTAAACGGTGAGGAAAGTATTGATAAGATACATAGTGAGATTAGGGGGATTGTTGATAAATATCTTTAATAGCTACTATTCAGCCTCAATAAACAGGTTATGCTGGAATCAGTATTGTTATGCTGAACACATCGCAGAAACGAACACATCGTTTACTTCTAAGCCGAATCGGATGCGGCGATGGTAGGCTGAATATAGTATGCTGGCTGCTATCGATGCTGTTAAACTAGCATGTAGTAAATCCATAAATCAAAGCTTAACTTAACAGGGACGTGGCAACTTAGGAATTCAGATACAATATGTTAAGTTGCCAGGTCCTTTCTATCGATACTGTCAAGTTAGCATATAGTAGACTCATTAAGCCTAAGGCTTAACTTGACAGTATCCTTTCTATCCATAGAAAAACTTATAAGAGCTTTACTTCTATATGTGCTATTAAGGTGGTTAATTATTGATTTACAGAAGTTTAAGCTTACAGGTTTAAACATTAAGGAGATTGAGGATGCTTCAAGGGAGTTTTGGAGGATGCATGATGTTCCAAGGCTTTGGAGAAGGTTTGAGGAGGGTAAGCCTGTATATTCATTTCTTGAGGGTCCACCTACTGTTAACGGTTTCCCCCATGTAGGCCATATCCGCGGTAGAACGTATAAGGATGTTGTTTTAAGATATTACAGGCTTAAGGGCTATACTCTATGGGCTCAGGGTGGATGGGATGAGCAGGGTCTTCCAGTTGAGCTTGAGGTTGAGAAGAAGCTTAAGCTTAAAACTAAGAGGGATATTGAATCTATAGGTTTTGAAAGGTTTTCTGAGGAGTGTGATGGGCTTGTTAACTACTATTTAAGGTATTGGAGGGATATTGGAACTGAGAGGCTTGGGTTATGGCTTGATCTTGAAAACGCCTACGAGACAAGAAATCCTAGATACATTGAGCATACGTGGGCATTCATAAAGTATGCGTGGGAGAAGGGATTGCTCTTCGAGGATTATAGGGTTTTAGCGTTCTGTCCAAGATGTGAAACTGCGTTAAGCGATGCTGAGGTTGATTTAGGATATGAAGAGAGGGTAAGCCCATCTGTATACGTTAAGTTTAAGGTTGAGGACAGCGAGGATACATACATAGTTGTATGGACTACAACTCCTTGGACTCTAATAGATGATGAAGCTGTAGCCGTCCATCCACTACATGACTACGTTAAGGTTAGAGTTAGTTTCGGGGGGAGGGTGGAGTACTGGATTGTTGCTGAAGCCCTACTTCCAGTAGTTGCCTCTAAGGCTAATGTTAAGAGTTTTGAGGTTGTTGATAGGTTTAAGGGATCCTGTCTTGAAGGTTTAAGATATATTCATCCACTTATGGATGAGGTTGAAGCTCATAGGAAGCATGTTCACCGTGTTGTAACAGCGGATTTTGTAACTGTTTCCGAGGGTTCAGGTCTGGTTCATATAGCTCCCGCCCACGGTCCTGAAGATTATGAATTATCGAGATCTAAGGGTATAGAGTTCATAAATAGTGTTGAGGTTAACGGCTTATTCAACGATCTTGGAGGGGTTTTTAAGGGGCTATATGTTGAGGAAGCTGGTAGGAGGGTTTTAGAGGTGTTGAGAAGTAAGAACCTCCTCCTCCATGCTGAGACATTAACCCACAGCTACCCCCACTGTTGGCGTTGCGGTACACCACTAATATATAGGGCTGATAAGCAATACTTCCTCCGTATAACTGCTGTTAGGGATAGAATGGTTGAGGAGTTGAAGCGTGTCAACATATATCCTGAAAAGCTTAGGGATAGATTTGACAACTGGGTTGCTGGCAGTAGGGATTGGTGTCTATCTAGAAGTAGGGTTTGGGGTACTCCACTACCGCTATGGAGAAACGTTAAGAATGGCGGGGTTGTTGCTGTAGGATCGATAGATGAGTTAAAATCGATCTCCGGCGATACTTCAATACCTGACGGTAAGCTCGTACATAGACCGTGGATTGATAGGGTTAAGCTATTCGGATCTGATGATTGGGTTAGGGAGCCCTATGTTGTAGATGTATGGCTTGATAGCGGTGTTTCATGGATTGCAGGCGTTGATGGATTGAGGAACAGGGAGCTTTGGAGTAGAATATTCCCCTTCGACTTCGTAACTGAAGCTATAGATCAGACGAGGGGATGGTTTTACAGCTTGCTTGCATCATCAGTTCTATGGATTGGTAAAGCACCTTACAAGAACGTTTTAATTCAGGGATTGGTTCTGGATAGGTATGGGCAGAAGATGTCTAAATCTAAAGGTAACGTGCTGTGGGCTGAGGACCTGTTTAACAGGTATGGTGTGGACCCTGTTAGACTCTACATACTTGTTAAGACAGCTCCATGGGATGACATAGCCTTCAACCCAGATGAGGTAGATAACGTTAAAACATATCTTACAATTCTATTGAACATATTGAGGTTTGCGGATACCTACATGGAGCTTGACAGATTCAACCCCGTACAGCATAGCCTTGAGAAGCTTATTGATAAGGCATTACCTGAGGATTTATGGATACTTTCATCCTTCTACAGTACTGTGAGGGCTGTTGATGATGCTATGAGTAGGTTTGAGCTTCACGTAGCTGTAAGAAGTATTTTAGAGTTTACTGTTGAGTATTTAAGCCATAGATACATTAGGCTAATTAGACGTAGGGTTTGGCGTGAAGATGAGGAGAATAGGTATGCTGCCTACGCAATACTCTACCATGTTTTGAAGGGTGTTTTAGTAGCCTTATCCCCATTCATACCGCACATATCCGAGTATCTGTACCAGGCATTTATTAAGAAATACGAGCCGAACGAAGCTTTAAGCATACATCTATCATCATGGCCTAAGCCTGAGGAGAAATACATAAACCCGAAGCTTGAAGATACGTTCAGCAAGATTTTTGAAATATATTCTGAAATAAGCAGTATTAGGAATAGAATAGGTGTAAAGCTACGTTGGCCTCTTAAGGAGGCATACATAGCAGTTAAAGATAGGGATGTGGCTGATAGGCTTAGGGAGGTTAGGCAGATCATCGAGTTTTTAGGGAACATAAAGCATGTTGAAATAGTTTCTGAAACTCCTGAGGTATGCTTAACACCGGATTTTGAAACAGTATCTCTTAGCTGGTGTACGGTAAGTCTTAATAAAAGGTTAAGTAGGGAGCTATACTATGAGTCGCTGGCACGTGAGCTTATTAGGAGAATACAGGTTATGAGGAATAAGATGAATTTAAACGTTGATGAAGTAGTGAATGTAGCTGTAGATACGTTAGATAGTGAAGTTAGCGAAGCCTTAAGGCTATTTGGAAACTACATTATGGAGGAGGTAAGAGCAGAAACAATTACAGCTAAAATCACGGAGAACATGTACGTTATGGATTGGGATATTGAGGGTAAAAAGGTAAGGATAGGAGTTGAGAAGCTGGCTAAGCATTAACACTATACCTACTGTCCAGCATCCTAGCTATGATTGCATGTATTAATCGAGCATCAACAGCTAGCTGTAACTATTACGTTTATCAGATGTAAAACATCTAATTTTTTGTAGGATATTCAGTTTTCCACATGAAAAATTTATAGCTTAGCCCCTCTAAGTATGCTGAGATAGTTATGTTCGGGGAGAAGCTAAGTATTAGGGGTGGATTAATCTCTACCGATAGATTTACTGATTTACCGAAGCCTCTAGACCAGCTTTCCGAGGATGAGATTAGGAGGAAATTCCATATTGGTAGGGTGACAACGTATGTTTTAAAGCATCTTACTGGGGAGTTTGTACGTAGAGGTTTTGAATGGCTTCTACCAGTAATATTCTCTACATCAACCGATCCGTTATGGCCTGATCCAGGATCCTCCATTGAGAAACGTATTGAGGTGGAGATTTATGGAAGACCTGTTAGAGCGATGTTAAGCATGATAGTTCATAAAATGGTTGCCTCCTCCCTACTATATCCTAAGCTATTCACGCTATCTCCAAACATAAGGATTGAGCGTAGGGAGAGAGCTGGAAGCGGGCTACATATATATGAGTTTACACAGCTTGACTTCGAGATTAGGGATGCCTCATCCGAGGATGTGAGAAGCCTTGTTGAAGATGTTCTTACAGGCTTGGTGGAGAGCTTGAAGAAGGATATGCGTGAAGAATTGGTGGAGCTTGGAAGATATGATAGCTTAAGAATACCTGAGAAGCCGTTTAAAATCTACGATAGGGCGGAGCTTGAGGAAAGGTATGGAGAGATGTGGGAGAGGAGGCTGCTAGATGAAAGCAGTAACCCAATATGGGTAGTAAACATCCCTAGGGAATTCTACGATTTTGAAGATTTTGAAAAGGGCTTCTGGGATAACTACGACTTGCTGCTTCCAAAATATGGTGAAGTATTATCAGGCTCAAGAAGGGAGTGGGAGTATGAAAAGATAGTTAAGAAGATGGAGAGGGATGGTGTTAGAAAAGAAAACTATAAAGTACTACTGCAGCTAGCGAAGAATGGTAGGCTAAAGCCATCAGCCGGTGCAGGAATAGGTGTGGAAAGACTTACAGCATGGATAGTAGGAGCTAAACATGTGGGGGAGACGCAGCCCTTCCCAAGAATACCTGGAATAGTTTATGATTTATAGCTAGCAGCTACGCTTATACAGCTCCATAATCCTATGGGGAAGTTATGAGTTGAAGTAGAGCTAGCAATCTACCAATCCTATCCAATAAAGAACCTCACCTAAACCCACCTCAGCAAACTAATATATTATGGTGGAGAGCATGGATGTAGCAGCTTAAGAAGGATACAATATGTTAAGCTGCTAGATTTGAGAGTATTAATCATCAATCCTCCTGTAAAATCTTCCAAACCATATCTGGAGCTTTAAGCATCCCTTAAGAGACTAAGCAGTGATGATAATGTAGCTTACCAAACTAGATTATCTATCTGAGCTTTTCCTCAAATATTAACATAAGATTTAAATTATTTCGAACTATTTTACAGTATGGTTGAATCCTACGAAATATCGAGGAAGGAGATTGAGATATTAAGGATATTGAGTGAGTCTGCGGAGCCTATTGGATCAACAATTATTCGCCGTGAACTTGAGAAGAGAGGATTCTTCCTTAGTGAAAGAACTGTAAGGTATCATCTTCGGATGCTGGAGCTGAAGGGTTTGGTTTCCGGACATGAAAGAGGTGGGAGAACAATAACTAGCATGGGTTTAGAGGAGCTTAGTAAGACCCTGGTTTCACAGAGGGTTGGCTTCGTTACTACACGTTTTCTCTCCATGGCTTATTCAGTTACATATGATCCAGTCACAGACTCCGGAATGGTTGTTGCTAACGTCTCAATTATAGATAAGAAATTCTGCGATAAAGCAGTTGAAGTAGCGAAATCCCTGTATGAGGCAGGTCTTCTACTTGCACCCTACATTAAGGTATTGGATGAAGATGAGGAGTACCGGAATATATCTGTCTCTAAGGGTAAAACAGCGCTCTTCACCGTCTGCGACTTAGCAATAGATGGAGTATTGATTCATTCCGGGATCCCCCTATTCTTCAAGTACGGTGGGCTAGTTCAAGTTATAAATCGTAAGCCGATAAGATTCATTGAGCTAATATCATATGATGGAACAACAATACCTCCTCTTGAATTATTTGTACGTAGCAATCAAACATCTATCATTAAGGTTATGAAAACAGGATCCGGAACATTACCTGTAGCTATGAGGGAAATCGTAGCTGAGGCAAGGGATAAAACCCTCAAAATACTTTCAACATTAAAGGAGAAGGGTTGGAGAGGCATATTAGCGATCTCCGCACTAAATGAGCCTGTGCTGGGCGTACCGGTAGCGATGGATAGATTTGGATTATGCATGATTGGCGGCCTAACTCCTGGAGCAGCTCTTCTAGAAGAGGGTGTAAAGGTTGAAACCTTCGCTCCCCACTGCCTAATCCCGCTGGAAGATATGAAACGAATACAATAGCTCCGCATAGGAGCAGCATATTCATTAATAGGATTCCATACATGCAGCAATGGTCTTAATATCCTCGATGGAGACACATCTCTCACGATTGGAGGAAGCTTTAGTAGTCTACTCCAGAAGTTGGGGAGGTATATTGAGGAAATCATTACATCTCCTCCCGGAGGAGTTAAATAGGTTTCTGATTACTTCTTGAGTATGTTGGTTATCGGTAAGCTTATCTATTGTAGGTTTAGTTTATGAGTATTAAGCTATTAGGGTTTCTTGTTAATCCCATTGCCGGCATGGGCGGAAGTGTGGGTTTGAAGGGTACGGATACTGTTGAAATTTACAGGGAGGCTTTAAGAAGGGGGGCTGTTAAGGTTTCGCCTTTGAGAGCTAGGAGGGTATTATCCACCATATCATCAATTAAAGATTCTGTTAAGATTGTTACCTGCTCAGGAGAGATGGGTGAAGACTATGTTAGGGAGTTCAGCTTCCCCCACGTTGAGGTTTTAGAGGTGGGTAGGACGGAGACAACAGCTGAGGATACTAAGAAATGTGTTAGGGAGATGGCTGAGCGGGGGGTTAGCTTAATTCTATTTGTTGGAGGGGATGGAACTGCTAGGGATATAGTTGAATCTATCAACATGAGTGTTCCAATTCTAGGTGTTCCCTCAGGTGTTAAAATGTACAGCTCAGTTTTCGCCTCAAACCCTCAATCCGCCGGTATAGTGGCTGTAAAGTTTCTACGGGGGGAGCTTCCCTTAAGGGAGTGTGAAGTAGTAGATATTGATGAAGACCTCTTCCGTAGGGGGATGTTGTCGGTTAAGCTTTACGGCTATGCTTTAAGCCCCTATGAGCCTATACTTGTTCAAGGTCTAAAAACATTTACGGTATTAACGGATGATGAGGTTGAAAACCAGAGAGCTATAGCGAGATTTGTTGTTGAGGATATGGATGACTCCCTATACATTCTAGGTCCAGGATCAACGGTTAAGGCTATAGCCGACGTATTAAATCTACCTAAAACACTACTAGGGGTGGATCTAGTACATAATAGGAGGGTTTTAGCCCTAGATGTTGATGAAGGTAGAATACTTAGTGAGCTTAACAGATTCCCCAAAGCAAAAATTGTAGTTACACCTATAGGAAATCAGGGATTTATATTTGGTAGGGGAAACCAGCAGATAAGCTCTAAAGTAATAAGGAGGGTTGGCGTTGAGAACATAGTAGTCATATCTACAAAAACGAAAATAGCTAATCTAAGATTTTTAAGGGTTGATACAGGTGATGATGATGTTGACAATATGCTGAGAAGATACATGAAGGTAATCGTAGATTATCGGGAGTATAGAATGATTAAAGCTATTTAGCTAGCTGAAACAGCTATGCTGCCTCACTGAGATTTAATAGTTAGGAATGTATACGTGTATTTCAATATGAATCGGAGACATAGCATAAAGCTAAAATATGGATAGCTCATTAAGCTATTATGTATAAGGTTAATGATTACCTCATACCTCTAGATGAGATACTGTCGGCTTTAAGTAGGCTTAAAGCTAGAAGCATCATTTTAGAGTCTCCCATTGGGGTTAGGGATTTAGCCCTTACGCTCGGCTCCATCGTTGAGGATAGGGTTAAGGTCTCCATATATTATTCCGGCAGGTCAGCATGGGGCTTCTGCGATGTAGGTGTGAATGATGCTAAGCTATTAGGTGTTGATGCGGTTCTGCATGTAGGCCATGTAAATCCTGTGAAGTATCATGGTGGATGTAGAGTTTACGTTGAAAACATGTTTAATATACCTGTTATCTACGCCCCCTTCTACTACGATATAGAGATTCCTGAATATGTTGCAGCAAGCATATCCAGAGTTTTAAGCGGTAATGTTTATGTAGCATATCCAGTAAACTATGAGGTAACCGCTATACAGCTAGCTAAACATCTTCCTAAAGATGTTAGTTATGAAAGCAGCATTATAACAGGATGCTTCACCAACATAAGCAAGCTAAATACCTACAGCTATATTCTAGTGGTAGCTGGAGGATTCTTCCATGCATTAACATTTAAAATACTAAATCCAAATCTTAAAGTATTAAATTACGACCCGCATAGAGGGGAAATATACGATGTAGAGAAGTATTTTAGGAGGATTTACTCCTTAAAAATAGAATCTATAAAGAAGTGTTTAAACGCAAAAAACTTTGCAATCCTACTAATTACTAAAACAGGACAATACAATCTAGAGCTAGCCAATAAATTGAGGAGGCTTCTCCATGAAAGTAGCTTTAGAAGTATAGTGATATGTGCTGACGAGGTTAGTAATGACTTGCTTTCACTATATCCTAGCGTAGATGTATTCATAAATACCGGATGCCCCAGATTAGCCTTCGATAATATTGACCAGTATGAGAAGCCATTAATAAACCCAGGTGAGGTTAAAACAGTAATCACAGGAAAACTAAGCGAATACAGTTTAGAAACACTACTACACATGGATGTTGGATAGTACAGCATAAGAATTAAGCAACAGTCTAGCTTAATTAACCGTCAAGCATCCCCGGTCAACTACAAATTCAAATAAGCCTACAATAGTTCAATAATATCCCTAAGTAATCGCCAACAGTTAAACCTACCCCCAGCAATCCTAACATAATAGTATTAACATTAACGAATCATCCGGAGAGTTGACTTAAAACTTATACAATACAAAATTAATAGTAGAGTTTTCCAACAGTAGAATAAACTATGAAGTTGAAATTAAGCCATAAACTTAAAAAATAGTAGAGTTAATAATTTACTTCTTCTTCTTTTTCTCCTCCTTCTTTTCCTCTTTCTTCTCCTCCTTCTTTGAGCAGGTCAAATCCCTCACCTAATCTATGATAGGGGTCAGCTCTTATAAATTTTATTGTAAAAATGCATAGTCTCCGCATCAATATTTAAAATAGTTGCTGTAAATTAGCTTTACGTTTTACGTAAAATTAATTTTATTTCTGTTCTAATATATGTTGGATGTGTTCGAAATTGTGATTAAATATGATTAGAACCGCAACTTAAATACTTAAACTATTAACTATAATTCTGGATTAGAAAGCTCTCTACCAGTTTTCCTAATGCTTCATAGAGGCTTAAACAGCTTACCCCTCATATCTGGATCATAGCTATCGTAATGTTCATAGTCTATTATGAGCTAAAGCGGGGCTTGTTCTTCCCCTATTTAAAGAGTGAAGATCTCTAATTAACGTCACTACTACTAGCTGCGTCTTGTAAAATTAAGCATATTTTATCACCTTATTATTGGTATTGCGTTTTCTATGAATTCTTTGCTTTAACTCTTCTATTTATCCATTCGTTCAGCACTATCATTACTTTTAGAATCATTTCCGCATGTTCCTCATCGCATCCATCCTTAATGCATGGTATATAGTTATCGAATAGTTTAGCTCTACCCTTAACTGTATTGTTCTCTCCATAGGTTTCTAATCTCAAGGCTGTATACCCCATGCCTTAAGTTAAGAATTCTGCATGAATCCTTATAGTATGGACGCGCGCGTAGTTTACAAAGCGAGCTGAAGAATCATAAATCTCATAACTAACATTTTTAGATATGATAGAATTGAGTGTTTGAAGCTGTCTCTTAGCTATGGTGGAGCTGATTGATTATTATGTAGTAGTTGAATACTTTCAAGTGCAGCAATGTTTATTAAACTACTCATTAAATATCAGTTTATGAGTAGGGAGGGGCTTAAGGCTTTAATAAACAGGTTAAAGGAGGTATTGGATGTATTATGTAAAAATTGCCCTTATCAAAATGATGAAGTATGGATAAGCAATAAGGAGGTATTTATGAGTAATGTAGCTAAGAAATATCCGTTCCTATGTAGAAACCCGGAGAGAGCATATTTATGTCTTAAATACCTAAATGAAGCTAGGAAACTAAGAGATGAGATAGAGCATTCCTATCCGAAAGAAGTAGATGATGCATGGATAAAATACATGGAGAAACGCGGGTTTAGTAAGGAGGAAATTGTAGGTATGAAGCAGGCAAGCGTACTTGCTAAAGCAGCGGAGAAAGCATATCACTACTGCGACTACATAATAAACACTACAAAGGAATCTGCACGCTTAGTTAAAGTAGTGGAGGAATATATTTCTAAGTAAACTTGCGGGAACATATTCATTTTTATAAATAATATTTATTACTCTTAGAGGTGGTTTCAAAATATTTAAGTTTATCATATTCCATACCTCATATGTATTATTATGCATGTGAATGTTATGATTGCTTGGAACATTATGGCTAGTCTCTCGTATCTTATTATTGCTCTTCTGAATGTTTTAAGCCATGCATTGAATCTCTCTATGGCTGACCTCATTACTTTATATCCCTCCTCATCGTATGTTATTTGCCTCCTCCCATTCCTAGGGTTTACAGGTATGTTGCCTTAACACCATCCCTTTCCAACCTATCCCCTACCATACGTATCGTATACTGAATCCCCATAAAACCTTTCAGGCTTACTTTCATCTTATCGTATAGGTTAAACATTTTAGAGTCGTGGATGTTTCCCGGGCTAATAGCTACGGATATAGGCTTCAACCCCTCATTAACTATTACATGTATCTTCATCCCCCTATGTTGAATCCATCATATCCTACCTCCTCACCCCCCTTAGCCTCCACGTTGTGCTATCTATTGCTACACGTTTACCTCATGAATTGAGGAACTCAATTATCTTACCCCAACTCCTGAAGTCTTCTAAGCAATCTCCAGCAGTTACGTATGATCCATACTTCCTATCATTCCAACACCACCTACAGCCAGTAGTAAAAACATATAGCGTTAATCAAAGATCTATCATCGCTTAAAGCCATCCTACCCCTCTTAGGCTTGGTGGGAGGAAGGATGAAATAACATCCATTTCTCGAAACTCCATAACAAAATAAGCAACAGAAAATTAAATATTTTGAAAACACCTCACAGTATTGCTTGCCTATTCCTAGAGCTTTGCTTCTTCAATTATTATTTGCGCTATTTTCTTTACGTCTGCTTGGTATATGTCAAGCGTTGGAACTTTCTGCAGATATTTCGATATGTTTATTTCGTAGTGTATTTTCTTTCCAGACTTCTCTAAAACTTTAGAAGCGCATCTGTTTGCGCATCCGTTTATGACAATGTTCTTCTTCGCTTTTTCAGCTATGTCCAGATGATGCTTAGAGCCTGCTGCAACAGCTACCGTGCAACACATGCGTCCCTTATCCAAGTTTGTAAGCAGAACACCTACTGCCTGCCCAACCTGTCCAACGTTTGCAGCTCCATCACAAACCCAAATAACATTTTCATGCTCAGCAGACTTATAGCAATCCTCAAGTATTTTAGGTTTCTTTTTCTCTTCATTCTCCATAATCTTTACCCCTCCTTCTTAACTGTAAATTTTAAATGTTCATTTTCTCAAGAGCATCAATGCCCAACATGCCCACATTAACGCCTAAAGCCTTAGCACGTGATGTAACAGAAACAACATTTCTTTGTAGAACATCTTCAATTTTTGTTAAGCCAACTATTCTGGCTGCAGTTACATTCCTTTTTTCAAGCTCATTTATATCGAAGTTACCGCAGACTAAAAGACCCTTTTTCGCTATTACTACTATGATAGCTGGCTTTTCAGGCGCTTCTGGATTTCTTATCTCAACACCTATTGCGGTACCTGACCGAGTATTTAGAGGCTTAATTTCAATCATCAAATCTCACTTCCATTCAAGGCATTAAAGAGGGCTTTACTCTTCTAAGGGCATTTAAGAAAACAGCAAAAGCTGGAATTATTGTGAAGGATGTTTCAAGAATTTCCTCCATCCAACTCACCAACAATCTGTCCAAATTGTGAAAGCTATATATACATTTCGTTACAAACTGTAATATAGCAACGGGAAATAAAATGCTAAATTACCAGTAGTATTTCGCATAACTTTTTTACTGTTCCTTAAGTATATGCTATGATGATCTGCTTGAGGCTTTGAGGATGAAGAGAGATTACAAATTCAACATAAGTAGGCAGATACCCAAACATGAAAAATAGTGTGGAAAGAACTTTAGCGAATACTAAGGTTCATAGAGGTAATCAAAATGCTTAAATTTACAGAGTTAGAATAGATGTTCAGAATATAAGAACTGCAGGATGTAAGAATAGCTGATACGGAGCAGAGGCTTTGAGACTTATCCAAAACTAAATCGAAATATTTCTTAAGGCGTGAGTTAAACCATAACTTCACAACTTCTCATTTAAACCCTAATAAATGTCTGAAGAGGAGATGGGATAAGGGCCTCCACTAGTCCCTTATGTTTATGTAGTTGAAGGAAGTGGACTTCGTTCATATAAGTAAGTGTGTCGCTAGGAGATCGTTGGAAAATATGAGGATTGCATAGTGTTGTTAATTGTATATAATTTTTATTTCTTTTTGACTAAGGCATGGAAAATAGGTAACACACAACAGCTAGGAACAAAACATACCCATCCATAATCTTGAATGGATGCCGGCCCTACTATTATTCAAGATTCTAAGCTCATAATCCTCAAGGAAATCTAGGCTGAGAAGAAGCTTACCATGCTTAATAAGCCCCTCATCAATATGTCTTCAATGTATAAGGAGGAAGAGAGTTAATAGAAAATTTGGTTAAGCCGCAAAGCTTGAATTTATTCTGGATAACAATCCCATTGCGGATAGATTTATTAAGCTATTAGGGTTCTATTTGATTATTTTAGGTCCCGTTAGGAGTATTGTTGCTGCAGAACAACATGAAGGATTGGTAAGTAAAGACGGTTAATACGGTTTCAGATATGGCAATTTAAGCTCATCTTCTTAAGCTCTAGTTATGGAATTCACCCACTTCCTATATTCTCCAATTAGCTTTCTCTCGTTTTCCCTCCATTCCAGGTATTTTAACGGTGTTTCAGGATAGTTTAAATATAGCTTCTTTGCTTTATCCATGTATTGCTTTACCCTAATGATTTCCGCTAGTAGGGATGGCTTAACTGTTAGCTTTAATGCTGTTTTCAGTTTGCTTATAACTGTTTGACCTATCTCCCCCTTAGATCCAATCTCGTTAATTTCACCTCCATTTACTAGTACTGATTTGAATATGTAGTTTAAATCATTGTTACCTATTTTCTGTAGATACATTCTTAAAACGTCTAGTGATGCTTGTTTTGCCCCGTATGCTTTATGGTATTCGTTATGGTAGCTCCAAAGCCTCTCCATACTTGCCTCACCACTACTTAAAGCCTCAACTATTTTCCCTACTGCTATTTTAGCGCTTAGCATTGCTGGCCCTATTCCACCTCCATGTAGTGGGTTAGCTGTAGATGCAGCATCGCCTATAGTGATAAATCCATTCCAGACCATGCATGGAATAGGTCTTCTTGTTGGAACAATTCCTCCACCGCCGTGAACTATCCTATCTATCTTAAATCTTCCTCTTACGTATTTATTAAATTGAGCTTTCGGATTTAATCCCTCCAGTCCCTTCTGAATACCTAAACCAACATTGTACAGCCCCTCCCTCTTAGGGAATAGCCACCAGTAGCCTCCAGGAGCTATATTAACGTTTAGAAATATCCATGCTAAGCTATGATCTATGTCTAAGCCGCCAATCCATATCTCCCTATAGCATATGTTAAAATCGCCATCAGGCACAGGCTCCGAAACCCACCACTCCCTAGGTAAAGACCTTCTCACATGAGCTAAAGCACCGCTAGCATCAATAACCGTTTTAGCGTGAAAATCCTTAATATATCCTCCAAATCTTGCATATACTCCTTCAACCCTGCTATAGCTTACAATAGGCTTAATGAAGCTATGCTCTAAAAGCACTTCAGCACCGCTATTAATAGCCATTCTGAATAGTTTAGCTCCAAACCTTCCCCTATTTAAAGCATATCCATCCCCATAAACAGGTATAATGTGTTTTTCATCAGGTGAAACAACGTTAACACCCTTAAAAAACCCTTCAGCATCAAGCCCCACCTTAGGCTCTTCAAAACCTAAATTTACAAAGTGATGTCTACCAATAGCATCACCGCAAATCTTATCACCAACCCTATCCTCACTCTTCCTCTCAACAACTAAAACCTTAAACCCCTCCTTAGAGAGAAGATAAGCAGCAGTAAGTCCAGCCACCCCACCCCCAACAATTACAGAATCATACATAGCAACACCTAATACCTAAACTGCTAAGTATCTTAAACTTTTCCATACCCTACATCAGCAAAGCCTTCACAACCCGACTTTACCATTACTGATAATTTTAAAGTAGTTGAAATCAAAACATTTAATGGTTTACCGACTCACATTCAGTTGAGGAATCTGGAATCTTCTGAAGCAGATATCAATAAGTTAGGGAAAGTATAGGAGGAGCTATAATTACCGCTAAAGAAATTACCTCCCATCCCTCAGCTTGAGGACAACAATGAAGAAGCTCTTAGAACCTAGACTAAGAATGCTAAATTGTATGTAGCAAAGTATAATAATATCAGTATTAAGAATAATGGATAGATACGGATATGCTAAGGTTGTTGAGAGATTGATAAACGATTACGTAAAATGTTGAGGCTTTAACATATTTCACCCAATACCTAACAATATGTAAACCTTAAGCTGCCACGTCCAGATATTCATAACTGTCTAGGAAGAGGGCTTAAGCTGTCATACCTGGAGAAACTTCCACAGCTTTAAAGTAGGAGTAAATGTTAATCTCGGGGATTATACTCGATTAATAGTTCATTCCCGCTTAGATGCTTTATTCTACATCCATATTTTTGAGCTATACGAATTGCAGGAGTGTTTGAGGTTGAGGTGTAAGCTATGAAGCCTCTAACACCATGCTTACCAGCAACATCAAGCAGATACTTCAACAACGCCTCCCCCAACCCTACTCCTTGAAAATCATCTTTAACAACAACAGCTAGCTCATTATGGTTCTTAACATGTAGATCTGCCTCAGCAACTATATCGCTATTATACTCAGCAACAACACAGATAAAACTATCACTAAGAACCTGATTAACAATATAGTTAAAGTCACGTGTACGGAAAAATTTGGAGAATCCTAGAAACCTTCTATAAATCGATTCATCACTAAGTGACTTATACATTTTCAAAAGCTTATCCTTATCGTTTTTACTAGCTACTCTAAGAGTTACATGCATTCCATTCTTCAATGTAGCTTCAACAGCCACATATTAAGCTAAAAATCAAATATTTAAACATTTATTAAATAGGTTTATAGCTTAATTCCTTAATAATATGCCTTCATTTTAAATCGATACGATTTTTAAATTACTGCTTCATATTGATGATTCATAAAGCTTAAATAGAAATATCTTAAGAGGCTTCAAAGCTAAAGGTAGGCTGAATAGTACTAAACGATGAAATACTGTTAGCTATATGTTTAGCTTATTGAGTTTTATGTTTCTATACGTTATCTCCACTAATTCATGAGGCTTATAACGAGCGTACTGTAACTATAAGCTCTTTAATAGTAGTTTACCTTAACTATATTGCTCCCAGCTTATGGAGGAGTTCATACTCTTCATTTTTAGTAATGAACATTCCCAGGTTTCCCAGCTTAACGTTTCTTAATCCAGCATCCCTAGCTTCATTAAGAGCTTTAAGCATTTGGCTAAAGCTTGGTGGACTAATACTTCTCATCTTGTTCTCAGGTAGGAACGCTATTATTGAGTATGGTATTTCAGGATCTACTTGAGCAAGCAATTCAGCAATCTTCCTTATCTGGTTTTCCTCAACCCATCCTGGAATATAGACTGTTGAAACCTCTAACGTGAATCCTCGATCAACAATTTCAGCTGGAAGATTTAGAATCCAGCTATTTGATGCTCCAGTAAGTCTTTTATGTACTTCATCATCGTATGCTTTAATATCAAGCCAGAAGGAATCTATTAAGCCGCTAAATAGATCTAGGGTTTTAGGAATTAAGCCGTAGCCGTTTGTTTCAAAAAGAATCCATAAATCCTCATTTAGATCCTTAATTTCCCTAGCGGATTCAATATAGAATTCAGGCTGACATGCTAAATCCCCTCCAGTAAACGATATGATGTTTCTAGCTGGACCGTATGTTCCATCATCTAGAATTGTTATTTGATTTACAGATATTTTTCCGGGGCAGTACCTTGATCTCCTCCCCTCCCGTATACATAATCCGCATCCACGACATAGTTCATGAGCATGCCAGCTAGTAGCTCTCCTCCTATCCTCCCTATACATGCTCCCCCTATTCCTCTCAACATACTCCATAGCTATTTCAGCTATGCCTTTAGGTGAAACCCAATACCCTGAAGCATACTTAGTAAATCTCCATGAATGACATTTAAGACAGCTCCAGTTACATCCAGACTGGTAGATGGATAAGTATTGTTCGGGAGCTTTATGAGCATATGAATGTATTAGCCTATAGGGGATATTATTCCTCATCCTAAAGGTTACTTCACATGCAGGCCTCCATAAACCCTCATGAAATGTTAAACAGCTTCCAGGCTTAAACCCCTCCTTAACCAGTCTACAAGCCACAATGTTTTCACCAGCTTCACCTTTTAACTCTTACTCTACAAGCTGATGTAGCAGCTTAACATTACATTCACAGCATTATATACTATATTAACCCAAATAGGAAATCCATTAACTCAATGTTGGAGGCTCTTACTGAAGATAGTATATGGATTCAGCTAGCTACCGTTAAGGCTCATAATCTATTAGCATAAACCAAATACTTCAACCATTAGCATACACTCCATTAAGCTATAATCCTAGCCTTACGGCTTAACTTCAAATCTCTAGATCATCCATACATAAAGACAGGAATCAGCGTTGCCCCCATTCATATGGGATTCATTCAGACCTAAACTAGAAGATGCGATCATCAAGAACTAGACTACGAAGCTATCCCCAGAATTCTAGAGGGTTAACGTTAACCCTCCAAATACATTTCTCCATATTTTCAGCAAAACCTTAAGCCTAAAATAAACGGTTTTAAGACGGATAATGTAAACCTTAAGCCGCCATAATCTTAAGGTATTAAGTATTGATGAAAACAGTGGATGGCGTTACCTTAGGTTTACACATTACGTGTTGTATAGGTTTATTCGCTGAGTAAAGCTTAACTGCTTCTATACGATTATGTTTATGCATGAAGTGTCTTCCAGATCTTGTTAGAAGCATCGTTATTTTAGGGTTTAAGGATATTAGGAGGGAGGCTTTAAGCATTTATGTTAAGCCTGTTCTATTTCAGGGTAGGGTTAGGGATAGGGTTATTAAGAGATACATCGTTAAAGCTTCTAGAGTATATGGATTACTTAAAGGTAGGCTTAGCGTTGTTAGAATGATGCCGAGTTGGAGTAGTATTCATCCATTTTACAGGGAGCTTCTAAACATAGGGGATGTATTAAGCTACGAGGAAAGTAGGAGGAGAGTTTTAAGGATGATTCGTGTTTTAAATAATCTTTGGAATGAGTATAGAGCTAACTTGAAGGGATGTAGTAGTGTTGATGAGGCTAAGAAGTACGTAAGGATATTTATCGGTAGATCATTATCTATTGTTAAAAAAATAGATGAGGACCTCAACGCTCTAAGTAGAGCTGTAAACATACTTAAATCTACCCCATGTATAAATCCTGAGGAGCCGGTAATAGTTATTGCAGGTATGCCTCAAACAGGTAAATCAACACTTACCGGTAAAGTATCAACAGCTAAGCCTAAAGTATCCCCATACCCATTCACAACGAAGAACATTATTCTAGGACACTTAAAGCTAGTAGACTCCGTAAGACTCCAAATAATGGATACTCCTGGAATTCTCGATAGACCATTAGAGGAGCTTAACGAAATCGAGAGGAAAGCAATAGCAGCAATAAACCATTTAGCTGCAGTAATGGTTTTCCTCATAGACCCAAGAGAAGATAGCTACTACCCTCTTGAAAGCCAAATACACGTTTACAAAACTGTTAGAGAAATCCTTAAGGATAATAGTAGAGTTATTGTAGTGATAAACAAGATAGATATGGTAGATACTAATCGTTTAAACAATGTCCTCAACATTTTGAGGAACATTGGGATTGAAAAGCCATTAATGATCAGCGCTCTTAAGGGGGAAGGTATAGAAAACCTAATACTCAACATACTTAACATACTAAACATAGATGTAGATAGAGAAAAAATAAGGGAGACACTAGCCAAAATATAATGACACTAGCCAAAATCCAACCAGCTATCGCAATAAACATCCATTAATAATAAACTATATGTTAAGCGCTAAGATACAGCAGCTAAGCATATACATCAAGCAATCACAGTACTAGTAAATTTATGAATGTTTCTAGTATGCCGTTATCCTATAAACCACGTTTATTAATTGATTTATGCCATACTGTTAGAATGTCCTCGCATCTAAACGATGGCATAAGACTCCATTTAGACTTCCACTAAGAGAGCTGTAGACAGCATACAATAGAACAGAGACCTTAACATTTATCCTACTCATACCAATTTAAAATGTCAGCCATCTTAAAACTTGAAAGCTGAATGTAAAGCTAAAAGAATCTAAGCTTAACGGAAACCTACCTCTAAAACCTAAATCTCCTAACCAAGATCCAGCTTTACATAGAACATGCAAGCCTTAAGCTACTACATTTAGCTAATAGGCTTCACTTAGGTAAATTAATAGTAAAATGCTTAATATATGTAGCTGCTTCTAAAGCCTAACAACAGCTAAATCTAGGCTTCAGTAAGAGGTGGTTTCAAAATATTTAATTTTTCTGTTGCTTATTTTGTTATGGAGTTTCGTGAATTGAGTGATGAGGAGTGGGGCGTCATTTCATCCTTCCTCCCGCCTAAGCCTAAGAGGGGTAGGAGAGCTTTAAGTGATGACAGGTCATTGATCAACGGCATATTGTATGTTGTTACTACTGGCTTTAGATGCGTGAAATGCCTAGAAAGTATGGATCATACGTAACTGCTGGAGATTACTTAGAAGACTTCAAGAGGCTGGAGTATGGGATAGGATAATTGAGTTCCTAACATCCATAAGAAGCTGTAGACGTGTAGCAATAGATAGTACAACAGTAGAGGCTAAAAGGGGGGTGAAGAAGTAGGATATGATGGATTCAAACATAGGAAGGAAACGAAGATACATGTAATAGTTGATGAGGAATCAAAACCCATAGCCGTAGCTATTAGCCCGGGAAACATCCACGACTCTAAAATGTTTAACCTATACGATAAGATGAAAGTAAGCCTGAAAGGTTTTATGGGGATTCAGTATACGATACGTATGGTAGGGGATAGGTTGGAAAGGGATGGTGTTAAGGCAACATACCTGTAAACCCTAGGAATGGGAGGAGGCAAATAACATACGATGAGGAGGGATATAAAGTAATGAGGTCATAGAGGGATTCAACTCATGGCTTAACATTCAGAAGAGCAATAATAAGATATGAAGAATAGTCGTAATGCTTCAGCAATCATAACATTCACATGCATAATAATACATATGAGGTATGGAATATGATAAACTTAAATATTTTGAAACCACCTCTGTGTTTCAGGCTGATACTTCACCTAAAACATTTTTTCCATGGTTTTCACAGACAAGCTTTTCTATTTTAAGCATCATTCTTAATTATCTTCATAACCTACAGATATCCTCTATAATACTTTGTTGCTGAACAAGCAAGTATTTCTTTATTCATACCTTAGGCATCTTCCACAGTTTATTCTGCAAGATGTATCTTCATGTTTTTAGTTGCAATTATCTTAACCGGTAGGTATTTTGAAACTACTGTAGCTTCACCTATCATAGCTTCCATATAATATTCATCTATACTCTTGCTGAACATTCATGGACTATGACGTTTAAAATGTCAGCATTTCCACCACCATGATGGTTATCGGATTGCAAGCACTGCTGTTGTAGTTAAAATACCATTTGGTGTTTCTACCTCAACATATACGATGGTAAGCCTGAAACCTAATATTCAGCGCAACTCCGGTTGAAGCCTATTGATGATGGAGACACTCACATCCTCTTGTAAGATGGAGATGATTTCCTGTCTATGTTGCTTATCTACTTATCTTAGTTACATCTTGTAACAAAAGATATATATGCTTCTTTCATTATGTAATGATAAAATATTGTGTATTTCAGGTTGAATTACAATGGAAGAATTCCTGCTTTTAACAGTTGTCATTTACGTTATTGTGTTGATTTTTAGCTGTTTAAGGCGTAACGTTTACCAGGCAAAGATGATAATGAAAAAATCCTGCTTCAAAGAGTATAGCAGAATCCCATCCCTTCTCTACTGGCTCTTCGTGAAGATTGTGGAGGAAAAGCGGAAAGCATCTACAATATTCTGCTTAAAGCTGGAACTCTAAGAGTAGAGGTGAAAACATGAAGGTATGCCTGATATCACCTCCATATAATTCAGCAGTCAAATCGGTGGTTGGCGCCTCACCGCCTCCATTAGGCTTAGCATACATTGCCTCAATGCTTAGGCAGAGTCGCGAAGTGAAAATTATAGATTCAAACATTCTCAACTATACAATAGGAGATGTTGAAAGGGAGCTGCGAAGCTTCAATCCGGATGTTGTTGGAATAACTTCTGTAACGTCTTCCATTTATGAAGCATATAAAGTTGCGGAAACAGCTAAAAGGATTAGAGAGGATTGTATAGTAATTCTAGGTGGGCCTCATGCATCTTTCATGCCGAGGCAATCCATGGAGGAATGCAAATACATCGACGTAATTGTTAGGGGTGAAGGTGAAGAGACAGCTAGAGAATTGATTGAGAACATTGAGAAAGGATCCTCACTAAACGAGGTGAGGGGAATAACTTTCAGGAGGGGAAATGAGGTAATTGAGACTGAGCCTAGACCCTTCATAAAGAATATAGATGACATACCATTCCCAAGCAGAGACCTGCTTCCCATGCATCTCTACAAATTTAACGGAGTAAAATACACGACAATGCTTACAAGCAGAGGATGCCCCTTCAAATGCTCATTCTGCTCATCCTCAAGGCTTTTCGGCGGATACTGGAGGGGGAGAAGTCCAGAAAATGTTCTTGAAGAGATGAAAATCATATATGAGGAATACGGCATTAGAAACATTGAGTTTATAGATGATACATTCACGCTTAACCAGGAGAGAGCTGAAAAAATATGTGATGGAATAGTTGAGCAGGGCTGGGACATAAGCTGGGGGGCATCATCAAGAGTTGATACATTATCAAAGAAGCTTGCTGAAAAAATGAAGAAGGCAGGCTGCTGGATCATATATCTCGGCATAGAGTCAGGCTCACAAAAAATACTGGATGCTATAGGGAAAAGAATCACACTTGAACAGGTAAGGAAAGCAGTGAAAATTTTGAAGGATTCCGGGATCCAGGTTTTAGGCTCTTTCATAATTGGCTTCCTACAAGACACCAAAGAAACAATCAAGGAAACAATAAAATTCGCTAAAAGCCTAAATCTGGACTACGCGCAATTCTCCATACTTACACCATATCCGGGAACTCCAATATTTGATTACGCCAAAAGGAACAACATGCTTCTCACAGAAGACTGGTCTAAATACACAGCTATTGAACCAATCGTCAAAATCGGAGAAGTATCTGAAAAAGAGATTAAAGCTCTACTCCGAAAAGCATACATCACATTCTATCTTAGGCCAAGAATCGTTATGGAATGGCTGAGAAACAAGCAATTCAGCCTCATAAAAAGCGGGATTAAAGCCGTGATAAACTATTTGGGAGGGGGATGAAATGCATGAGGCAGATCTGGTTGTAAATACTGTTAAGGCATGGCTTGGTAACCCCATATCGAGAATCTTGTTGAGGTGGGTTTCAAAAAGAACGGGGAAAGGCAGTAAGCTGGAGTCCGCACTAAGAAAGTATGTAGGTGAACAGGGAAAATTAAGCTTTCAAGAAAAAATAGCCTACGCTATAGTTAAGTTAGCCCTTGATAAAGGTTCAGATTCCTTCGGCGTTTCAGAGGAGCAGCTGGCGGAATCCTTAAGGAATCCTGTGGTGAGACGTGGAATTGCAAATGTTCTTGAGGGCATAGGCTACTACGGCGTGCAAAGACCGCAAACAACAGCCGCCCCATTCCTCGTAGTCTGGAACTTCACAAAACAATGCAATTTGAAATGTAAACACTGCTATGAAAACGCTGGACCGAAGCCGGCACCCGACGAATTAACAACGGAAGAAGCGAAAAAGGCCATAGACGAATTTGAAAGTGCTGGGGTAGTGGCTCTCTCATTCTCAGGCGGGGAACCACTAGCGAGAAAAGACTTCCTTGAAGTAGCCAAATACGCAGCCGATAAGGAGTTTTATGTTTCCGTTGCATCAAACGGAACATTAATCACTAAAGCCGCCGCGCAAAAGATGAAGGAGGCTGGTGTCCAATACGTTGAAATTTCTCTAGATGGATTTGAGGAAACCCACGACAGATTTAGGGGGGTGCCTGGTGCTTGGAAGAGAGCTGTAGAAGGTATAAGAAACTGTGTTGAAGCCGGTTTAGATACTGGTGTTGCGACAACAGCAACCCACTATAACTTGAAAGAAATACCGGGACTCATAGAATTCGTCGAGAATGAGCTTCACGTAAAAAGGTTCATAGTATTCAACTTCATACCCGTAAACAGAGGAAGAGAAATAGTGGATCAGGATCTAACTCCAAAAGAGAGGGAAGAGCTCTTGGATTTTCTCTACTCAAAACTCATCGACAGCAGCAGAAGATTAGACGTGTTTTCAACAGCTCCCCAATATGCTGTTACCTCATACAGGTTTGCCTTCGGCCCAGTAGTTACAACACACTTCACGAATAGAGCTGCCTTAGAAATGCTTAGGGGAAGAACAAAGTCCCTAACGGAATTCATTGGTGGATGTGGAGCTGGCCGCCTCTACTGCGGTATGGAGCCAAATGGAGACATTGAGCCATGCGTCTTCATACCTATAAAAGTCGGAAATATTCGAGAGCAAAGCCTAGTTAAAATATGGAGAGAATCAACAGTCCTAAAACAGATAAGGAGCAGAGATGCTTTTAAGGGATGTGGGGAATGCGAATACAAATACATATGTGGAGGATGCAGAGCAAGAGCCTACGCCTACTTCAACGACCTACAAGGTCCAGACCCAGGCTGCAGCATCAACCAAAAATACTGGGAAGAAATAGTGAACAAATGAACAGCCAAAGTTTAAAGTAGCATCCAGAATTTGTATCGATGGAATAGGCATGTCCTCCACCTTTAAGACAGCCCATGAATTTCTAAAACTTTGAATATGGCTTCATAGGCTGAATTGAGAATAGAATAGTGATGGCTCCAACATCCACAAACTTAGCAAGCGTTAAAGGGGAAGTTACGTAACAACTTATTGATAACTATTCAAGAATCATAATCTCTAACTCATCAATGATCAACAGATTATCTGATCTATCCCTCATCCATCCCCTACAGTACCAGCTTATGCCCTCCGGATAGGTATTACTAAATTAGAGGTTTCCCGTTCAGTTTCTAGTCAAACTTATATTAAATATAGGCTTCAATTGTCAAGCTTCGATGAAGCGTTGAAATAATCTATAGAATATGCTTGCAAAGGTTGTCTGAAATACTGCAGATATAACTATTGGGAATGCTGCAGCTGAGCCGAAGGAGGTGAATGCAAGACCGGTTGCAAGTGGGAGATGCTTCATACCTGAGCTATATACTATCGCAACGTGTTCCTCATATTTCAAGTGAAGAGCTCTTAAGCATATCAAGTAAGGTACTCCGAAGACCAATGGAAACACTAAAAGCGAAGGTAGCATGAGCGAAAGTAATATGTAAGGCTCTCCCGGGATCATGGGTATGTTGATGGACACCATCGAGAACATAAGTATCATAGCTATAACTGCGGAGATTGAGGAAAAGATCGGAAGATATTTTGGTAGATTCTTTCCTAATCTTGCCTCCAGCACGTAGCGGGTCAAAAATCCAAAAAAGAGGGGTATTACGAGGTTTATGAGAACCGACCATAGTAAATCAGCTACACTAACCCTCACATAAACACCTGCGAGGAAGGCGGTAATTGTCGGTATGGTGGCTATCCCAAGGAACATCATGATTGCATTGAGCATAAGTGAGAGTGGAACATCTCCTTTAAGCATACCTGTCCATACAACATTCATGCCTGCACATGGCACACTTCCCATCAGAATGAATCCAGCTGCCCACTCCGGTCTAGGGAGCAGAAAGATCATGGCTAAAATAAAGCAGATTACTGGGAAAAATACATAGCTGAATAATAGCCCAAGTATTATTTGCCTAATCTTCCTAACGATTTGGGCAAGCTCTTTAAATCTTATCGTTACAGTCATAGCCCATACCATTACGCCAGTAAGAGGAAGCATGAATGATTTAAGCAATTGAACTTGAGCCGGCGCCGTCAGACCTGCTAGAATGCCGAGAAAAACCATTGAAAACACCATATATGAATAGTTTTTACGAATGAAAGAGGCCACCATTTCCGCTTTATTTGGCAGTCCTCCTAATGGAGTGCTCCCAGCCTTCGCGGAAGCATTCTTAGACCTAGCATTCCTTTTAGACGTTTCATCAATCATAAGCTTACCTTTCCCAACTACGATTTCAGCCATATACCTTATGCGCACTCCTCCATCTAACTCACTAACAATCTGTCCAAATTGTGAATGCTATATATCCATTTCGTTACAAACTGTAATATAACAGCTTAGAAAATAGGTTTCCAAAGCCTATTTTCTAAACAACTTCATCAACATTAAAGAAAACTATTAACAAAGTTAAAGAGTTATTATGTCTGTTATTCTGTATAGAGTTCCATTGCTGGAACCTTATACAAGAAACTTATATCAAACTATAATTAGCACTAGTTTCACAATCCCACCATTAACAGCAAAACTTTCAGTTAAGGTAGCTTTACTGCCCAACTTAACAATTAATATTTGTAAACGTAAATTAAATCGTTTAGCGTGAACATTTGTACACATTTCTAATAGTAAGGTTTTTAAATCTTGATCTGCAAATAGTCAAATGCTTGCTAACTGTTCACGGTGTGGAGGTAAAATAGAAATAGATGGGGATACTATAGTTGGTGATGTTGTTGTATGTTTGGACTGCGGTGCACCGCACATAGTAAAATCAATAGATAATGGTATAGCTAGGGTTGAGTATAGGGAGGTTGAAGTTTTTTGGGATTACTTCATCCATGGAGGTTAAATTATCCTAGAGTATACTAATCTTCTCCACTTTAAAGATCTCTCCTTAAGAAAGTTATCAGTTTCCCACCCCTATTCATTTGTTTGTTTTCTAGTTTTCCTTTATGTCAGATCTTTATCATCTTCAAATCCGTTTCTAAACACTTAATCTTTATAGTTGTTTTAAATAGTTTAAGCTATAAAGATGTCATGGGGTAGCTTTCCCATCTTTACTTCTGAGAAGGCCCTATCGAAATGGGCTTTGGGTTTTCTTACACTTATAAACCTGTCTAGGAGACTGGTTTCTGAGTCTACGCAGTATCTTCACCTCTTCAAGTAGTCGTAGAATGTGGGTTGGGATCTTGCTAAATCCTCTAATATTCCTCAATTCTTAAGCTTCATCTAGAGCTAAACTACTTGTCTGTCTTCAGCTCATCCTAAGAACAATCCCAATAATGCTCAGCCTTCCTCAACGATAATTCTAAATATTCTTTTAGCAGTGGGATTCCTAACAGTTACTTAGCATAGGTGATGTTGGCGGAGCCTAGATTGCTGTATTCATGTAGCTATTGGTAAATTGCTGGTGGAAGATTTATAAGTGGAGGTGCTGAAGGTTTGTTGATGGGGCTGCTTTACTCTTTAATAAGTGTAGGGGAGGCTGTGGAGGCTGTTGTGAAGAATAGTAGGTTAAGTATTGGTGTTGAGGAGGTGGATCTTTTAAATGCTTCGGGGAGGATTTCAGCTGAGGATATTTACGCTCCCTATAGCCTACCTACGTCAAACAGGTCTGTTGTGGATGGTTATGCTGTTAGGGCTGAGGATACTTATGGTGCTTCCCAATCAAACCCTGTAGAGCTTGAGGTTATAGGTAGGGTGTATGCTGGGGGTGAAGCTATGGAGTTAAAGCCATACACAGCTATTGAAATAGCTACTGGAGCAAGTCTTCCCCTAAACGCTAATGCTGTCGTCATGTATGAGGATACTTCAAGAATTGGGGATAAGGTTTTAATATATAGGTCTGTGGCTGAGTGGGGGAATGTATCTAGGAGGGGGGAGGATTTTGAAGCTGGATCCCTAGTAGTTGGAAGGGGAACTGTTATTAAGCCGTGGCATATAGCTGCGTTAGCATCGTTCGGATTCTCTAGGGTTAAGGTTCTTAGGAGGGTTAAGGTTTCAATAATGCCTACGGGAAGCGAGGTATTTGAGCCTAGAGAACCAAAACCTCTCGATGGGGGAGTCTATGATAGTACCTCCTACCTAGTCTATTCATACTTATCCATGTATAGCTATCTTGATTTAATGAGGGTGAATCCTAAGCCGGATGATGAGAAAATCATTAGTGAATCGTTAAGGGATGTTTTGGAGAAGTCGGATATAGTGATCACTATTGGTGGAAGTAGTGTAGGTAAGATGGATTTGGTTCCTAAGGTTTTGGAGGATATGAGGGAGGCTAAAATAGTGTTTAGAGGGGTGGCTATGAGACCTGGAAGAACGGTTGGAGCTGGGGTTGTTGGTGGTAAACCTGTATTTATGGTTTCAGGATATCCTGTTGCGGCTTTAGCTAGCCTAGACCTAGTAGTAATGCCGTCAATTAGAAGAATGCTTGGAATTAGTGAGCTTGGAAGATCAAGGGTTAAGGCAAAGCTTACCAGGAGGCTAGTGAACACTACAGGATATACATCCTACGTTAGGGTTAAGGTCTTTAAATGCGGGAATGAGCTGTATGCGGAGCCTCTAAGAACAACAGGCTCAGGAATCCTATCAACGCTTATTAGGGGTAATGGAGTAGTAATTATGCCTCCTGAAGTTGAGGGGTATGATGGGGGAAGCCTAGTTGAGGTTGAGCTTCTAGAACCGGTCAGCCAGCATAATTAACAGCCCCCCACCCACTAGTTAATCCGGAAGCTAGCGTTAAGCTTTCAGAAACAAACCCTAAGTTAGGATAACTTCATATATTAACCTGGCATAAATGGGTATTTCGAAGCCTTACGTTACATTTATCATAACAAATCTGGTTGTCTTAGACATGCTTACCTGAAGCCTAAATAAGTAGTCTTCTAATGGATAATATCGAGTTGGCATGTAGTAAATTCATGGAGTCAAGGCTTCACAGTATCCTGATGCGCTTTGTAAACTTAAGCTTTATCTGGGAGGTTCTCTCCTTATCTATGGTGATTCTATGTCCAAAGTTGTTAGATTTATTAGGGAGAGAACCCCATTTATCCTAATTGTTTATGGTGCTTATATATATTTTCGTTCGTACTCTTCGAGAGCTTCTTCAGATATTTTAAGCTTTATAATATGTAGATCATACATCTATACTATCATGGTTTAGATCTTTATGTTTTCTATTTCCTGATGTTCGTAGGAATGCTAGAGTCTCGCTTGTTGATGATACTAGGATTAAGATAGGTTCTAGGGAATTGTATCATAGAAAATACAATACCAATAAATAGAGGTGATGAAACATGCTTAAGTTTACAAAGCGTCCTGATGTATGGTAAAGTATTTAAGATTGGGGATTGATAAGTAGGTTATGTTAAGCTCATCTGCTGGGAGGAGGCTGTTTCACGTATTGGTAGGTATTGGGGATGTTGAGAGGGAGTTGGGGAGGTATTTGTGTTTGAAGCCTTTAGGTGTTGAGGAGGTAGGTCTTGAGGATGCTTTAGGTAGGGTTTTAGCTGAGGATATTTATGCCCCGATAGATTATCCATTGTTTGATAGAGCTGAAGTTGACGGCTATGCTGTTAGGGCTGAGGATACTTATGGCGCTGATGAGGAGCATCCGGTAAGGCTTAGAATTACCGGATCGGTAGCTGTGGGGGAGGCTCCAAGAATAGAGGTAGGTAGTGGGGAGGCTGTGGAGATAGCTACTGGAGCTGTTATTCCTAGAGGGGCGGACTCAGTAGTTATGGAGGAGTATACTCAGAGAGTTGGCTCTGAGGTTCTGGTTTATAGAGCAGTACATCCCGGGGAGAATATTGCAACTACGGCTTCAGATATCTCTATGGGTGACCTAATTCTTAGGGGAGGTACCCTACTTAAACCCCACGATATAGGGTTAATTGCCTCTCTAGGTATTTGTAGCGTTAGGGTTTACCGTAGGGTTAAGGCAGCAGTATTCTCTACAGGTAATGAGGTTATTAAGCCTGGGGTAAAGATATCTCTAGGCCAGGTGTACGATGTTAACAGCTACGTCTTACTAAGCCTTCTTAAGGAGCTTGGAGTAGAGGCTAAATATGCTGGCCACTTACCGGATAGCTACGAGGAGATGAGGGGGAGGATAGAGTTAAGCTTAAGGGATGCTGATGTAGTAGTAACTTCAGGCAGTACATCAGCTGGATTAGGGGATTTGATATATAGGGTGTTTAACGATATTGGTAAGCCTGGAGTTATTATTCACGGCCTTAAAGCTAAGCCTGGAAAACCTACGGTTATAGCTGTAGCTAATGGAAGGCTTCTAATAGGTATGCCCGGATTCCCCATGTCGTGCACGATGATTTTCCATAAGGTAGTTAAGCCAATAATAGCTAAGCTTCAAGGTTTAAGGCTGGCCGGCGAGGAGGTTGTTAAGGCTAGAATGCCTTATAGGCTTAGGGTTGGAGGTGGGAAGTCATGGCTAATACCAGTAGGTATTGTTGACTCTACGCGTGGACTACTTAGCTATCCTCTATCCCTAAGCTCAGGATCTGTTTCAGCTTTAAGCTATGCTGACGGCTATCTCCATATACCTGAAGGTAGGGAGGTTATTGAGGAGTATGAGCTTGTTGACGTTTACCTGTTTAGTAGTAGGCTGAAGATATCTAAGCTTGTCTTTATAGGTAGCCACGATATAGCTTTAAGCAGAATTTTGGGGTATGGAGGATTGATTGATGAGTGTAAGATAATTCCCACAGGCTCTCTTAGGGGGTGGTATGCAGTAATTAATGGGGAGGCAGATATAGCTCCAACCCATCTACTAAGTGAGGAAACTGGGGAGTATAATGTACCTTACCTGGATAAGCTTAAGGCAAGGGATAAGGCGGTTCTTGTAAGAGGATATGCTAGGAGGATAGGGTTTACAGTATCTAGAGGAAACCCTAAGAAGATTTTAGGCTTCAACGACTTAGTTAGGGATGATGTATTGATAGTTAATAGGGTTAAGGGATCTGGGATAAGGACATATATGGATATAGAGCTTAGGAAGCTATCCAGCAAGCTAGGATTAGAGTTTGGGGAGTTAACGAGGAGGATTAGGGGGTATACATACGAGGTTAAAACCCATACAGCAGTTGCGGCAGCAGTAGCTCAGGGAAGAGCGGATGTAGGTATTACTGCTGAAATAGCTGCTGAAATGTATAATCTGGACTTTATACCGTTAACTGAGGAGATAGTTGACTTCCTAGTTGGGAGGGATAGGCTTGGGAAGGAGATGGTTAATAGATTCATAGCCCTGCTTAGAGATAGGGAAACCCATAAACTAATAGAGGGGATAATCGGCTATAAGCCGCTACCTGAAACTGGGGAGATTATTGATAAGCATTATAGATCCGCTTAATCCAGCTTCTTAGGTTAATAGTATTGCTGTGTAGGATATGCTGGTAGGCATTAAGAATATTTAACAGTAGGTACTATTACAGTTATGAGTAGATTCTGCGCTGAATGTGGTGTAGAGGAGTCTGCAGATACACCTATATTTAATAATCTATGTTTGAAATGCCTACTAGAATCCTGCAGCCTATTTGAAGTTAGGAGGGGGGTAGTGATACATATATGTCGTAAATGTGGCTCAATCAGGTCCGGTAATAGATGGGTTAGAGCCGATGATGTGATGGAGATACATAATCTAATAAGTAATGCCTCAGCTAGAAGCATTAAGCCGGCATTAGGGGTTAAGATAGTGGATACAGTTCTGAAGCCGCTGGAAATATATAGTCCATTATTGGAGGTTGAGGTTAAAGCATTAATAGGCAATAACCCAATAAGTAAAACGTTAAGGATAGGTGTAGAGTGGGTGAGGGATATTTGCCCTCTATGCTTAAAACGCTACTCTGGAAGTTATGAAGCTGTAATTCAAGTTAGACCACTCAACTATGATGATGAAGTTAGGGAGTTTAAAAATACGTTAATGCATATATTCCGGGAAAATATTCTTGAAATCGAGGATCTTGAAAAGGGATATGATATAAAGGTATTCAACATTCATGCAGTTCGCCAAATAGTTGATGAGATACGTAGAAGATGGATTGTTAAAATATCTAAATCATACGGGGAGCAGCGTAGAAGCAGGGAGGGACGTAGAAGGGGGAGGCAGTACATATCTATGAGAATTATTAACTTAAAGCCTGGGAACAGATTAGTAATCAAGAATAAGGCATACATAGTAAACTCAGTAATAAACAATACAGTAGTATTAAGCGATGGCTTAGGTAATAGTAAAACATTAGAGGTAAGAAGACTGGAGAAGCTAATATAGCAAACGCTACGTAGCTTATGGCTTAATTCTTGATGATCATATTCTATTTAACCGGTATGGGTAAAAGTGGTTAAGGTTTCTATCGCATGGATGGATTTGTAGTATTAAGATTAGAGGTTAATTATTATTTCTGAATTCTTAATTAGTTTTAATGCTTCATCCTTACCTATTACCTTAGCTACCTCCACTATCTCCCCTACATCTACATTTCTCTCTATTAGTGATTGTAGATAAATGTAGATTCCGGCTTCAGGGTATAGGGTGTAGATAAGGTCCCCGATTGAAGGCTTATTTAATGTATGCTGTTTTTTAATGGCGCAGTATACTCCATCATCAATTAAAAATATGTTTACATCTATTTCATCCATGATTCCAAGCGCTATATACACTCCATCCATTGCTCTAATTGATGGTGGCTTAGATATTATTATGAGAGCTTTAACTAATGCTTAACACCCTATCTGAGACTTTAATATATGTAGCTAAATCGCTAAATCCACCTATAATTACCCTCTCGTTAATCTCCCTACTTCTAAGATCATTATCTACATATCCTCTAGCGGCAGCGCATTGAGCGCAAACCCTTACCTCAACGCCTTTATCGATAAGTGTTTTTAAAGTACTGTTAAATCTAGGATCATTTACTCTAGCAATACCTACAGCTTCACCGTGGAGGAAAATCCTTACTATGTATCCCCTATCAACAGCTTTACCGGCTATTTTAAGCCCTATCAAGGCATTCCGGCTTTCAGGTGAGGCTAGAATTATTATTGTTAAATGCTTAGATGAAGATAACACGATCACACCACTCCATTAAATCCTCAATTAACCTATTGTAGAAATCATCATCCTCCAATCCTTCAGCTTTAATCCCCCTCTCCTCTAAATCATCATTGCTTGCAAGGAAAAGCCTTAACCTACCTGTCTTAATATTGTATACTCCATCCCCTACTAGATATATTCTAGCCTCATCATCCAGCTCAAATACAAGATTTGAAAGACTACTATCCAAAATCCTTGAGACTATCAGCAAGTATTTCATTAAGCTACTCCCATCCAAGCGATTTAAGTATTCTATCACCAGCCCATTCCCTAAGCTCATCAACCCTACTCTTAAACTCTCCTTTTAACGGCTTACATAGTGGAAGCTTTACCTCACCGTTAAGTACCTTAACGGCGAAAGCCATACATGTAGCTTCACCGCAGAGCTTACAGTTTGTTTTCGGTAAGTACTTGTAGAGCTGTAGAGCTGTAAGCTTTCTTCTAGCATCTATCTCGTTTTGGCTGGGTACACCGTATCTTTTAAGTTCGTCCTCAGCCTTAACGATTAACTTCTTAATTTTCTCAAGAATTTCCCTAGCCTCATTAATGTCTAGAGTATATGTTACACCAACTCTACCTGAGGGAAATATTGTTATTAATCTATCCCATAGCTTAAGCGTTAATGCTCCACTTCCATCATCGTAAACAGTAAGTCCAGGTGGAAACATAAAGGATAGCGCAATTATCAATTCACGTGGAAACTCCATGTTTGCCTGAGCTATAAACCTTATCCTACTTGAATCTTTAATGCACGGCATAACCTCCTTTAAATCAAATCTTAAACCCTCAAACATGAGGAGTTGATGATGATGAAACTTATAAACCTACTGTTACAATCCGTAACCTATACTTACGAGATAGCGCATAACTCTATAGTTTAGCTTCTTCACGCTTATAGTATTTTGTTGATGGGCATCCAATACATTTATCCTCAATGTAGGCTATACATCTTCCACACTTCATGCCGCAAGGAGAATCTTCAAGGCTTCTCTCCACAACTACCTTAATGGGTATGTATTTAGGTATTGTAGGCGTACTTGTAATGTATACTTCAGCTCTCCTAATACCCTTAAAGTTTCTAATAGCACATATTGAAACTACGTTCTCCAATACGTCTTGATTCTCAGCAGCTACAATAGCTATGAAGTTATATCCTGCAACCATCGGTGCTAGAAATATTATTCTTGGGCATTTCTCAAATGTTTTAAGAAGGGTTTGGAGGGAGTCATAGTCTTGAACATCCCCAAATATAGTTGCAAACCTTAACTCTAAAACTCTAGGATTGATTAAGGCTGAGATCTTTAATATGTTTTCATCCTTAATTTTCTTCAGCCTCTTCAAAACAGCAACATGACTTATACCAAGCATTTTACCAATACTACTAATGGGGATTCTACCATCATCTTGAAGTATATTTACAATTTTAACATCTTTATCGTTAAGCTTAACCATAAATGTAACTTTAAAAACAATATATAAACTTAATCCTGTAACATATGTTAATATGGTTTATGCTCTTAGCAGGATGCTGCTACTTATTTTAATCCTAACTCCTAACAATCATATCTTCAACATCAACTTATGGGATGGGGTTAGAGATTAGTTTAGAGGATAGCTCATCTAAAGCTGCAGGATAAATCTGAGCTAGCGGATTAATAGGCAGCATGCTAAGCTGCTAAATCTACTAAACAGTATAAATCTTTCCTAAGCCACCGCATCCTCATCAACAGTAGTTAAGTTTAAGTACTTTTAGTAGATGAGGGGTTGAGGTGTTGCCAATATGGATATTGCATTATATAAACTATTCTACATGGATGTTGAGTTGTTTAAACTAGATGGTTTTCCTCCAGTAGGTTCTACCTATTTAGTAGGGGTTAAGTTGGGTGGATGTGGTGGCTATGTATAGGAGGATTGTTGTTGAGAGGGATTCTGATAGTAGAATTCTATGGATTAAGTTGAACAATCCTGAACGTTTAAATGTTTTAAACATGGAGGTTATGAATGAGCTTTACGATGCATTGTTAAGCGCAGATAAGGATGATAGCGTACATGCATTAATCATTACGAGCGTAGGCAATAACTTCTGTGCTGGAGCTGACGTTAAGGAGCTTATCAATATGGATTTTGAGAAGGGTGTTAGATGGTTAGAAGCGTTTTGGAGGATTATGGAGCTAATAAGGGAGACAGGTAAGCCTGTAATAGCTGCTGTTAGGGGTGTATGTGTGGCTGGAGGACATGAGCTTGTAATGATGTGTGATCTTGCTGTTGCCGGTAAATCATTAAGGCTTGGGCAGCCTGAAGCAACTGTAGGTGCAACAGCTCTTGGAGGAGGAGTTCAGCTACTACCATTAATCGTAGGTGATAAAAAAGCGAGGGAAATGCTCTTCACTGGAAGACTACTATCAGCAGATGAAGCCTACCAGCTCGGTCTAGTTAATAAGGTTGTAAACGATGAGGATGTCGATAATGAGGCTAGGAAGCTAGCTATCGAAATAATAGATGGGAAAAGCCCCCAAGCATTCCGCATCATCAAGTCAGCATTAAAATTCTGGACAGATCTAGCAATGCTTAACTGGCAGCTAGCAAGAGACATAACATCAATGGTTTGGCTATCTGAGGAGTTTAGGGAGAGATGCAGAGACTTCCTTGAGAAAAGGAGGATGAAGCCGCGGAAATTCACAGGCATATCCCCCTAACACAAAATCAACAGTTTACCATCTCCTCCACCCTACTATTTCATGTCGCGCAATATTAAGAGGCTGGCTAATTGAATAGAAGTATTTACATCCTATACTTTACCGGTCAGACGAAACCTCCCCAATCATTAATCATTACGTAAAACTCATCATTCCAATTAACTATAGATTCCAGCTATTTAAGTCTTTCAGCTAGCTATGATGCTGTCAAGTTAATCCTTAGGCTTGATAAGTCTACTATATGTTAACCTTAGTATCGGTTTAGAGTTGGGAAACTGTTATATTGGTTAATGCTATTAGGGGTTGTATGTGGCAGCTTGGATTCCTAATTCATGAGGTAGCGTTCGGACTATTCTCTGTCTTCCTCCCCCTATACATTATTAGTATAGGTGGATCCCTGCTTAGTATGGGGGTTATGGCGTCTACAGCTTTACTTCTAAGTATACCTGCATCCTTTTTCTGGGGGTATATTTGTGATAGGACGAAGCATTATAGGAGGTATGTTTTAATTTCATTTCTATCATGCTCCATCATGCTATACCTATTCACCCTTACATCGTCAATTCATACAATTATAGTTTTATACGTAGTTATGGCTGTTCTTCATGTAGCTCATGAACCGTCCAAGAATATATTGATAGCGGAGCTTTACTCAAGGGGGGAATGGGGGAAGTCCTATGCTTTCTATGAAGGATTAACTGAGATAGGGTGGCTTATTGGTTTACTTCACGGAGTCCTCCTTTCAATTGTAGGGTTTAGTGCTGGAGCAATACTAACTCTATGTAGTCTCCTAAACTTCTCAGCGTTTCTCCTCTCCCTAATTCTGGTTAAGGATCCTATTCTAGTTTTTGAGAGGATGTTTGTCCGTATAGAGAGGATTGCAGGCTTCACATATAGGGGGGTAGCTATAGCGTCAGGAGCTACTAGCGGATTTACTGGTGGGAATTTAATGGGGGGAGGTATCTACTCTTTCTGTGGGGGCTTAATTCTCTTCTCTTTAGCTACAAGTACTCTATTTACTCCACTACCTATATTCCTCTCTAGAGATTTAGGTTTACCTGGAAGTATGGTTTTCACCGTATATGCTTTAAACTCAAGCGGGGCAATTATAGGGTATTTCCTAATAGGTAGTAAAGCTGGACAGCAGGAGGAAGATGGGACTCTAGTAAAGGCTGTATTGTTTAGAAGTATTCTTATTTTCACCTTGTGGTCTCTTACTGTAATGAATATCTGTACGGTAGCTTCAGCATCGTTGATTCTAGCCTTAATGGGTTTTGCTTATGCTTTATACCATGTTCATGTTTTATCAACTTCGATGGAGGTTATTCCTCAGGGTAAAGCAGGCTTACTAAATGTTTTTATGGGTTTAGGTGAGGCTGTAGGAGCTTATCTAGGACCATTTATTGCCCAAATCTACGGATTTACATACCTCTTCTTCATAACCGCTACAATCTTTCTCCTAGCCCATATATTGTTCAGATTCTCACCAAGCATATCTTAAGACTCTACTTAGCGAATCAACAATACCTTCAGCTAGGGTTGAAGCTTCTACAGCTTCATTAACTTAAAGGTAATCCGCTTCAACACTGCCCTAACGGTTCTAGAGTTGTCTGCAGGTACATCAGCGCTAATAGCTTCACAGATTAAATGCTGTGAAGCTGTTTGCTAAAGCCTTCAGCCATAGTCTTCAAAATCTGAGGGGAATAATGTAAATCTGCAGTAGTCATCATTTAGAGAATTTCTACCGGATATTCTATGGAGTTTACGGCTTATTTTTAGATCCATTATGGTGGGAAGCTCGATACTTCATATGGTTGAAAATATGGTTGTTGATGAATTAGGCTGTGAAGTATTTTGTGGAAGCTATTTTCTTAAGTATACCCCTTTAGGATCGAGTTGCCGGAGGATTAGAAGATCTTTTTCTGAGGGTTTCTCCGTAACTTTTAGGTTTCCCGATACTTTAAGGCTCCAGCCAGTATTCCTCTTCACATCCTCCACCGTTACTCCGGGATGGATTGATTCAAGAATCATTTCACCTGTTTCCTCATCAAATCCTAGAATAGCTAAATCCGTAATTACCTTAAATGGTCCTCCACCCTTTAACCCAAGCCTCCTCCTCTCCCATTTTCCTCCAAGAAATCCTGGGCTGGTTATGAAGTCCACTTTTTCAGGAAATCTTCTAGCTTCATGAGGCATAATCATTAAGATCCTCTTAGCTAGTGAAGCTATATCGCATCCACCACCGCTTCCAGGTAATCTAACCTTTGGTCTTTCATATGTTCCTATAACTGTAGTATTTATGTTTCCATACTTATCTACTTGAGCCCCCTCGAGAAAGCCTACATCGATCTTCCCAGACTGTAGATAGAAGGCGAAGACATCAAATACTGAGCAGACGCTTTGGGAGCCTGAAACTAGTGCGGGGTCACCTATAGAGATAGGTACTCTTGTAGGGTTTGCACCTATAACTCCGGATTCATAAATCATTACGAGATTTGGAGCATGAGTTCTCTTAGCTAGGTTGGCGGCAAGATTAGGTAATCCAATCCCTACGAAAACAACTTCATTATCTTTAAGCTCTCTCGATGCAGCTACAACCATAAGCTCTGTTTTCGTATACTCCATATTACATACACCTAGTAGTATAGTCCATAGTTAACAGGTATGCTATAAAAGCTTTTAGGCTTCAGCTTCATTATTTTCTCAACACCAAGCTTCTTAACATATTCCCTACGGTTCTGAACGTTATAAACCCATTCATCCAGGTATTTATTGAGAAGCTCAGGATCTCTCGATATCTTATCCCACTCCAGGTAGAACTCGTTATCCCTATCATAGTATCCCTGAACATATGATGGATGGGCTGCCCAAGGCTCCTCAACAATAGCGTTAACGATAAAGCTAGGTATTAAAACCTTGTTTGGATCACTTCTAATAATGTATTCATCAACTATCTCCTCAACACTTACAATAACCCTCCTTGAGGCGAAGGCAGCCTCCCTAACATCGCATACCAACCCCCATACCTGAACATTACCCTCCCTATCAGCTCTCTGAGCATGTATAATAGCTACATCAGGATTTAGTGGGGGAACAACAGCTATCTCCTCATCACTGTATGGGGACTTCATAAGCTTTACGTTAGGATTATACCTTAATAGGTCACTTCCCCTAATTGACCTGATTGGAATGAATGGGAGGCCAACTGCTCCAGCGAAGATTCGTGAAGCCAATGCGAAATGAGTATATTCCTCAATCTCAATAGGGTTTGGGAAACCCTTCTCGATAGCTCTTCTAAATGCATGTAGGGGTCCAACTCCAGGATTTCCAGCCCAGCTGAAAATAAGCTTCTTCACACAGCCAGCAGCTATCATCTGGTCGTAGATTAAATCTGGGGTAAGCCTAGCTAACGTTAAGTTCCTCTTCCTCTGCCGAATTATTTCATGACCTGCTGCAAAAGGGATTAAATGTGTAAATCCAGCCATATAGACGACATCGTTATCATGAACGTATTTCTTTACAGCCTCCTCCATACTCATTATTTTCTCATCAACCACCATAACTATCAAGCATGCAGTTTAAAACCAGTATTTAAAGCTAACGTAGATAGCTTTATTTAGGTATTCCATACATGGAAAGGGTTTAACGGACGCATCCTATTGATGCTGTGCCTCCGGATATCGGTATATTCACGGCTCTCGAGGACATGATGCCAATAACGGTTTACATAAAATCGACAAGAAAGCCTACGGTTTTAACCGTGGGATGTCGATGAGCTTAAATACACTGCTTAATTGTTATATTGAGCGTGTCGCTTAAATGCGGCTTTGATGTCTAAAGGCTGGAGTAAGGCTTCAAGCCGGGAAGGGTGGAGGAGGATCCGGCAGGCGGGATATGGCTATACGCCTTATCAGGGCTGGATTGACGCAGCCCGAACCCGGTAGGATGAAGCCTTAAGGCTAACAAACCGAGAGTGTCAACTATCGAAAATGATGAAATCATAGACGTATATTCTCAATCTGGGAAAGGTGATATTATCTTAGCGCTTTGTAAACTTAAGCTTGCTAATTAACTTCTAAGTAAAGCTTAAGTTTACAAGGCGTATCTTAGTCCCCATAAGTTTTTATTTCTCCAGGTTATTTATCAGTATGAAAGTTGAAGTTGATCTTAGAGAATCGTATAGGCTTCTTCATCCACGTCCTGTCGTACTTATATGCTCATCTGGAAGAGATGGTAGAGTAAACGTTATGGCATGCTCATGGATTACTCCTGTAAGTGATGAGCCTCCATTAATAGCTGTATCTCTATGGGTGAAGGGATATACGCATAGATTAATAGATGAGATAGGGGAGTTTACAGTTAATATACCTTCAGCAAAGCTGTTAAAGCAGGTTTGGATAGCTGGAACTAGAAGTGGAGGTAGAGTTGATAAGGCTAAGCTGCTAAATCTATCATTTACTCAGGCTAAAGCAGTTAAGCCGCCTGTAATCGATGATTGTATAGCTGCTTTAGAGTGTAGGGTTAGAAGTAGAGTTGTGGTTGATGAGCAGATAGTATATATTGCTGAGGTTTTGAAGGCGTATGCTGAGGAAAACCTTTTTAGGGAGGGGGTTTGGAGTATGGAGGCAAACGTACTACATCATGCCGGCGGTAAAGTATTTGCAACAGTATCCAACTACTTTAAAGCTTAAGCTTACAGTGTATCTTCATGGCTGGAAGAGCTGGAAGCATAGTTTTAGTACAGTCCTTCCTTACAGCATTTACCCTACATCTCCTCCTATTCTCCTACCCGCCTGTAATTCCGCTAATTATTAGAGAGATGGGGATATCGTATGTTGAGGCGGGATTTGTATTTTCAATATGTATTCTAGCCGTTATAATACTACGTATACCGTGGGGTTTCCTAATTGACCGTATTGGATTTATGGCTACGATGAAGATTGCAATGATTCTTCTCGGGTTTTTCAGCCTTCTGAGAGGTTTCTCCCCAAGCTACCATACCCTAATAGTCTCCCAGCTGCTTCTCGGAGCTGGGTTTGCAGCTATTCTACCATGCCTAGCTAAAATCGTGAATGTAATGTTTCAGGAGAGGGCGGGGTTTGCTACTGGAGTCTATGTTGCAGGATTCCCTACCGGTGAGCTTGCAGGATTGGGATTAACATACTACCTACTAAATGTAGGTTGGAGAACAGTATTCCAGATGTTTGGGGTATGGAGTCTTGCTGTAGCGTTATCATGGTGGATATTGGATATGAGGGTTCCGGTGAAGCATACATATTTGAAAAACCGATCTAAACCAAGTCTTAAAAGCCTAGCTAGGCTGAAACAGCTATGGATACTGGTTGGGCTATGCATATGCTCAATGGGATGCTACGATACAATACTTACATGGCTTCCCAGCATATTGGAGATTAGGGAGGTACCGGCTGTGGAGGCAAGTATTGCTACATCAATATTTCCACTAGGATTCCTGCTTTCAGGACCGATTATAGGTACGTTGTCGGATAATTTAGGTTTAAGGAAGCCATTCATATGGTTACTTGGAGCTACAAGCATAGTATTCATGCTGCTTATTCCATACACTATTCAGACACCACTATGGATATCCATACTTATGGTAGGATTCACACTCTCAGGAATTCTAACACTAGTTCTAATCATACCGACTGAGCATCCTGAACTCTCGGAGCTTGTAGGTGGGGCTGTTGGATTAATATCCTCAATGGGTAATGTAGGATCCTTCCTATTCCCTATTGCTGTAGGCTTCCTAATAGATACTACAAGATCAGCATCTCCACCACTAATATTCCTAGCTGCAATATCAGGAATAGCTGTAATACTAAGCTTAAAAGTTAGGGAAACTGGAAAAGCTAAACGTCAACGTAACCTAATATAGAAGCCTATTCCAGTATTACTATGCTACAGCCATAGCTTCCCATCAAATCCAGCTTCAAAACCTCCTCCTAATACCTAGCTCTACCTATAGTAGTTGTGGATACCGTATTGTAACTGTCGTCTTTATCTGGAAGCTTCACTACAATCCCACTCATCAACTACCATAGCTGGAATACATTAACCTAGCAAAATAAAATACGTATGCTACGAAATACTTCATAATTACTATTGTGATGGATTGAAGAAGTCTATTAATAGAGATGCAGTAATCTACTCCATTAACCACTTCCATAAGGGTATAAATTTTACTTGTTTTCCATCAATTTCCTTAATTAACTCCAGATCCCAAGTTATAACAGTAAGTTTATTACATTTCAAATTATTGGAGACATTTATCAAAACTTTTAGTTTCTCTTTTTCAATTTCCCCAATTGAAGATGCAAATGTTACTTGAATTAACTCATCTATTCCTAACCCCTTCTTAATTAAGAAATCCACCTCTCTTCCTGCATAATCCTTAAAGTAGAAGAAATCAAAATCTATCTCATAGAACTTTCTTTCAAAAAGCTTTCTAGCAACCAGATTCTCCATTCTTCCTCCATACTCCTCTGAAATTTTCGGAACTAAGCTGTAAAAGCCCGTATCTATAGAGTAGATTTTTTTCGGCTGTAAAACTCTCTCCTTGGTTTTTAAGCTAAACTTCTCAACTGAAAATATGAAAAAGGATGATTCAAAATATTTTAAATAATTCCTTAACGTTCTCTTACTTTTCTTAACCCCAATACTTTTAAAGTATCTTTCAACTTTAGAAATTGAAAAGTATTTTCCGAAGTTTTCCTCTAGAAGCCTTAGAAACGTCTCTAGGGAGGAAATATCTCTTACCTTAAACCTCTCTACAATATCTCTGTAAAAAATTGTTTCCCTATAGGCTCTTAAAAGCTCCAGCTTCCTCTCTCTACTCTCTTCTAAAACAACCTCTGGGAAGCCGCCGAAATTCAGATATTCACGTAGTCTTTGAAGCAGCATTCCCTTAACTTCAGGTGAAGCTAAATATTTTACTTCAAAACCTTTAAACCTCAAAAACTCTTTGAAGGAGAGTGGGAGAATTAGTCTTGTTATGTATCTACCCCTTAACTGGGTTGGAACCTCCCTTAATGAAAGCTTAGATGAAGAGCCTGAGATGAAAATAAAGTAGTTATTTGTGTTATGTAAGCTCCTTACCCATCCTCCCCACTCACTTAGATTTTGAACTTCATCTAAAAGCAAAACTATTTTACCCTCTTTCTCCGTAAAGAGCTCATGCAGCACCTTTATAAACATGCTATAATGCTTTGAAGTTAAGTTTTTCAACCTTAAATCTTCAAAATCGAGATAGGCTATATTTTCCTTTAAAAACCCTTTACTTAGCAGGTTTTTAGCTATTTGAAACATAAAGTAGGTTTTACCAGCTCTTCTTGGACCAATTATTGCCACTATGCTTTTTGAAGCTTCTGTTGGATAATCCCTTTCAATAAGCCTGGGTATTTCCCTGGCTAACCATGAGCTTAATATCTCTCTTAAAATATTTTCCATAATTTCATTTAGGAAACAGATTTATTTAAATCTGTTTCCTAAAGTTCACCATCTGTAGAAGCTTACCTTTCAAATATCATCTATGGAGTTAATGTAGAGATGAAGAATGCTAAGCAAATAGTAAAGACATATCTAAGAGCATTAGCTAGTCAGTAATTCTTGAGTTGCTGCATCCAATAACTTCGTCTTGTAAACTTAAGCTTTACCTAGAAGTTAATCAGCAAGCTTAAGTTTACAAAGCCAATAACTTCATGGAAAACTATTTATTTATCTAGGCTTAAAGCCTTTATGAGTGAAGTAGTTGATATTCTTATTAGGGATTGCTTAATCGCAACTATTAATCATGGAGTTGTTAATCGTGGATTTATTGCTATTAGTAATGGTCAAATAGTAGATTTTGGTAGAGTTGAGGATTGCCGATATCATGGTGAAACAGTGATTGAAGCTAGGGGTATGGCTGCAGTACCGGGGCTGGTGAATTTACATACACATTCACCTATGACACTGCTTCGAGGGGTTGCTGAAGACCTACCCTTAGATAGATGGCTTAAAGAGGTTGTTTGGCCTATAGAGGCTAATCTTAAACCTGAAGATGTCTACTGGGGTGCAAAGCTGGCATGTATTGAAATGTTAAAGTCTGGAGTTACATGTTTTAACGATATGTACTTCTACATGGATATGGTTGTAAAAGCTGTTGAGGAAACAGGTATTAGAGCAGTATTATCCCACGGCGTAATAGGAGCTGGTAAGCCTGATGGTGGATTGAAGGATCTGGAGGAGGGGTTAAGGTTTGCGCTTGAAAATAGGGGTAGGGGAAATGGAAGAATACTTACAGCTCTCGGTCCCCACGCGGAATATACTGTTCATCCAGAGCTGCTGGCTAAGGTTTCGGAATACTCGGAAAAATATAGTTTACCAATACATTTCCACTATGCTGAATCAAGAGAGCTACTTGAAGAAACATGGGGGAAGATAGGCGGGAACCCTCTTAAAAGATATGATGAAATTAAGCTACTAAACAATAGGTTAATCCTCGTCCACTGCATATATTTAGATGTGGAGGATATGGAGCTGCTGGCTAGGAGGGGGGTGTCTGTAGCATATAATCCAGTATCAAACGCGAAGCTAGCTCAGGGAATAGCTAGGGTTAAGGAGATGGTTAAGTATGGAGTAAATGTAGGTATTGGAACTGATGGGCCAGCCTCAAACAATACCTTAGACCTACTTAGAGATTTAAGATTTGCATCAATAATTCAGAAAGCAAAATATCTAGATCCAACAGCTTTAAGTAGCTTAGAGATCTTAAAAATGGCAACATTAAACGGGGCTAAAGCTTTAGGTATTGATAACGATATAGGAGATATAGAGAAGGGAAAGAGGGCAGACATAATCCTAGTAGACATGAAGTCTCCCTACCTACATCCAATCCACAACATATACTCTACACTAGTATATTCAACATGCGGCTTAAATATAGATACAGTTATTGTTGATGGTGAAATACTTGTTAAGAACGGTAAATGCATATACCTAAATGAGGAGGAAATAATGGAGAAGGCTGATGAGAGAGCCTTAGACCTACTTGAAAGATCAGGTATAAAGGGATAAATAGCCAATACTAGCATTGTAAACCAATCATGTTTAATCACCTCTAATATTGATTACATGTAGCTATAAGCTATTTTAGGCTAATTCTCTATGTTACATATAGGTAATGCATGTTGAAGATAAGCCTGGAGAAGTATTAAACGTCCCTAGGATCCATCTAATTAGGGATAATGTCTCCACCGGTCTCTACTGCTAAAGTTTATTTTCATTTCGGTATTTAACTGAAGCCTTCATTGATTTCCAATATGGAAGCTCTTATTGATATGTTCTCTAGAGGGCTTTATGGCTGTATAGTTTCTTTCTTAGCTGGAAGGCTAGATTTACTAGGCTTATCATTACCGGTACCTCTATTAAGGGTCCTATAACCGTGGCGAAGGCTTCTTTAGATGCTAAGCCAAATATTGAAACAGCAACAGCTATAGCTAATTCAAAGTTGTTACTTGCAGCTGTAAATGAAAGTGTTGTGGTTCTCGAATAGTCAAGTTTAAACCAATATCCTAAAGTAAACGATACTAGGAACATTACTATGAAGTATGATAGTAGTGGGATAGCAACTCTAACAACATCGAGAGGTAATGTAACTATGTACTCACCCTTAAGGGAAAACATAACTACTATAGTGAATAGAAGGGCGAAGAGGGATGTAGGGCTTAGCCTAGACATAAACTTCTCCTCATACCATATCCTCCCCATCCTCCTAATAAGGCAGAATCTAGTTACTATTCCCCCAAGAAACGGAATTCCTAGATAGATAGCTACTGATTGAGCTACATCTAGTATTGAAACTTGAACAATTAATTCTTCACCTGAAAACCATGAGCTAAGAATCGTTATGAAGAAGTATGCTAAAGGAGAATACATAACTATCTGGAAGATAGAGTTTAAAGCTACAAGTATTGCCGCCCATTCATTATCCCCCTCAGCAAGACTATTCCACACAATCACCATAGCTATGCATCTAGCTAAACCTATAAGTATTACTCCTGTTCTAAGTCCTGGATAATCAGCTAGAAACATCCAGGCAAATAGAAACATTAAGAAGGGCCCAATTATCCAGTTTTGAATGATTGATAGGGAAATCATCGCTTTAGAGCCTCCTGCAGTAACGATCTTCTTAAGCTCCTCATACCTAACCTTTGCAAGAGGAGGATACATCATCCATATAAGGCCAATAGCTATAGGAATAGAGGTTGTACCAATACTTAAAGAGCCGATAATGCTAGCAACCTCAGGGAAGACATATCCTAACCCGATACCGAACACCATAGCTAGGAAAATCCAAAGAGTAAGAAACCTAGTTAATAATGGTAATCTCCCACTCATAAAGCCCCTCAATACTCAACATGTTAATAAGCATTATGTTACAAAAAGTTACTAACAGTAAACTTATCTATAGTAAAACTGTAAAGTTAGCTTTATGAATTGATTTCGTAAATCAACACATATAATAGAAGCTTGATATGAGTGAAGAAATTCAATATTAAATTTCATACATGATTAAGATTTCATTACATCTCAGCTGCAAGCTAGATCCCTACGGCTATCTTCACTACTTTACATCTACTTCATTCTAAGTTTTCATTAAGTAGAGACTTAATAAGCCCTACAGTAACAATATAACTCAGAAACTTAGAGGAAAGATTAGGTAGTTGCAGTAGCTTTAAGTAATTTATGGATTTGAAGCTAATTCATAAAGCTTACTGTATTTTCCAGATGGTGTTTCCAGCTATGTATGCTGCGATTGTTGAGATAGCTACTGTTACTACTACATATACTGCTGCTTTCCTTACTCCAAACACTCTAACTATTGCAAGCCAGTTTGGTAGGCTTTCCCCAGGTCCTGCTAGTAGTAGTCCTAGCGCAGGTCCTTTACCCATACCTAGCCCTATAAGCATCCTTACAAACGGTGCTTCAGTCATAGTTGCAAAGTATGATAATGCACCTATTAACGTAGCTAGGAAGCATGAAAGTATTGAGGAGCCGCCTAGATATGATTCAACAACCTCTCTAGGTATTAGCTTACCTATAACCCCAACTATGAATACACCTAGTAATAGTAGTGGAAAGATCATTTTAATAAACCACCAGGTTTCGTGAAGCCATGAATATACTTCATCCCTACTGAACGATTTATATGCGTAGATTGATGTAGCTATAATTAGGATTAGGAATACTTCAACCTTGAAGATGTATGAATTACCTAGGTAGATGTATTCTGGAAGTATTTTATGTAGGGATAAGCCTCCAACATAGTTTGGAGCTAGAAGCGTTACTGCTAGTAGAATTATGAGGAGTAGTCCTTTAGACTCAATTACCCTGCCTTTAGCTATTGATGTAGTGGGGAATTTTCTTGAGGATTCCTCCCCTCTAAATATTAAGGACATAGCTAATCCAACTATGGTTGCTGTTGATATTGCAGCTATGAAGCGTACGATAGCCATGTCAAGCCCTAGGATTGCGCCAGTATATGTTAGTGCTAGTATGTTTGCTGCTGGTGTAACCCATAGGATAATGAAGGCAGGGGCAATACTGCTTCCCTTCTTATACAGTCCTGAGACAATAGGTATAACAGTGCATGAGCAGGCAGCTATAAACGTACCTGTAACGGAGGCTAATGGAAAGGATATGTATTTCCTACTTTCAACGCCGAGATATCTTATAATAACATCTCTTGAGAGGAAGCTTACAATAGCTCCAGCTAGGAGAAATGCTGGTATTAAACATGTCAATACGTGGTAGGCAACATAATCTATAAGTGCCTCTAAGCCTCCAAGCACTACTTCAACAGGATCCATGGCACTACCTTAATATAGACTTCAACAGGTTCTCAACTTCACCTAGAGATGGAACCCTACCCTTAATCTTCACATCTCCATCTATAGCTATGGATGGAGAGATTAAAACACCATACTTATTTATAACTTCATCCGACATTATGTTCTTCTTAACTACTTCAACCCTCCCCCCTAATCCAAGCTTCTCCACAGCTTCATTTACTGTTTTTAAAGCTGCCTTACATTTTGGGCATGGAGGCTCAACACCTATTACCTCAACCAACACCTTAGACATACAATCACCACAGTTACCAAAAATACTGCTAATATAAACTTTTTGTTACAGTTTGAAACTTATCTATAATGTTTAGCTGAGCTGAAGTTAACTGTGTTTAAGCTTAATATTCTTATGCTTCATTCCGCCTCCATATTAGCATTCTAGTTTCAGCTAGCTTATTTTTCTGCTTTAGTAATGGTAGTTTAGAGTATGGGCTTTACATTATTGATTCTGAGATTAGGAGTACTAGTATTCCAGCTGTAAGTGTTAGGATTGGTGGGATTAGGAAAGCATTCATATAGTTTCCTGAATACTGAACTATTAAGCCGAGGATTACTGGTCCTATAAGATTACCTATATCCATCCCCATCGTATATATACTTGTAAGAAAGCCTACACCACCCCTCCTCCTACCGAGAGCTAGGGTTTGGCAGCTTGGTATAAATATTCCTACTCCAACCCCGAATACTATTGATGCAAGATATAGGTAGGGGGGAGTGGTGAAAATGTAGATCATGAAGAAGGAGGATGAAATTATGAGTAGACTTAGATATGTTGTTTTTTCAGGATATTTATCTGATAGTTTACCTGCAATAATTCTAAGCATTAGGCTTGATAAAGCCTGTAAACTAACGAAAAATCCTATTTCAATATCTCCATAGCCTAGAAGCTTCAGGTATGCTGATAGAAAAGTTATGAGCCCCATCCATGATACTGCATAGACTATAAGGCTTAGGAAAGCTGTTAGGAAGTATTTATTACCCAGCCCCCCAACATATACTCCCCCAAACGATTTTCTATTGGTTTCCGATGTTTTTATTAGGGGTATAATTGTTAGGAGGAGTAGGGAGGCTATAATGAACGTTACTCTATAGCTGAAAAACTGTGATAAAATCCCTCCAAGACCTGGCCCTACAGTAAATCCTATACCAACCATAAGGCTCCTCCACCCCAGCATCTCCCCAACCCTCCCCTTCGGCGCTGAATCCACAGCACTAGCAATCGATGAAGGTATGAAGGATGCTATTGCAGCCCCCTCTATAAGTCTAGCCACCATTATCGTATATATGTTTTCTGAAAGAAATAGTAGAGCATAGGATATTGATGCTAAAACAGCTCCGAGAATCATAAGTGATGAACGTATCCATTTATCACTTAACAAGCCGAAGAAGGGTCTTAAAGCTATAGCTGTTACCGATATACTGGAGACAGCAACCCCTATCATTGATGGAGATGCCCCAAATACTAATGCATACCTTGGAATAAGAGGTACAACCATCTGGACAAGAGTAAAGAACAGCATTGTAGCAATATTTAACCTCCAGATCGCTGAATTTAGAGGAATAGCTTTCATATCATGCTAACTCTCCTACAAGATTGGGAAAAGCATTATTTAAGTCTTTCTAGAGTTTTAGGCGTCTTGTAAACTTAAGCACGTTTCATCACCTCCATCATTGGTATTCTTCTCCATGAATTCTTCCACTTAACTTTCCCATCATTAGTACTATTGTTTAGAAGCATATCCGCAGTTTCTCATCACATTCACCCTCAATACAGTATTAATAGCTATCTAATCCACGTCTTAGGTTAAGAATATTGCATAAAGCCACTATAATAGGGCATCATCAGTTATTATAGTTGTGTTAAGCCTTAACCATCTTAATGAATATAGTTAAATATGCAGTATAGGCTTAACCATTAATATCATAAAACCTAATTAAATTCTAAGCTACCACATTAAGATCGTGTTTGGAGGAGTTTATGAATTGTTGGATAAGCCTATGGAAGCGTGAAATTTAAAAGGTGTATGTATTAGCTTGAAGGGGTGTTGAATTTGGGATTTCTGGAGTATCCCTGCCATCCCGTAGATTGGGTTCTTTTTAAGCATAGCCTATCATCTCCCGACATGAGAAACATATTTAATGAGAGAAGCTTTATTGAAAAAATACTTAAGGTTGAAGCAGCTCTAGCAGAGGCTGAAGCGGAGCTTGGAATAATACCTGAAAAAGCAGCAAGGGAGATAGCTGAAAAAGCATCGCTAGAATACATAGACTTAGAGAAGGTTGAGCAGAGAGCTCGAAGTACTGGTCACTTCCTAATGGCAATAATCGAATCATGGAGGGAGAAGATAGGGGAGAGCGGTGAATTCATACATTGGGGAGCAACAACACAGGATATCTCCGATACCGCAATGATTCTTCTCGTTAAGGAAGCATGCAGCCTAATCTTAAGTGACCTAATTGAAATAAAAGACTCCCTCACCATGCTAGCGGATAAATACAAGGATACTCCAATGGCTGGTAGAACACACTGCATGCACGCTGTCCCCATAACGTTCGGATTTAAAGTCGGTGTATGGCTTGATGAGGTATCAAGACATATTGAACGATTTAAAGAAATACAGAAAAGGCTTTTCGTCGGCAACATAACAGGTGCGGTAGGCACATTTGCAGCCTTCGGTCCCAAAGGTCCAGAAATACAGAAGCTAACACTAAAAAAGCTAGGTCTCGAAGCTCCAGCTATCTGTTGGCATGCTGCACGTGACAGAATAGCTGAATTCCTAAACCTACTAGCAATAATAGCATCCACACTAAGCAAGATTGCAAACCAAGTATTAATCCTAATGAGGCCAGAAATACTTGAAATTGAGGAGCCGATTCCGCCCAGCCATATTGGAAGCAGCACTATGCCCCAGAAGAGAAATCCATTCCTAAGCGAAACAAGTATTGCCCTAACAAGAATAATACGTGCATACGCCCACACAATGACTGAATCCATGGAGACACTTGACGAGAGAAACTTCAGCACATGGTTTGTAGAGTTCGTAATAATACCTGAAAGCTGCCTCTTCACTAGCATAATAATCAAAAACCTCAAAACAATCCTACAGAAGCTGGAAGTCCACCCAGAAAACATGAAGAGAAACCTAGAGCTAACCGGAGGACTAATAAATGCTGAAGCAGTTATGATGGTTTTAGCGCAAAAAATCGGGCGGCAAAGAGCACACAGCATAATCTACGACTGCGCTATGAAAGCTCAAAGAGAAAAGAGACCATTCATAGATGTTCTATTAGAAAACAAAACCATTACAGAACATATAAGTGAGCAAGATCTTAGGAAACTACTAGATCCAGTAAACTATACTGGGCTGTCATCAGATATAGTTAAACAACTTATTACATCCAAAAGTAAGCAGTAACTTAGAATCCTGAAGAGATATATAAGGCTTTAAGTCTAAGACAAATCCATCAGTACAAATCATTACCCACCAGCATATCTAACTGTTTGATTCTCTTCACCCACTACTGGAGAAGAGTATTACTCACTAAAATATTGAATTAAGTTTTCAAATCTATTCCTAAATAACTTAAATCTGGAAATAAAATCTAGTGCATAGACAGTATATACCTGTACATGTTATAGATTTAAGCCGTGATGATTTACGTTCTTCACAGCTTAAGCCTAAGTTCTTCAATATGCCATAAGATAGTGGTAAATATTGCTTATAGCTCAACCTCCACCAATATACTCTTGATTTATGATTAAGAAGTTGCTGATGATAGACTTACATAACTCTTGGAGCTACCAGCATCAATAAAGGGAGAAGTGAAATAGTCTGGATTCAAAACCCATTTGGAAGGCAATACTTAATGTCTTAAATAACACAGCCCCAATTAACTCAGGGAAATGTTTAAAACCTTCTAGGTGATTTAGGAATGGGATCTTCATGTCTGGTGAGATGCTGCCGGTATCTGAGAAGCTTAAGGTTTTACAGTATGAGACTATTTTCAAATCTGGTAAGTGGTGGTCTGCTGTAGCTCTTCTAGAAAGCTTCGGTAGGAGGCAGGTTGCCCTATACTTATGGGCGAGGAGAGGGGATAAATGGAAACGTAAGCAGAAATACGTAATACATAGTAGGGGGGAGTGGATCCAGATAAGGGATGCTGTGGAGAGGTTTATAGCTTCCACGTAGTGGGCTGAGTTGGAGAGGAGATATATTCAACATCCATTGTTGAAGCCTGGAAGCATTGAGGATAGAGTTTACCAGCGTAGAATACTTGAAACAGCTAGGAGTAAAAACACACTCGTAATACTTCCAACAGCTCTCGGTAAAACAGTTATAGCTATGCTTCTAGCATTGGAGAGGATCGGTGAGGGTAAGGTTCTCTTTATGGCTCCGACAAGACCTCTCGTCCAACAACACTACGACGTATTTAGCAGTAAAACAAAACTGGATAAAAACGAGTTAAGCCTAGTAACAGGTAGGATACCTAGACAGAAACGTATCCAGCTATACAGATCTGGAAGAATTGTTTTCGCTACTCCTCAATGTGTATTGAACGATCTTAAAGCTGGAGTATTAAGCCTAGATAACTTCTCCCTACTGGTTTTTGATGAAGCTCATAGGGCTAGGGGGAACTACGCATATGTTAATATAGCTTCAGCATACGTTAGACAGTGTAGTAAGCCGTTAATACTTGGGTTAACGGCTTCACCTGGAGGATCTGAGGATAAGATAATGCAGATATGTAGATCTCTAGGTATTGAAGCTGTGGAGTATCGTTCAGACGATGATCCTGACGTTAAGCCATACATACAGCCGGTGGAGATTCAATGGTTTAAAGTAGGTTTACCTGAGGAATACTTGAAAATTAGAAGTAGGCTTAGGGAGATGTTGATAGAGGGGGTTAAGCATCTACAGTCTCTGGGCGTATTAACATTTAAGGAGCCTGCATTCATAACGAGGAAGGACCTTATCGATTTAAATAGGGAGATTGAGAAGAGGATCGGTGAAGGTGGGGGAGGATACCTCTACGAGATTAAGGTTCAGGCTACAGCTACGTTAAGCATAGCGCATATGATTGAGCTTATAGAGACTCAGGGTCCTGAGGTATTGAAGGCATTTATAGATAGAACACTTATAGGAATGGCTGAGGAGGGAAGTAGGGGGCATCAATACATAGTTAACCATCCACTATTTGCAGAGGCGAAAATATATATGAATCAAAGCCTGTCATTACCGAATCCTAAGATAGAGAAGCTTAAGGAGCTTTTAACAGAGCAGCTTACCGTAAACCCAAAATCAAGAATAATAGTGTTCACCCAGTATCGTGATACTGTTAATATGATTCTAGATAGGGTTAAGGATATGGCTAATGTTAGGGCTGCCCGATTTATAGGTCAAGGATTAAGGGATGGAGATCCCGGAATGACTCAGAAACAGCAGTATGAAGTAATACAGAGGCTTCGAAGCGGTGATGTTAACGTACTTGTCGCTACGAGCATAGCTGAGGAGGGATTGGATATACCTGAAGTAGACCATGTAATATTCTATGAGCCTGTTCCAAGCGAGATAAGATATATACAGCGCTGTGGAAGAACGGGTAGGAAAGTAGCTGGTAAAGTATCAATAATAATGGCTGAGGGGACAATTGATGAAGCCTTCTACTGGTCAACAATAACAAAGGTTAGGAAAATGAGGAGAATAGTGAAGCAGATCAATAGGAAGATGCAGCAAATCAGGAAGCAGATGGAGCTGAAGGTAGAGGAAAAACCATTAAGGCCGGTTGATGAGCTTACTCCAAAGCCGGCTAGGGAGAAAACCAGGCTATTTATACCTGAATACATAGAAACCAAGGGCATAGGTAAAGCGTTGAGATGGCTGATGGAAAACCTCCCAGCAGAGCCAACACCAATAGAGGATATTGTAAAGCTAGCTACTGAAGCAGCTGGATTCAGTAAGGCGCAGGTGGAGACAGCGATATGGAGACTAATACAGCAGGGAATACTTTACGAGCCTAAGCCGGGTGTAGTAGCTAAACCGTGAATTAATTCCCCGAATACTTAGATTCCAGGAAGACAATACGTACCAGTCATGTAGTTAAGTTGATAATGCTTTTAAAGCCTCCTCCTCCATGAAGTGGAGTTTAGGTGAGGTTAATACGAGTGTATGTGGTCCACTATGTTTAGGAAGTGTTTTCAGCTTATCTAAGCTGTTAAAGCATATTCTCTGATTCGGTCCACCCAGCCCTGATACTGCTACTGCTTTTCTATCTATGCTTATCACCCCCTCCATCCTCATATCCTCAAGCTTAAGAAGTATATCTACAGCATCCCTAATATCCATAACCACATCGTTTTCAACATCGATTTCCAGAAGCAAAACTGTATGTAGATTTCTTAAATCGTTATCCTTAATTACATCGTATGGATAATCAGATAGAGATCCGTTTTTAGGATATGTTAAAGTGGTGATTTTACCTATCTTATACACCATCAATCCAGACATGCTTAAAGCATTAGGTATTATTCCTGGAGCCGGTACAACCTCAAACGCTATGTTTCTACGGTAAGCCTCAACAACAAGTGATACGTGGGTTGTAGCATCCAGCGGGTTTCCCGGAACTATTAAGGCTACATTTAACCCTTGAAGAACAGGTTTGAAGAGGACATCCTCAAACCTCTCCTCCAAATCAGCTCTACGAAGCTTAATAATTCTCTTACCAATAATGCTTTCCAAATCCGAGTTTGTAAGTATGCTTGTATAGGAATCCATGAATACAACATCACTACCCTTAAGTATCCTGATACCTCTCAGCGTCACCAGATCCGACGATAATCCAGCACCAACTATGTAGAGCTTACCCACCATCAATATTAACCTGCAGTAACGATATAAATATCTTACCGGAAACATGGTTTAAGCTTAACTAGCAAGTTAAGCTTTACATAATTCTTGATAAATATCTTCCATCTAGATCTGTATAGCGGGGTTTCGGTCTTTGTGTGAATTTATGAGGTTTGAATTAGGCCGTAAGCTCTAATCCAGATTTATCAGCTTAAATACTCTAACCTCTCAATCCTCAGCTAGGCTTATTATTGTAAAATATTTAAGTTTGAGTGTATGTTTAGAGTGGCTGAAACTATTAGTGGATGGTTTAACTCTCTAGGCTTAGATAGGGCTAAAGTTATTTATACGATTGGATATTCAAGTAGGGAATTTGATGAGTTTGTTGATTTACTTCGGAAACATGATGTAGATGTGTTGATTGATGTTAGAAGATACCCCTATTCGAGACTGGAATGGTTCAGTAGAGATGGCTTAAATAGATTATTAAGTTATGGAATTAAGTACTATTCATTTCCTGAGCTTGGTGCTTTAGGTATTGCTAAGCATGTAAAAGCCTATTCATGATATTAATTGTACAAGCTCACCAACTTACAGATCATACATAACATATATACTTACAGATCTAAACGCTAAGTTGAGAATTAAGGAGGTTATAAGTATGGTGGATAGCTGCCTATCCGTATGCTTAATGTGTTGTGAAAAGTTTCCGTGGAGATGTCATAGGAGATTTCTAAGCGATTATCTTAAAGCTCTTAAATACGATGTTATCCACATAATCGATGATGACAAGATAATTATGCATAGAGGAACTGGATGCTACAGTTATATTAGGGATAGGATAATCAGCCCTCAGATGTAAGCTTTAATGAACATTTAGGTTTCTGAATTCTTCATAATCATGTAGCTATAATCATCACAACCCATCTTTAATAGTAGCTCCATAATGCTTTAGCTACTAGTTTAGCCTTTTGATGTGGTAACTTAAAATATGTTAAGCCGTCATGCTCCAACATCAACCCTGTAAACCTAGCCTACTTCTATGCTGATATCTGAGTGCGGATGAGGAAGTATCCGTCTGTAGACGCATAATTTTTATAGTCTACGAATTCAGCATAGACAAGATTATGCTAGCGGAGAATAATAGCTTTAGCGAAATACTATAGAAGCTTGATATGGTTCACGCCGGTTTATATGTTTGGCGTATTCTAGGATTTATGCTGGATTGGGAACTGTTAGGCTTTAATGTATGTGTTGGAGTCTGGCTTGTAGGATTTGCTAGGTATTTTCTAAGATTGTGAGCTATGTCTTCAGGTAGTGTTTCGGAAACGCATTCACCATGCCATATTTCCAGTACGCCGCCGTATGCTGTATAGTATGGTCTAAAGTATGGTCTTGAAGCTATTTTCACGTTTAGCCTGTAGTATTTTAAGCTTTCCCCAATACCTGCGGAGAACGTTGAGACGTTGAATGAGTTTACTCCATTCATCCTGTAGAATCTTAGGATTAATGATAGGAAGTAGGCAAGCTCCCCAACCTCATTTCTACCTATATCTGGTAGGCTGCACGCATCCTTAAATATAATTTGAACCTCTCTATTAGCTTGGGGGGCGAAGCACGCTATAACTGCTACATATTTACCCTCCCCAATCCATCTATCCCCATCCCTTTCAGCCTCGATCAAATCAGTCCAGTAGCATCTTCCAGTTCTGTTAAAGTATCTCCTACTTCTATCTAGGAGGAGTTTTTGCTGTATTGTTGGCTTTCTATCAACTATTATCTGTGTATGTGGATGTATTATTGATGCAGCAGCTGATGGTAGATGGTTCCATAACCATAATGGATACTTCACATCAAGATGTCTCTCATTAACAATAGAAGCATATCTTATACATGCAAGCATATTTTCAGCAATCATCTCCGGTGTAAACTCATCCAGCTCTAGGAAGTGTTTACTGGTTATTGTTGCAACAGCATGATATTCGGCGAAGGGGTATCGGTTAGGGAATACGTAGCATCCATTCCTTATCCTACCATTCCTCCAAACATCCTCTGTGAAGAGGGGTGTACTTCTCTCTATGTTTTCAGGGCAGAAGGGGCAGTTGGCTCTTGTTCTTTCAATAAATTCCGCCATGTCAATACCGGCTTCTACCTGTATTGGTCTTAAAGCCCTCTTAACATTTATTCTACTACGTACTCCGGTTAATGGATCAAACCTATACTCTACAATCTGGGTTTCAAGCTTGAAATCTGGGGGAGAATATAGTCTAGCCTCCCCAAACTCTCTCCTAAACTTTAGCATAATAGGTATTCCCCCATAAACTTATGAGCTTTACTCCACATATGATTGCTCATTATTGTGGTTTTAGCTGTACGTTATTGTTTAGTAGCTGCAAGTCTTACTTAAAATCTAATTTGGAGGATTGCTGTAGTTATGTGCTTCATCGATTCTGAAGATGTGGATGGCGGTTATGGCTGCTAATATAAAGTTAATTAGCTGGATCTGTTAGTTTTATTGATGATGTGTACAAAGTGTAGGAGGAGGGAGGCTGTATATTTAAGGCCTTATTCAGGCGAGATTCTCTGTAGATCCTGCTTTAAACGTTCAATAGAGATGAAGGTTAGGGATACGATATCAAGACATAAACTCCTCAGCCGTAACGACTCTATTCTTATTGCTGTTTCAGGCGGTAAAGACTCGTTAACTCTACTTAAGACTTTATGGAGGATTGAGAGTAGGATTCCTGGAGTTAGTTTAGCTGCATTAACGATTGATGAGGGAGCTACTGAAAGGTATAGGGTGGAGGGGTTGAAGCTATCTAGGAAGATATGTGAGGACCTTAAAATCCCCCACTACGTAGTATCATTTAAGGAGTATATCGGCTATACGTTGAAGGAGCTTTGGAGTAGAACTAGGGAGAAGGGGTTGGAGCTACTGCCATGCTCCTACTGCGGTGTTTTAAGGAGGAGGATAATGAATACGTTTGCTAAAGACCATGGATTTACAAAGATAGCTACAGGCCATAATCTCGACGATGAGGTTCAAACATTCATAATGAACATTATGAGGGGGGATTACAGTAAACTGTTTCGCTTCGGAGCCTCGATGGAGGTTATTTCAGGGTTTATACCGAGAATAAAGCCTCTCAGATATATACCGGAGATGGAGATTGCCTTCTACGCTTTTCTTGAAGGATTTAAGCTTTACGAAGCTGAATGCCCATACGTCCGTTTATCGATGCGTGATGAGATAAGATTTATGTTAAACGAGTTTGAACGTAAATATCCTGGAGTTAAGTTTTCAATAATGTCGGTAATGGATAAGCTGAGTAAGCAGCTCAGCAGCCTAAACAAAACATACTTTAAAAGCTGTATTAGCTGTGGAGAACCAACATCAAGAGATAAGTGTAGAGTATGTGAAATCATGGATTTAATAAAGACATAGCCACTGCTTACCGTATGGATATGGTGCTAGCTTTACTTAGCTACCTATCAGGCATGTAATCCATTAGGATGTGTGTGGCTTAAAGCTAAAGATCCACTCCGGCTGTGGAGGTGCCTCCCTGTTCTCAAGCATTTTTCTCCACGTCTCATCCGTTAATCTATTTCCTTGAGGCCATGCGAATTCGTAGTAGCTCATCGCTGAGCCTGCTGCCAGATAGGTTTTACTGTTTTCAGCTATGTATGCAACTATTACTATGTTGAAGTATCCTGTTCCAACCTCAAGCACCATATTGCTATTTGGATCTGTGAAAACATCAGCTATTATTCTTGAATCCCTTAACCTCCCTATAACATCTCCAGTTATGCTTCTTACCTGGCTATGGTACGATTCTATCAGGTACTCCTCATCCCTACTCAGCCTCTCCCCACTCAGCTCCTTAACAGATATGTTGATTAATAGCTTAAGAATTTCAGATAGTTTACCCAGTTTCTCCTCATATACATTGCTGATAAGATTAAGCTTCTTTAATCCATTTAATGTAGTGTCTACAAGGTTTCTAAGTCTTGAATATAGTTGAGGATTAGGCTCAACATAGCCGTAGTGCGGCGGTTTTGGTGTTATAGATACTTTTGCAGCGTATGGCTGTTTAGCGTATAGTATTGTGTCATGTCTTAGCTGAGCCCAGCTTGCTAAAGCAGTGTTTAAGCTTTTATCTAGCCATGCCTCAGTCCTCATGTAGCTCGGATATCCCTCCGGAGCTGGGTTCAGCTCAGCTCTTATTGTATATAGCCAGCCCATGTAGAGTGTTTCAGTCCATTCCTCCCCGGTAAGGCTTTCTACAAACCTCCTTACTTCCTCAAGTTTTTCAGAGTATCCCTTATACTTTATCTTTTCATCCTCAAGATGTTTTTCAGCTCTCCCCGATCCTAAAGCAGCCATTACATCCATCCCCTTAACCATAAATCTATAAATGTTTGGATAGCATAGTGATTGATGTATGTATCCATCAATGATGAATCTCTGACCCATAAATCTTAGCCCAGCCATCCTGCTTCCCTCGTTAGGATACCATGGAGTATTAACTATTCTAGATCTATCAAGCTTAACAACTTCACTCTGAAATCTTGAAAGCTTCCCCTCATCGTTAACCATGCTTGGATTAAAGCTTAAACCATAAATATCCACAATCTTCCCAATATAGTCGTATATGGTTAAGTCATCCGATCTCCCAACTATAAATGCTGTTGGAACATATATTTTCTCCCACATGCTTAAAGCAGTTTCCTCCGGGGTTTTTGCTGTAAGTATTAGGTATGTTAGGATTAGTGCTTGCGCTGTCTGGATCTTAGCGATTTCGGGATTAAACGGGTCATAGGCTTCAAACCTCATTCTCCCAAGCCACATCATAGCCTTAAAGTAGCTTCTCAACGTATCGTTAACTGCATAGTGTCCTCTAGGCTTATATTGAGTATAGTCTTCAATATATGTGAATATTGGGCTTTTAGCTTCAGTATCTTCAGCTCTATCTATAAGCTCCAGCTCCATATCAACAATTTCGGAAACCTGCTTTGGAGCTATGTAGTTAGGGTTTAGAAGCTTATAGGCTACGGATAGGTATGCAAGATCCTTCTCAGCAGCTTCCCTTGCAAGCGATTTTGGACTTAGGGAATCTATAATCTTCAAATCTTCATCTATAAGTGATTTAAGAAGTATCTTCAGTAGTGGGTAAAATCTATTCTCCTCCAGATCCATTAGGAGCTTGTTGAAGAATGTATGATAGATGAATAGAACGGAATCTGTGGAGATATATGTTGGTATACCTAAATCATTGATACGGGTGTAGATGTCTGAAATATCGTTGAAGAAGCTATCCACAACAACAAAGCCGTTAATCCTAAGCTTCTCAACAGCTTCACTACTTAAACTAAGCCTTTCAGAAACATCTTTAAAATTAGCTATACTACCTAAATCTAGCGGTAATACATATTGTGGCGAATTCCCCTGGGGAACATTAACCTCAACACCGCCAGTTTTGAAAATAGAGAATCCTACAGTAGTAGGTATAGTAATTGGGGATGTGGGAGGAGTAGATGAGGATGTAGGTGAAGATATGGTAGGCTGCTTAGAAGATACTGCAACAATCACTAAAGCTATAAACATAGCAACTATCGTTAAAATAGCTATGATTTTAGATATGGTATATGAAGCCACAAGTTATAGCTGTTTAAGCTCTTAAATACTTAATGCATCAGTAATACATATTAGAAATCCAACCTTTTAATAATTTAGATCCATAATATTGATTAAATCTTGAATTGGAAGATTGTGAAGCTATATTTAGATTAATTAATAGCCTTCATCAAATCATAGATTTGGGGAGGGTTGGGGAAGATCTATACTTTGGCGCTCTTCACAACTAAGGCCGAGGCTTTCTCGCTGGATTCTTGTAATTAATAGTTATTTCAGCAGCATAAAGATGGAAGCTTGGATGTTTAAGTTTACTTGGGTTTAACTTGGTTATCGAAAATTTTATATTAGAGTTTTGATTGTTACAATCATGATTGTAAAATTTGTAAATCGTAGATGGGAACTAGAAACTCTTAAAAACCTATATCAAAGTGGAAAACCTCAGCTAGTAATAGTTTATGGTAGGAGGAGAATTGGTAAGACAAGGCTCCTCCTCGAATTTCTAACTGAATTTAAAGGGCTTTACTTCTATACTCCTAGAGGTGGTAGTGAAACAGTTCTTAACGAGTTTTCCGGAGTAGTTGAGGATAGGTTTTTCCCAGGATTTAGATTCCGGGATTTTAAAGCTTTCCTAGAATACGTATTCCAAAGGCTAAGCGTAGGTGAAATTGTAGTTCTAGATGAGTTTCAAAGACTTACAGAGATTAATGGATCTATATCGTTAATTCAGAAGTATTGGGATGAAAAATGTTCTAGCCATAGATCAATGCTGATACTATCAGGCTCCTCAGTAGGGGTTATTAGAAAGTTAGCGTTAAGGGGGGATGCTCCGCTTCACGGGAGGAGAACGTTTACAATTGAGGTTAAGCCCTTGAAATTCATAGATCTTAAGGAGTGGTTTCCAAAATTAAGCGGTGAGAACCTGGTTAAAATCTACGGTGCTTTCGGAGGTACACCTGCATATCTTGAGAAGATAGATGAGAAAATATCTGTAGAGGAAAATATTATTAGATTAATTCTCAGTAGGGGAGGGGCTTTATATGATGAGCCTGAATATCTACTTATGGAGGAGCTTAAAGTACCTAATCGATACATGGATATTCTAACTGCAATATCCCTTGGGAAGAATACGTTAAGCGAAATCGCTGACTTCACCAAAATCAATAGGGAGAACCTAACAACATATCTTGAAACCCTTAAATCCATGAAGATAATATCTAGAGAGCTTCCAGTACTGGCTAAAACTAGAAGATCTCAATACGTAATTCTAGACCCCTTCTTCGAGTTCTGGTTTAGATTTGTTAAACCAAATAAAACTGCTTTAGAGGCTGGATTAGAGAGGAAAGTATGGATAAACATAAAGGAGGAATTCAATACATACCTAGGTAAAATATTTCAGAGAATAGCTGAGGAATACATTATAGATGAAGTAAAATCCGGAAATATAGATTTAGAGGCAAACATTATAGGAAGATGGTGGAGCAGAAATGAGGAGATAGATATTATTGCCTACTCCTCAAAGAGGAGGGAGGGAATTCTATTTGAGGTAAAATGGAAGGATTTAAGCTATAGTGATGTGAAAAAAATAATTCTAGAACTTATCGGGAAGAGCAGGCTAATACCTGAAATAAAGGAGAAGAAATATGGGGTAATAGCGAAGAGAATAGTTGATAAGGAGAAGCTTATGGAGGAGGGATACATAATAAAAGATTTAAACGATATATTAGCCGCTAACCCACAACATAATGGCTTACCACCTTAACCAAAAACTCTTAGTTTGGCTAAGCATACATACAACATGATAATAACATGCAAACCAAATCGAGAGCAGCATCCAAAATAGGAGAGGAGCCAAACCAAGAATTAGCCATAAAGCTATGTGATTTAGTTTAGTATTAAACATGTCGGTACTACTGAGTAGGTAGGTTTTACTAATTCTATGAATGTGTTTATATACATCCTTACCGCTATATTTAATGACGGTCATGTTTAAAATCGGTATTGAACATTTAAAGGAGCCTTATAATGAAGTATTAAATGCACTGGTTAATGAGCTTCTTAAATATTTTGGTGATAGACTTGTTTCCTTTGTAGTTTTCGGCTCTGTTGCTCGTGGTGAAGCAAGTAAGAGTAGTGATATAGATGTTCTATTAACCCTAGTTCCCATCAAGTAAAGCTTATGTTTGGCCTGATTCTTTTCTGTGTGAGTGTGGGAGTTTGTGGGAGGAGATTGACTTCATAAGGTCTGTTGTATCTCCTGTTGTGGAGAAGCACTATCCTTCTAAGGCAAACCATGAGAAGATGAGTCTCTATGACCTCATAGCCTTCGGCGTGATGGCGCATAAGCATTTTGATGGGGTGTATAAGAGGGCGTACAGGGTATTTATAGAGGAGCTTAAACTCTTCCCGAAGGTATAATAAGGTTGTTGAGAGACTTAACAGATATGAGGAGCTCTTGATCGATTGTCTAAGGCTCTTCAAGCTTGAGGGGGTTGATTATTGTGGACTCTAAGCCTGTTGAGACTAAGAAGCTTTCAAGAATTGGAAGACATGGGAAGAAGGGAAGCTCATCCCTTATTAAGGATGGGGAGGTGTAGGATTCAACCCTTTAAGGGGGATTCTATGTGGGATACAAGATAACCTGCTGCACAGATGGAAGATATCTGAACCTCCTCTACATCAGCTAACAAGCATGATTTAACCATCATAAGGAGAATAGTGAGGACTTCAGTGAAAGGTTTAGAGGATGCGTTATCCTCCTCGATAAGGGCTACATCGATAGGAAGCTTAAAGAAGCTATGAGGGCTAAAGGAGTGGAGTATGTAGCTATAAAGAGGGATAACATGATAAGAAGTGAGGATGAAAGGGCTCACTACAGAATCCTATCAAGGATAAGGAGGATTATTGAGACAAGATTCTCCCAGCTTGAAGAGTTTGGAGCAAAATTCATAAGGGCAATCTCAAGAAGAGGATTAGCAGTCAAAATAATCCTATCCATACTATCCTTCAACATATACCAAATGATGGGGAGAACTTGATGGGAACTAGGGTTCTATTAATAATAAAGGATCTGCCGAGATCTAAGCTTGAAAGGCAGGAATTATTCATGAAGATTGAGGATAAGATAGAGGATATATTAAATAAGCTTTATGAAAGAAGCTATCTTATAGATTTCTCACCAATAATGAAGACTCCTGAAGAAGCAGCAGAAATAACTCCACTTTACCTAGATATGGTTGAGGATGCAATCATCATATTTGACCGTGATTTTTTCGTAAAAATATTGTCTAGGCTAAAGAAAAAATTGGATGAGCTTGGCTCGCAAAGAGTGCAGCTAGGTAAAAAATGGTACTGGATATTAAAGAAGGATTATACGCGCGCGTAGCATTTCTTCTAGGCTTAATGATGGTTTTACTCCAATCCTCCTAAGTATGGTGTAAGAGTTTGATGAGTCGTATGCTCCATCCATAAATGCCTCAACAATACTTCTATGTCTTGAAGCATCCATTACTAAGCTTGGTAGAACCTCTGAGCCACGCATGTCATCCGTAGTCACCCCTATCACTAAACCCCCCTTAGTATTTTGCTAAAGTTCCTTTCACTATTTTTCCATTTAGGTATCTGCTTGTTTATGTTGGATTTGCAATCCCCCTCCATTTTCAAAACCTCAAGCAGATCAACCATAACATATACTTAAGGAAACCTATAGAAAAAAGCTATGTGAAATACTATAGTAATGGTTATAAGCATTCATAACATAGCAGCATAATAATACATCTAGATGATTTGAGACATATATACTGTTACGAGTAGATTATTATCTTAGTATTTTATAAGCTTGCAACTATTTAAGCTTCATAATCATTTCAAAAATCGTTTGAAATTAAGCTATAAAGCTGAAATTATAAATTATCGATCATTTCACCTGATTCCTTAAACATTTTCAGTAATATATATATTGGTTTTCTGTAATGAAATATAGTGGTAGAATGTCCCGTCTTAAAATTCTTAAAATCATCTTCATCCTCTCCATCATAATCAATATATTTCTTGCCTACCAGTTAATAGATACTTATCAAAAGATAAATAGGGTTTTTATGAGTGAGTATTATGATTTAAGAAGTAAAGCCTTATGGCTTCGCGGCTTTACTCATGCAATTCTAAAAGATATTAGAAGTGGGAATAATGTTACAGCTAAGTATTTTATGGGTGTTTTAAAAGAGGTTTCTGTTGATTTTATGCTTCGTTGGCATCATCTAGTATTTTTTGGAGAACTTTTCGGTAAGTTGGGAGGGGTTGAGGTAGAATATATTTCAGAATGCGTTCACTATATAGGTGTAGATATAATACAGATTCTTGCTTATAGATTTATTGAGGAGGATAGGTTATCGGTTGGGGAGATTGATTGGCTTGAGGAATTTGCAAATGTAATACTTGAAGTCCAGGACTCAGTTCACTACTACATACTGGGATTAAATGGGAAGTATATTTAGGAGATGAGAAAATAATAAATGGATCTCTTACCGAGGTACCTGGTTACACCCCCACCAACACCAGATAATGCTGTAAGGAAACTTATTGAGCTAATGAGAAAAGCTAGAACTCTAGGATATAGTGTAGTAATACCTACATATCCGCCAATCATATCTTAGATTAAGTTTTACGGCTTAAACAACAAAAACATAAAAAGACTAAATCCTATAAGGGATGTGTTTACTATGGCGGACCATAAATATAAGGGTTTAATTAAAAATTTTGATTTTTACTTTAACCCACATAGGCTGCAAGAAGTCCATTCCCTCAACATTTAAGAAAGTTTAACTCCTCAGGCGTTTGACTGTCAATCACACAATAGCTTAAGTTGCCACGTCCCTTACTTTGGGGCTTGGCAGCTTAACGTGTTACGCCGATGCGTGCGCAAAATTTAAAGAGCGCTAGGACTGTCTATCTTGTGAAGAGCGTGCTGGTGATGGGATAAAGAGGATAAGGGGCATGGAATACGTAGGGCCTAGACATATCATGAATAGTTGGATGCACGTCACAAGCATGTTTTAGCAGAAATAGCTTTGCAGCACGTGGAAGATCGTTGCTGGAGTGGTTAAGCTTGTTTCTGAATTCTCTTCCATTGCTTGGAAATATGTTACATTACTGTTCATGGCTCTTCTCGCAATCTTTGACGGTTTGATCGTGGTTATAAGCCTTAGCTGTCTGAAGGCTGTTTAGACGTTGAGGCTGTTCTCAGGTAGATGCTTAATAGTATTAAGAGTAGCCCGATCAAAGAAGAGTATAGCCCGTTTAGTAAGCCGCTAGTATCAATGTATTCTGGGAAGTGTAAATGGTAGAAGTCGCTGTATTTTTTAACATAGTTTATTGGGAAGGGAAGCGTATAGTTAAATGAGCATGTTAAAGTGCTAATAATCTTGAGGTAATCGATGACAAGGCCGTTAGCGGGCTTAATAATGATATTTAGGTGCTTATAGTTTAATATGCTATCGCTCAGGTTAAACGTCAGCTTGCCGTGGAATATTCCACCTTCTTCAGCGGCTTCCCCTCCTTCAGGTCACTCAGTGAGATTGTGTCGCTTGAAAGTAGTAATTGACGCATATTATTAGCGCATCCATACACCTCTATGGCCACGTATGGTGGCACATCCTCCAGGGACCTATATCCCCTTAATGCAAAACAGATGTCTTTTCCACCGGTATAATTACCCCAAGATATTGAAATGCTGTAAGTATAATTCCATGTCTCCGAAATGGGCCTATTGCGTACTTCGACTATATAAATAAGGTATATTAACAACCTCAGAGTAGTTACCAGGCCACTTAGTGGAGACTTCGTATACAGGGATAATGAGAGCTAAATCTTTGTAATATACCTTAAAGCCCTCTACACGAATAAAGTACAAGCCAACAATGAAGGCAATGACGCCGAACACCAGTAAAATGTAAGACAAGTAAATAAAAGCCTTCCTCACAACCTGCCACCTAATAGACGAATAAATGGAGCCTATAAAAACGTTATCCTAGCAAAACTTCCATCATATATTTGAAGACGCTTCCCTAAGGTAGTTTAAAGGCTTATCCATCTCCTTTAAATTTCTACTTCTGAAACTCCTCTTTTGTGCTTACTCAACTCCAGCTAATTCTTTTCCTCTTTCCCAAATTCTTTTACTTATTTCACTTCTCGAAAGTATTCCACTTTGGTGATCTTCTGCATTTTTATTAATGCCTGTATCCTAACTCGCACAAGCTGAGATAGGATTTAAAGAAGTCCGTTTATATTGTTGAACCCTCCAATACATACCTCCCGATTATCTTTAGGTTTCAGACTCAACATCCCCCTAAGGGAATATAGCCTTCTCCACCACACCTCCCAACGAATATGAAGACTGTGGCTTATCCCCCTCCATGCTCCACGTCCACGTCTTCTAAGCCTCTCTTCCTAGACTTTCTACCAAGCCTCTTGATCCTCCGCTGCTATTCCTACCTTTAAGTCCTGCTGTTACATACACCTCATCAGACTCAATAGCTTCACGCATCCTCATATGCTTAGCTTAAGGAGGGCTAGCATAAGCTTCTTCAAAGCCTTAAATATGGGCATGTAGCTTCTATCAGAAGCCCGCTTAAGCCTAGGCATGAGTTATGCAGGCAAAGGAATAGAATTATGAGTGTAAACCACTTCCTAAAGCCTAGAGTATTGGAGCATGGTTCCAGTCTTATTATTGAAAGTCCACCCGCAAAGCCTTACACTTGTAACGTTTGAGACCCCTCATAATTTCCATAATTCTTAACCGCAAAAGACCTATATCTCGACAGAAAACACCATTTCCACCTAGCCATCCTGAGAAGCCTGGAGTAAGCTTCTCCACTCAAATAATATCAAGAACATCTATAAATCAGCCACAAAATCTTATTTAAGAGCGGTTAATTTTTGCCTTATGTTGCAAAAATATACAAAAACCGATTGGAATATATATGATCGTAGTATAAAGAATTTCAGTAAGGAATTTCCTTACATAGAGGGGGTCTGAGA
>Ga0272445_1000125_pt1 | contig 76604 bp, 76 predicted proteins | sample YNPCB0031_FD_194404 | JGI IMG/M metagenome (GOLD analysis project Ga0272445, IMG submission 194404) | Hot spring sediment microbial communities from Yellowstone National Park, WY, United States - YNP-CB-003-1 | ecosystem: Environmental > Aquatic > Thermal springs > Hot (42-90C) > Sediment...
CTTATTCCCATTGACCTCAACGCACTCTCTATAACAAAAAAGGCAACCTCTTTATCCAATTTTATACCTTCTAACTCAAATTTCCAACCCCCCTCCCCCTGGTAACAATGTCCGTGTGTGTCTACAATACATTTGTTTTCCTTTAATTTTTGTGGTATAATAAATTATGCTTTTTGATTACCATACTCATACTATTTTTAGTGACGGGGAACTCCTTCCTTCAGAACTCTTGAGAAGGTATGAAGTTAATAACTACAAAGCGGTAGCAATCACTGACCATGCAGACACATCTAATTTTGAATTCGTGATCTCTTCCATTCTAAAAGTTTGTGAGGATATAACAAGGGAAACAGAAATAATAGCAATTCCAGGAATTGAATTCACACATGTCCCTCCAAGAATGATAGAGAGCCTCGTCTTCAAAGCAAGAAAACTGGGGGCAAAGCTTGTAGTTCTTCACGGAGAAACCCCTGTTGAACCAGTTCCAGAAAAAACCAATTATTATGGAGTGAGGGCAGGGATAGATATCCTCGCTCACCCAGGTTTTGTAGACGAAGAGACAATAAAAACAGCTGTGGAAAGGGGAGTATTCCTTGAAATCTCCTCAAGGAGAGGTCATTCTATGGCGAACGGACATATTTTGAAACTTGCCAGAAATTATGGCTTTCCCCTGATAGTGAATTCAGATGCCCATTCCCCATCGGATATAATGGATGAGGAGAGATGGAGAAATTTTGTCCTCGGTCTCGGAATTTCGGAAGAGGAAGTAGACATAATTCATACCAACCAGATCTCTATTTTGAAAAGGATGAGGTAATCTCATGAAGGTTAAATGCCCTGCCTGCGGAGCAATTTATATCTATAGCGAGCATTTCATAAAAAAGCATGAGGGGAAGGTTCAGTGCTTTAAATGTAAAACACAGTTCAGAATCACAGAAGGAGGGACAGAAGTTATTGAAGGTCCAGAGAAAAAAGAAGATGTGCCTGATTTCGTCCATTTGCTCTCCGACAGAGGAAAGGAGAGACTTAGAAGATACCTCACAGACCCTTCCTTTAAAGAGCATGTGCTCCTCGCAGAGGAACTCCTGAATGTAGGAGCTTTACCTGTTGCGGAAGAAATAACGAACCACATATTGAAAGCAGAGCCCAGGTCCATATCAGGAAGGGCACTCCGTATAAGATGTCTTCTCGCTTCGGGAAAAAGAGAAGAGGCGGCTAAGGTTGTTGAGGAGGTTGAAAAATTCGCCGAAGGTAACCCCATACTTTTGAGGGCTCTCATTGACTTCTACAGAGATGCAGAACCAGAAAAGGCTTTAAAATATCTTGAGTTGTATAAAGAAGAAAGACCCGATGATTTGAGCATGAAAGAACTTGAAGAAAAGTTAAGAGAAAAAAGTAAAGAAAGCGCAGGCGTTGAAATCCCATCTGAGCCTCCGGAAGAAGAAACCCCGGTTGAGGAGATGCCCGTAGAAGAAACCGCGCCTGAAGAAGAAATGGTAATAGAAAGGAAAATTGAAGAAGGAAGGGAAGAAATCCCACTTGAGGAGATGCCCGAAGAAGAAATGGTAATAGAAAGCAAATTTGGAGAAGGAAGGGAAGAAAAATCAATTGAGGAGCTGCAGATTGAAGAAAAAATTCCTTTAGAAGAAACCCCGGTGGAAGAGATGCAGATTGAAGAAACTCCAATAGAAGAACAGGGCGAAGAACTTGAAAGCAAAGAAATAGTAGAGGAAGAAATTATGGAAGAGGTTGAATTTGAAGCGGAATCCGTCAAAAGGGAGGAACCGCAAGAAGAAGTGACCTATGAGGGAAGCCAAAGGGATGAAATGGATTTTAGCGGGATACTGGAAGAGGCAGAAATTGAAAAGGAGAAAAGGAAAGAAGAAAGGGAAGAAATAGAAGAAGAACTCCTTGAAGGACTTGCAGGTGAGGAAACGGAATTTCTTCTGGAAACGGGGCTTCCTGAGATAGAAGAGAAAAAGAAAAGAGCTCTTCTTCCTTACCTGCTCGGTGGCATAGGAGGAGCAATTTTCCTCTTTCTCACAGGGTTTTTCTTTTACATTTTTAAATATGAAATTGCAGGAGATGTAAAAACAGCCACTCCCTCAAAAATTCTCTCCCTGAGCAAAGGTATTTTTTCACTTTCTCAAAAAGAAGCGCTCTCAAAGGAAAGCCTTGAGAAAGGAATTGGAGCCTTTGTGGAAGGAAAGGAAGAGGAAGCTTTCAATCTCTTCAAAACATCTGCTTTTTACAATCCCAAAAATCCTGATGCCCTCTCCCTGTATATTTGCTTCCTCGTCCGGAAAGGAGAGACAAATGCGGAAACAGTAAGTGCTTTTCTCAAAAGAATAGAAGAGCTGGGAGGGGGAAAATATCTGGAGGTGAGTAAAGGATGTATTGACCTTTTCAACGGTAAGGCTGATTTAGCCTTTGAGAAATTCAAAAAAGCAATTATGAACCATCCTGAGCTTGAGATTTCTTATCATTTTCTAATAGAGGCTTTTGCAAAGCTATCCAGCAAACCACACGAGGACTTTCAAAAGATTATAGGGTCCGCTCCATTCAGCGGAAAATCGGCTTCAATTATATACTGGAAAACCGCAGAGGTATACAAAGAAGAAAATTACGATTTAGCCACGAGATACTTTGAACTTGCTCTAAAAAGTGCAGACCTTCCAGAAATAAAACTTTCCTTTGCAAAATTCGTTCTGGAGAAAAAATCCGATTATATCTCAGCAAAGGAGCTCCTGGAAACCCTCACCGGTGAAAAAAACCTTCCTCCGGCCATCCTTTCATCTGCTTACCTTCTCCTTGGCAAATCCTATTCCCTCGCAGGAGACCCTGAAAATGCCTCTGAGGCATTTAAAAAAGCCTACGAGATAAATCCAGATGACATTACCCCTTTATACGAAGCGGTGAAAATTCTCATCTCAAAATATAAGTTTGAAGAGGCAAGAACCCTACTTACAGAGAAGGTTTCTAAAAAAGCTGGACTTTCTCCGGAATTCTATTATCTCATGGGAAGATGCGATTTTGAGCAAAGGCGATTCTTTTCAGCAGTTGAAAATTTCAAAAAAGCTGTGGCTCTGAAAAGAGATGAGGAATACCTCCTTTATCTGGCGGAAGCATATTTTGCCGGTGATGAACTCAACCTCGCTGAAGAGAGTGTGAGAGAGGTTCTCACGAAATCCCCAGATAATATAAGAGCCAGGATCATTCTTACAAAAATCCTTACAGAAAAAGGAGAAATTGTAGAAGGAGAAAAAATAGCTGACAAAATGATGACCGATTTTCCAGGAAATGCAGGTGGATATTTTGCAAAGGCGTGGGTTTTAAAAAAGTTAAAGAAATATGAGGAAGCAGAAGCCTATATTAACAAAGCCCTTTCCATTGAATCCAATCCCACTTATGCGATTCTGGCTTCGGAATTGAACATGCTTATGAAAAGATACGACAATGCGATAAAATTCGCATCCATTGCGCTTGGCATAAATCCGCAGGACCCAAAGGGATACATATTAAGAGGAAATGCCTACGAAGCAAAAGGAGATTTGGAAAAGGCGGTTTCCGAGTTCACAAAAGCCCTCTCCTTTAATCCCTCAGATGTGGAGACAAGCATTCATGTCGTGGAAATTCTCATCCTCCTTAAAAGATACGATGAAGCTCTTAATATTGCTCAAAAAACTATTGAAATCTCGCCCAACGATTACAGGCTGTTCTTTCATATAGGGAGGAGTTATTACTTCAAAAAAGAGGTTGAAAAATCTGCAATCTACATGGCAAGGGTAATAGATTTAAAACCAGATTTTGCGGGTGCCCATTACTTCCTCGGGCTTATATATCTGGATAGAGGAGTTTTCAACAAAGCAGAAGAGGAACTTTATTATGCAGTAAAATATGAAGAAAAGAATCCCCTCTACCTCTATGCATTATCAAAGGTTCTATTTCTTGAAAGGAAAGCCTTTGATGCCCTGGAAAAGGTTGAAAAAGCTCTGGAATTTTCACCGGGTTACACAGATGCATGGGTGCTTAAGGGAAGAATAAAAATATACCTCGGCGCATATTCGGAAGCCAGGGAATGCTTCAAAAAGGCTATAGAGCTGGACAGAAAAATAGTGGACGGATGGATCGGGCTTTCAGAGGTTGCAAGAGCTGAGGGAGATAAGAAGATGGCGTATTACTATCTTGATACCGCAGAAAAGATTACCCGAGCCCCTTCCCTTTTTATTGCAAAAGGGAAGCTCCTTCTTGATGACGGAAATCTGAAAACAGCGCTGGAATATTTTGAAAGGGCAATTGAGGCCTCTCCTTCCGAGCCAATCTCCTATTTCTATGCGGGCTTGATATACAAAAAGATGGGGTTTAAGGAGAAAGCAAGGGAGATGTTTGAAAAAGCTGTTAACAACGGCCTCTCCGGTGAAGAGAGGGCTCAATTAAATAAGGAAATCGCAAACTGGTAATGAGAGCAGTTATCATGCGTGTAGCCAGGGCATCTGTGGAAGTGGGAGGAGTTGAGATTTCTTCCATAAATAGAGGGCTTCTTATCCTTCTGGGAATTGGAAAAGAAGATACAAGAGAAGATGCAATCAAACTCGCCAATAAGATTCCGGCTATGAAGGTGTTTGAGAACGAAAAAGCGGAATTTTCTTCCTCAATTGAGGACATAAAGGGAGAGGTCCTTGTGGTCTCTCAGGTTACCCTTTATGGAAGCCTTTCAAAAGGGAGAAAACCATCTTTTGATGATTGTGCAAAGAAGGAGATTGCAGAAGCTCTTTACAGAGATTTCATCTCCGAGCTCAAATCCAGAGGGTTGAGTGTGAAAGAAGGGAAGTTTGGAGCCCATATGCACATTTACATTGAAAACGACGGTCCCGTCACTTTCATCATTGATACAAAGAATAAATGAGATACCTTTCCTTTTCCTCCCATCTCAAGCAGGTTTTTGGAAGAAAAGTAATAAGGATACCGGTGGATGCCGGCTTTACCTGCCCAAACAGAGACGGGAAAAAGGGGACAGGGGGGTGCATTTACTGTAATAACCTCGCTTTCACGGGCAAAACAGCTGATAGAAATCTTCCTGTTGAAGAGCAGGTAAAGAGAGCAATAAAGGATAGGGATGGGCTTTTCCTTGTGTATTTCCAGCCCTACACTAATACCTATTCCTCTCCTTCCTTCCTTGAAAGGATATTTACAGATGTCCTCAAAATAAAAAATGTTGTTGGGATAGCAATTGGAACGAGACCCGATTGTATTGACGATGATGTTTTAAAAGTGATTGAAAAGTTAAACAGACTTACTTATCTCTGGGTTGAAGTGGGACTCCAAAGCGCTTCGGACAAAACCCTTGAGCTTATAAACAGGGGTCACACTGTGAAGGATTTTATAGAATGCGTGGAGAAATTGAAAAGAATTGGGGTAAAAACCTGTGCCCACATCATAATCGGGCTTCCCGGTGAAAACCGCGAAGATTTTTTAAGAACCGGAGCCCTCCTCTCAGAACTCCGTGTGGAGGGAGTAAAATTTCACAACATTCAGGTCTTGAAAGACACAAAGCTGGAAGAGATTTATAAAAAAGGTGCTTTCAAACCAATTGAGCTGGAGGAATATGTCCGGACGGTTGTTGATATCCTTGAGGTCCTGCCAGAAAGCACAGTAATCCACCGTCTTGCGGGAGAGGCAGACCCGAAGTGGCTTGTTGCCCCTGAATGGGCTTTCTCAAAATGGAAAATCCTTTCGGAAATCAGAAAGGAACTTGAAAGAAGGGATACATGGCAGGGAAAAAAGTTTGATGCCCTTCACACTTTTATATAATATTTTTTCCCTTCAACTATTATAAAATATCCTTCAGCGTCCTGGCGTATATGCTCTGCAATTTGATAATAGGCAGGTCTTGAAAACCTTGCCTTAATATCTCCCTTTACCTTACAATAAAGCACATTCTCTTTTCCTACTTCCAGGGTAGAAGGATTCAATATTTCTGTGGTCTCGTCGTTCAAGAAGAGAAAGAACCTCCCATTCCTGTGGGTCACCTCTTTGACAATGTAGGGGGTATCTTCCACTTCAATCGGAATCTTTTCGTTCACAATTTTTACATAGAATGTATCCCCTTCCTTCACAATCGATCTGGTAAGAAAAAGTGTCATCCTTTCATGCTTTACAGGTTCGTTGTTAATAAACCAGTTTCCCTCTTTGTCCATTTTTATGAATATCTCTTCCATCACTCCTTTGGCATTATGCCATATCTTTTCATTTTGTAATAAAAGGTAGTCCTCTTGACCCCAAGGATCTGGGCGGCTTTTGATATGTTAAATCTCGCCCTTTCAAGGGCTTCCTCTATAGCCCTTTTTTCTATAGTTTGAATTGAATCTCTGAGTGAGATTTGAGATGGTTGCTCATTTTTCTTCTCCGATGAAATAAGGATGTCTTCTCGTCTTATGATTGGCTCTTCGCCGAGAACAATGGCTCTTTCTATCACATTTTCCAGCTCTCTCACATTCCCTGGCCAATCGTAGTCCATCAGCACTTTCATGGCGTCATCTTCAATATCCTCAAATTTCCTGTTCATCAGCTTGTTATACTTTTTTATGAAGTGATGAACAAGAAGAGAGATATCGCTTTTTCTTTCCCTTAAAGGTGGAATATGAATGGTAACAACATTTAATCTGTAAAAAAGGTCCTCCCTGAATTTTCTTTCTTTAATTGCCTCTTCAAGATTTTTGTTTGTGGCGGAGATTACCCTTATATCCACCCTTATCGGCTTCGTGCCTCCGATTCTCAAAAACTCCTTCTCCTGAAGAACCCTCAAAAGCTTCGCCTGAATAGCCGGGCTTATATCTCCTATCTCATCAAGAAAAACCGTCCCGCCATCAGCCAGTTCAAGTAATCCCTTTTTCGTAGAATAGGCTCCTGTAAAAGCACCCTTTTCATATCCGAAAAGTTCGCTTTCAAGAAGGGTCTCTGGAATCGCAGCACAGCTTACCTTTACAAAAGCTCTGTTCTGCCTTTCCGAAAGTTCATGAATTCTCTTTGCAATCAATTCTTTTCCTACCCCGCTCTCCCCTCTTATCAAAACAGATGCCGATGAGGGTGCAACCTTTTTTACGGTATTTAAAAGTTCTCTTATACGCGGGTGTTCTCCCACGAACATATCTTCTATCTTTTCCTTAAGCTCCCTTCTCAGAATGATATTTTCCTTTATCAGCTGCTCTTTTAAACGAAGATTTTCAAGAGCAACTCCTATCTGTGACGAAAGAATTGTGATGTATTCCTCATCATCTTTTGAGAAAGAACCGTTTTTCTTATTTAATGCCTCCACAGCTCCTATAACCTTTCCTTCTCTGGAAAATATAGGCGCACACAAAATGCTCCTCGTTCTATAGCCTGTCAGTTTGTCTATCTCCTTATTGAACCTTTTATCCTTATATGCATCTTCAACATTCACAAGCTTTCCCTTCTCTATAACCCATCCAACTATCCCTTCTCCTCTGGGGAGCCTTATTTCATTTATCTCCGCATCCTGAGCAATTTTTGACCATATTTCATTTCTCTCAAAATCTACAAGAAAAAGGGTGCTCCTTTCTGCATCCAGAATCTCGCTCGTTTCATAGATAGCAATCTCAAGAAATTTTTCTATTTCATTTTCATACCCCAGTCTTTTAGCAACACCCAAAATTTTGTAAAGCTTCTCTATCTTTTCTGCATAGTTTCTTTCGGCTCTCATTTTTCTAATTATAATGGAAAAAGAAATCATCTTCAATAAATTTATTTGCTTTCTTCTGGTTTTTTCTTTATAATTTAAAACCAAAAGGAGGTGAAATATGGCAGAAGCTAAGAAAGAAGAAATAGGGGTGGTGGAAGGATATTTCTCAAAAATTGGAGTCGCAGCAGTGCAAATCACGAATGGAACTTTAAAGGTGGGGGACAAAATCCACATCAAAGGAAGCACTACCGATTTTGAGCAGATTGTGGAGTCTATGCAAATTGAAAAACAAAATGTGGAAACTGCGAAGGCTGGCGACAAAATAGGGATCAAGGTAAAAGAAAAAGTAAGACCAAAAGACAGAGTTTACAAGATAATTCAAGAATAATTGGTGGCTTCCGAAAGCAGAACTGCTTCCCGGATACACTTAAAAGCCCTTCTAAAATCCTTAAACGAATTTTTTACAAGTATAATGAAAATAAAGGAAGAGGAAAAAAAGTTGAAAAAAACTTTCTATTCGTCAATGAAAGAAGAGGTAGAGCATATAATGAACTATTACCTCCTGAATGAAGAAAAAGTTGACGACGAAATCAGAGAAAATTTAGAGGAAATGCGAAAAATGTGGCTGGATATTGAAAGAGAAATCATGGGAGTTGTTATAATCGTTACAAGGGATCCCGCATATTTCTGGAAGAAAAGCAAAATGTGGAAAAGGAGTAGAAATATCCTGCTTGCAGAAGACATAGAAGAGGCTGTGGAATTGTGCGCCAGGATGAAGACCTTTGATACAAATCCTTTCGGAAAACCTGTAAGTGCAATCATCCTTGACCCCTCTGTGGTAGAAAAACTGGATGACCTTCAAAGGCTGAAGGAGATAATGGAAAAGGAAAAAATAATAGGAGATATAAGGGTAGAGTGAAAAGGGAACCAAAAGAAATGATTGCGCTTATCACCCTCGCCATATTTGTGTTTGGAATAACAATTGTGGCTCTCTACATCCTTAAACCCTTCTATTCTCCAGCCATTTTTGCAATTCCTATTGCAATATCCCTAAATCCGCTGAGAAAATTTCTCCTCAAAATATTAAGGGGAAGGGAAAAGCTCACCGCCTTTTTAATCACCCTCTTCGTTTTTCTTTTAATGGTTGGAATCCTTCTGCCTGTATCCATCACACTCATAAATGAAACAAGAAACATTTATATTTCATTGAGGGAAAATTTTGAGGAGAGGGGAGAATTATGGATAGATAACGTGGACGATATTTTTTCTTCATTTCCCGAGGAGTGGAGGAACATCATCTATTCCCTCATCCTGAAAATAGCTGACTACATAAAAAACATATCAAAGGCTTTTCTGGGAGTTACCTTTTCTTTAATAAAAGGAACCTTTGCTCTCGCCTTCAAATTTTTCATGTTCTTCGTATTTATATTCTTTTTCGTAAAGGATGGAGAAAAAATCGTGAAATTTATATTTGATTATATTCCTCTTGATGAAGAGATTAAAAAGGCAATAAAGGATAGACTCACCAATACATTTTCATCGGTTTTTTTAGGAACCTTTACAACAGCCTTCGTTCAGGGGATTTTAGCCGGGATAGGATTTTTAATTTTAAGAGTTCCATATCCTGCCATTCTCGGGGTTCTCGCGGGGATATGTTCCATAATTCCCTTCGGGGGCACTGCTCTTGTATGGATGCCAGCAGCAATCTACCTTTTTTTGAAGGGTGAAATACTGAGGGGAGTTCTTCAACTCCTCTGGGGAAGCTTTATTGTAAGCACTATAGACAACATCCTGAAACCCCTAATAATAGGTAAGGAAATGAAGATATCTTTTCTGTGGATGCTCCTGTTTATTCTCGGGGGAATAAAAATCTTTGGTATAACCGGCATATTCCTTGGACCAATCGTCCTATCCCTTCTAAAAGTGGTGGGAGAATCCCTTACACTCTCCAGATAGAATTGCTTCCCGTTTTTGGTTTTTGTATATTTTTTGTATGGCAGTAGTCCTTGTTACAGGAGCAACGGGCTTCATAGGTTCAAATGTGACAAGAGCATTAATAAATAAAGGGTATGAGGTAAGGATACTTTTGAGAAAAAAAGCAGTTACAAAAAATGTGCAAGGGCTACCTGTGGAGATATTCTACGGAGACATCCTTGATGTGGAATCCCTTTTGAAAGCGATGAAAGGGGTTGATTATGTTTTTCATGTAGCTGCCCTTTTCACATTCTGGTATCCAAACACAGACTTCATTTATAAGGTGAATGTGGAGGGGACAAAAAATGTGATGTCCTGTGCAATAAAAACAGGAGTTAAAAGAGTAGTATATACATCCACCGCGGGAACATGCGGGGCAAAAACGAATCCCCAGGAAGTAGTTGATGAGAACCATCCATTCAACCTTCAACATCTCGGAGATGCCTATCTCAACTCTAAATTTTACGCAGAGAAGGTTGCAAGGGAATTTGTTGAAAAAGGGTTGGATGTGGTCATAGTGAATCCAACTGCTCCCCTTGGCATGGGGGATGTGAGACCCACTCCAACCGGGTTCTTTTTTCTCAAATTTCTGAACGGAGAGATTCCTGGATACTTAGAAGGAGGGGGAAATTTCGTAAATGTGAAAGATGTGGCAGAAGGGCACATTCTCGCACTTGAAAGGGGAAAAAGCGGTGAGAAATATATCCTCGGTGGAGTAAACATGACAATGAAGGATTTCCTCACGAAAGTAGCAGAAATAGCAGGACTTCCTCTCCCGAGGGTCAAGATTCCTTATCCCCTTGCATGGCTCTATGCCCTTTATTCTGAGGCGAAAGCCCTTTTTGACAGAGAAAATCCACCGCTCCTGACACGGGCTATACTCCGGGGAACAGGATACTATTTATATGTGAGCTGTGAAAAAGCAAGGAAAGAACTGGGTTATAATCCTTCATCAATTGAATCCGGGATAAGAGATGAAATTTCATGGTTTCTGAGGAATGGGTATATAAAAGAAAAAATGGAGAGGTTCCTGAAATTAAAGGGATTCTGAGAGAGATTTTTAATTCCATAATGCCGTCCCTGTGCCCGCTTTGCGGGGAAGTTGTCAAAGAAAAACCCCATGTATGCAAAAAAGGTGAATATCTTTACACTTCCTCATTCTGCTTAAAATGTGCAAAACCCTTCGGAAGTTCAGAAAACGAAGGATGGCTTTGTTCAGAATGTATGAAAAGAAACAGGTATTTTACAAAGGTGTTCTCTGCCTTTCTTTACAGAGGGGAGGTCAGAAGAAAACTCCTTGAATTCAAGTATATGAAGAGGATGAGCGGGATGAAAAACCTCTGTGATGTCCTCGCAATGAAAATTTCCAAACATCCACATCTTCCAGAGGTCCTCGTTCCTGTTCCCATGTCTAAGAAAAGGCTGAGAAAAAGGGGATTTAACCAGAGCGCCCTCATAGCGAAAAACATTTCAAAATTTTTAAATGTGCCTGTTGACCACGATATCCTGATAAGAATTGAAGATACCCCTCCTCTTTACTCCTTCGGTAGAAACGAAAGATTTTCAATTCTAAAAAATGCCTTCGCCCTCACCAGAAAGCCTCTTTACAGGAGCGTCTGCATAATTGACGACATAATGACCACCGGAGCAACTGTGGAGGCGTGTGCGAAAATCCTTGTCAAAAATGGAGTTGAAGAGGTTTATGTTGGGGTAATTGCGAGGGACTAAAGCCTTCTTTTAAGCTTCTTCTCCAGTTCTTCCTTCTTTTCTTGCTCGGTTTTACATTTTATGCACATTGTTGCAACGGGTCTCAGCTTCAATCTGTTCACATCTATTTCTCCTCCACATACCTCACATATTCCGTATTTTCCCTCCTCTATTCTTTTCAATGCATCCTCAACCTTTCTCAGAAGCCTGTCCTCTCTTGTAGTAAATCTCATTTCAAGATAGTCTGCCTCTTCTATAAAAGCCCTTTCTCCCTCATCAAGCACCTCATCCCTTCCAGAGGACAGCTGGTGAAGGGCTTCTTCCCTCCCTTCCAGTATCTTTCTTCTCATGTTCAGAAGAATCTCCCTTATCTCTTTCAAATCCTTTTCATCCATGTTTTTATTATTACCACCTTTCACTCAAAAAACAAGTTCTTTCTGGTTATTATCCCCTGTAGTTTACAAACTGAAAATTTCCTCCTTTTCTCTTCTGCTTCCCCTCCAGATCTTAAGAGAAATTCTTCTAATTCCATCAATTGTCTCATCAAGCACAAATGTCTTCTTCCATTTCATTCCAAAAGAACCAAGCGCCACGCTCTCCATATTTATCCATGTTCCTGTATTGATGTAATACACTCCGTCTATATATGTCTGCATGGGGATGTGGGTATGACCCATTATAACTGTCTTAAACCCCCTTTTCCCAATGGCTGAAACATATTTCCTCACATTCCTGTGTGTGGCTCCATCAATTATACTCGGGATGTCCAGTTTGAACATCTCCCTGTGGTCTTTGTGGGGATGGAAGAAACGGTTGTATATGTAAAACCAGAGCATCTTTAAAAGCGCCTTCAGAGTAAATCCGGTTTTAAAGAACAATCCCCATTTTATGAATGTCCCGAATGGCTTTATCTTGTCCACCGCGGGCAGTTTGTCCTTCAGGGGGACTATTATCTGAATTATAAAATGGCTACCCCATGGCATTTTGAGATATCTTGTCCCATCCTTTCTATACCACATATCTGAGGGGTCATATTGATGGATGAACTCCATATTGTGACCGTGCTCAATGTGAACCTCTCCAATATCGTATGAAAGCGGTAAAAATAAAACATTTCCTTCAATTTTTTCCGCAATCATCTTCTGAACCTCGGGATGGAGAATTCCCTGGTCGTGGTTTCCTGCAATGAAAACTACCTTTCCCGTGTTTCTTCTGGAAAGAAACAAATTTATAGCCTCAAAAAACTTTGGATGTCCTTCTATTGTCTCATGGGCTGCGGAAAGAAGGTCTTCCTCTGTTATCTCAATTTTATCCGGATTTTCCTCAACTGCGGTTTGAACGAAATTGAATGTATCTCCATTGAAAATTATCTCGCCCTCAACCCCCTCGTATTTCTCTTTTGAAAAGTATTGAAGCAACTCGCAAAACAAATCCTCATCAACAAAATCCTCATAGGGATTTATGCTCCCATCTCTTCTAAACTTTCCCTTTCCGAGATGAAGGTCAGAAACTACAATCCTGAAGTTCATCTCTTCTTTGCTCTGAACTCTTCCCTCTTTTCGTAAGTTTTTTCAAGTAACCATCCCGGATATAAAACCTCCGCAAATTTTTTGTGAACCTCTATAGACAAATCCTTCAACTTTTTCAAATCTATCTGATCAAACTTTACTGGTATCAGACCACCCTCAACAATGGCTTCGCAGGCTTTTATTTCATCTTCCCTCAAATCTCTGCTCATCTGAGGAAGAATCCCATTCCATTCTTCAAGAACGATTTTCCTTAAATCTGGCGGGAGAGAATCAATTGCCTTCTTTGTAAAAACGATGCCCGCGGGAGTATAGGCAAAGTGCCAGTCAGCAATGTATTTCATTTTCGGAACCCATTGAAGACTTATGCCTGCGTAACAAGGGGCATAAAGGGCATCTATTATTCCGGTCTGAATGGAAGATAACACATCGGTCAACTGCAAAGGAATTATACTGCTCAGCCCAAACTTGCTCAGTGCAGACACTGCGAGTTCATCTCCAGCCCATGTCCACATCTTAGCATTTTTTAAATCCGATATCGTCTTAAGAGGCTTGATGGAAAAAAATCTGACAAATCCCACTTCAAGCCATCCAGCGAGGACGAATCCTCTTTCTTCAAATATCTTTTTGAAATGAGGAGTTAATTCCGAAAGAACATAATCCTTCTCATCGTAGTCTTCAAAAAGAAAAGGAAGTTCAAGAAGTTTCACCTCCTTTGCTATAATCCCAAGTCCCACAAGCGTAAACCCGCATCCCTGAAGTTGATTGAGCATCATCTTCCTCACCTCCGATGGTTCATCTCCCATTATTCCTCCAAGATACCACTTCACCTTCACCCTCCCTCCGGTTTTCTTCTCAACCCTCTCTTTATAAAGATATCCATACTGCGACCACCTCGTCCCCTCTGGAGCAATGGCACACATCTTCAAAACATACTCGTCCGCACCCAAAGATAAATGGAAAAACATCATTGGGATTAAAAACCTTAACCCCTTCATTGCAAAAATTATAAAACATTATCTTTTATTTTCAAGACTACCCTTCTACCGCAGATTTCCCTGTTATTATATCAAGAAGTTCTTTGGTAATAGCTGCCTGTCTTGCTTTGTTGAACTGAAGGGTGAGTTTTTTTATAAGTTCTGAAACATTCCTTGAGGCATTGTCCATCGCTGCCATCCTCGCAGCCTGTTCACTCGCAATTGTTTCGTAGGCGAATTTCACAAACCTCGTCCGGAATACGAGTTCTACCAATCCATCCATGACCTCCCTTGATGGCTCTATTATAAAAGGTACAAATCCCCTTTCCCCTTTCACCTCAAGGGGAAGCAAAGGTTCTATCGTGGGCACCTGTTTTAATGGAGAATAGAATTTTGAAAAGAGGACATCTATCCTTCCGAAATCTGTGAGGAAATAATTTTTGAGTTCATCTGCGATAAAATAAAGGTCCTCCGGATACAGGGAGGTAGATAAAATTTCCTTCTTTGACGAAACTATTTCAACCTTGAGACCTGTGGCTTTAAACCTCACCCCGGTGAAATACTCAATTGCCTTCCTTCCAAACAGATAAAGATGGGGAACTTTTCCCCTAAAAATTTCATCTTTTATCTCCCTTTCTGCAAGGCGAATTATATTGGCATTGAAACTCCCACAGAGCCCCCTATCAGATGTAAAGATAAAGATGAGCCTCTCCCCTTCTTTCCTCTCAAGGAAAGGGTGTGTATATTCTTCTTCCGATAGGAGAAGATAAGAAAAAACGGATTCAATTTCTCTTGAAAATTTTGAAAAGCTGTTAAGCCTTTCCACAGCCCTCCTCATCTTCGCGGCGGAAACCATTTTCATTGAACGGGTTATCTTCTCAATTCCGAGAAGAGCCTTTCTTCTTCTTCTTAAAAACCTTAATGAGAGCATCAGGGTTTGAATATTTTGTCAAACTCCCGAAGAGCCTCGTCCAGTTTCTTTTTTATCTCATCGGTGATTTCCTTTTTCGTCCTCAATTCGGTAAGAAGCTCCTGGTGATTTTCGTCAAGAAATTTGTAAAGTTCTTTTTCATATCTCCTGAGAGAGGACACCGGGTATTTGTCAACATACCCGGATGTGCCCGCATATATTATGATAACCTGCTTTTCCACCGGAAGAGGTTCGTATTGATTTTGTTTTAAAAGCTCTGTGAGCCTCTCTCCCCTGTGGAGAAGTTTCTGGGTTGCTTTATCCAGTTCGCTTCCGAACTGGGCGAAAGCTGCGAGCTCTCTGTATTGAGCAAGTTCAAGCCTCAATCTTCCTGCTACCTGTTTCATTGCTTTTATCTGCGCTGCACCCCCTACTCTTGAAACAGATAATCCCACATTTATTGCGGGTCTTATTCCCGCATAGAAAAGGTCAGTCTCCAGGTATATCTGACCATCAGTTATGGATATCACATTTGTAGGGATGTAGGCGGAGATGTCGCCTGCCTGTGTCTCAATTATGGGAAGGGCTGTAAGAGAACCTCCCCCGTCTTCGTCCCTCAATTTTGCTGCCCTTTCAAGAAGTCTTGAATGAAGGTAAAAAATGTCCCCGGGGTAGGCTTCCCTTCCAGGCGGTCTTCTCAATAACAAAGCAAGCTGTCTGTAAGCAACAGCGTGTTTTGAAAGGTCATCGTAGATTACAAGAGCATGCATTCCGTTGTCCCTGAAGTATTCTCCCATCGCACATCCCGCATAGGGGGCAATGAACTGAAGGGCAGCAGGCTCACTGGCTGTAGCGGACACAACAATTGTCCATTCCATCGCCCCATATTCCCTGAGTTTTTCCACAACCTGTGCAACGGTTGAACGCTTCTGACCAATCGCCACATATATGCAATAAACTCCCGAATCTCTCTGGTTGATTATCGTGTCAATAGCAAGTGCTGTTTTTCCAGTCTGCCTGTCTCCTATTATCAGTTCCCTCTGACCCCTTCCAATGGGAATCATGGAATCTATTGCTTTTATTCCAGTCTGAAGGGGCTCTTTGACCGGTCTTCTGTAGACTATGCCCGGAGCCTTCACCTCTATTCTTCGCGTCTGTTTGGCATTTATGGGTCCCTTCCCATCTATAGGTTCTCCAAGGGCATTCACCACCCTTCCGAGAAGTTCTTTCCCAACAGGAACCTCCGCAATTCTTCCTGTTCTCTTTACTATGCTTTCTTCTTTTATTCCCTTTTCCTCTCCCATTATTGCTATTCCAACGGTTTCCTCTTCCAGGTTCAGCACCATCCCCTTGACCCCGTTTTCAAACTCTACAAGCTCTCCAGCCATCACATTCTTTAATCCGTATGCTCTCGCAATACCGTCACCCACAGTAAGAACAATCCCTGTCTCTGCCATTTCTATGGGAGGAGTATAGCCCTTTATCTTTTCCTTCAAAATCCTTGTAAGTTCATCGGGCGTTGCTTTCATGCTCTCTCTCCTTTAAAGTGTTCGGCTAAATTTTTTAGCTTTTTGAACACAGAATTGTCAATCAAAAAATCTCCGATTTTTATTATGATGCCTCCTATCAGGCTCTCATCAACTTCCCTTCTCAGAAAGACCTCCTTTCCCGTCCATTCTTCAATCTTTTCAATAAGGATTTTTTCCTCTGCCTCACTCAGCCTTCTTGCGGTTTTAACCTCTGCAATCACATATCCCTTTGCCTCCATGAAAAGTTGAGTAAAATAGGAAAGGAGAAGAGGAATACCTCTTGCTTTATTTTTTTCAAGAAGCAAAAGAATTGTATTAATTATGTAGGGATGTAGATTTAACCTCTCTTTCAGGTCTTTCAGAAGATTTGCCTTTTCTTCCAGTTGAACGGTGGGGAGGGCAAAAAATTCAATCACTTCTCTGTCCAGATTCTCTTCCAGTTCTTTTACTCCCCTGTAGATTTCCTCGGTCAGATTCTCTTCTTTAGCAATCTCAAATAACGCCTTCGCATATTTTCTTATCACTCCGCCTCTCATCTCTTGAGCAATGAGAGAGCCTGCTGGAAAAACATCCTTTCCTGTTCCTCTCCGAGCCTTTCCATAAGCTTCTTCTTAGCTATCTCAACCGCAATGTCAACTACTTCTTCTCTCACAGAATTTATAGCCCTTCTATGCTCTACTTCTAACAACCTCTCTATAGATTCTTCCCATCTTTTTGATGAGTCAATAATCTTCCTTTTCATTCCTTCCACCAACCTGTCCATTTCCTCAATTGCACGCCTTTTCATCTCTTCAATCTCTTTATCCACTCCATTTAATTTTTCAAGGTATTCCCTTCTCGTCCTTTCAATCTCTTCCTTTTCCCTTTTTAAGGAGAGCAGCTCTTCTTTTATTCTCCTTCCCCTTTCCCTTATACCTTCTCCAATCCTTTTCCTTGCAAAAAGGAAAATGGCTATAACCAGAAGGAAAAAGTTTATGGCGGTGAACAAAAGGTGCAATCCAAAACTAAAACCTTCCTTCATTTTCCCTCCAGAATTTTCTCCACAATGATTTCAGCAAGCTCCATTGCAATTCTTTCCTTATTCTTCCTCAATTCTTCCACTTCCAGAGCAATCATCTCCCTCATCTTCTTCAATTTTTCCTGCGTTTTTGCCCGTAATTTTTCCATCTCTTCTTTTTCAAAATTTCTGACCTCTTCCATCTTCCTTTCCATCATAGCTTTTATTTCCTGTTCAGCTTTCAGGATTCTATTTCTGTATTCCTCCTTTATCCTTTCAATCTCAATTTTACCCTCTGCTATCTCTTTATGTAAAACCTCTTTTCTCTTTTTTCTCTCCTCAATTATAGATGCTATCGGTTTTAACGCAAAACTGGATACTATCAAGGCTGTGAATACATAAATCAAAGCACTTGTTACAGCTGTCCAGTTCAATTCCATCATCTTAATTTTCGCCTTTTAAGAGTAAATGCCTTTTTAAGTTTTTTTCAAGGAATTTGTAAAAATTCTCTGTCTTCCTGAAAGCTCCCTATTTTCCTTTCCATTTTGCAAACTCCGTTGAACAGGGCTCCTTCTTCTACAACAAGGGTCTTTGTCTGGATGTCTCCGATGACCTTCGCAGTTGACCTCAAACAAACTTTTCCTGAAGAAACGATGTTACCTTCTACAATCCCTGCGATATCCACCTCGTCAACCTCTATATTCCCTTTAACTTCACCTTTTTCTCCCACAATAAGTTTTCCTTTGGTAAAGATTTCGCCTGAAAAAAAGCCATCAATTCTGACAACTCCTTCAAAATAAAGTTTCCCTTCAAACCTGCTTCCGAGCCCCAATACCGTATGAATCTCATCTATTGTCACCTTTTCTCCCTTTAACCTTATCATTTTCTCCTCCTTACACAGGAATGCCTGGTAGTTTAATATCTTTCCTCTGTTTCAATATATCGTTCAAGGTTAAATTGAGTGCGTGAAGGATCACATACCCGTCTATGAAATCAAGAATATTTAAACAGGCATAATCCTGCTCAATAATGGAGAAGGAGGTGTAAGGAAGTTCAAGAAAATGAATTAAAATAATTCTGTTTACCCCTCCGTGGGCAACAATTCCTATCTTCTCTGCAGGGTCTTCTCTCAGAATTTTCTCAATAGCAGGAATCACCCTCTTTTCAAGCTCAATCATGTTTTCTCCGCCGGGAAATTTTTCGTGGGGAAGGATCTTTCTAAATCCGTTAAAAATCGGGCTATCTTTGAGAATTTCTTTTGCTTCAAAGATATGTTTGTTCTCAATATCTCCAATGGAGAACTCCCTTAAGAGGGGTTCCACTTTGACCGGTATGCCTGTTTTTCTACTTATTATCTCAGCAGTCTGAAGAGCTCTTAAAGCGTCGGATGACCACAAACTTTCTATTCCTGAGTCCTTTATTCCCTCTGCAAGGGCTTCACCCTGCCTTCTTCCCTCCTCGCTTAGAGGGTGTCCGGGATAGCTCCTTATAATTCCATCCTCTCCTATCGCGGGAGCGTGTGCATGCCTGATCAAATACAACCTCTTTCTCATGGGACATAAAAACTTCTATCTTCTTAAAACTACTTCTCGGCTTCCCTTCTGGTATCTTCCTTCTTTTCTTCTTTCCCTTCCTCTAATTCCTTTGATGAAAGGGCTTTTTTAAATTCTCTTATAGCCTTTCCGAGTCCTGCCGCAAGCTCTGGAAGTTTTTTCCCTCCGAAAAGAAGCATGATAACAAAAAGGATTAAAATTATTTCTGTCCACCCTACATTCATTGATTTTATCCTATCATCTTTATTCCTCTTTTCAAGTTTTTCATTTTTCACCATCCAGCAGAGGAAAGATTTTGTCCCAGTGTAGAGCAGGGATGTATTTTTTAACACTCTGAAGATAATGCTTTCTTTTTTCATCGGTTATGGGAAGGAGTTGAAAAACCTTTTCTGCAGCCCTTTCTATACATCTCCTTTCCATTTCATCTCTTCTCTCCCTCCTCAAATTGAGAAGCTCATCGGTTGTAAGGCTTTCTCCTTCTTTTATGAAGTCTATTATGAGATAGGGCTTAAAATCCTCATTAAAAACCTTATTTAAAAGAAAACTCACCCCACAGGATGAAGATATTACCGAAATCCCTCCATAAGGCAAAACCTCAATATGACTTATGCCAAAGGGTTCATAGATTGAAAGTCCAAACTCACAATCCGAAGCAATTCTCAAATCAATGAAATCAGTACCTTCGGGAACAGCATTGCCACAGGCTTCCCTGCTGAATCCAAACTGATTTATGAATATTGCCTTAATACTTTTGCTATTTTGATTGAAGGTCTGGATGTAATCCCACATCTCCGCCTCACCACCCACGAGGTCAGGCCATCCCTTTTTATGGTTGAGCGGCCACTTATATTCCCTCTCCATTCTCAATACATCCTCAGGATTTCTTCCTGTTGCGATCAGTGTGGAAAGAAGGATGTAGGCTCCCTTTAAACCCCTTTCGTAAAATAATCTGTCAAGATAATAAAGAAGTGTCAGATCTCTCCACAATCCCTTGCTTACCACAAAACGAGCAACATGGGTAAACAGGACATCAGGCTCAAACCCGAGAAGTTTCTTTAAAAAATCATTGACCTTTTTCCTGCTTTCAGCTTTTTCGTCAAAGGTGATTTCTTTAAAAGAAAGACCATTATATCCTATTTTTGCCTTTTCCATTTCCTTCCCCTTCAAAAATGCGAATTCTTCTCTCACAAGGTCGCTCACGCACAAAATTGTGTCAAGTTCATCAGCCCTTTTTACGAGCTCATTCCTCGGATTCTGTCTCTGTGAGCCGAATACCTCTTCAAGGCTCCTTTTCCCCTTTTCCCTTTGGAGAATGTTGTAAAATGAAATATCATGACCGGGATGGCTTTCAACGATGAACCTGGCGGTTGAAATCTCATGGGCAACAAATACAGTTCTCCATTTCTCACCGCTCATTTTCACACTCAATGCGGATGGAAGCCCCATGTATTCATGGGCAAATATGTGAAACTCGTTTTCCTCTCCATATATTTCCTTTATAAGCTCAACAAATGGAATTGCTATTCTCAAATACTGCTCATAATCCCAGTTCGTTTCATAAAGATCTGATGATATTCCAAATCTCTCCCAGAACGAATACTTAAACTTAGCAACCTCGTGGAGATGCATGTTCTGGACATAGACAAGGAGAAAATCAACCTCTCCTCCCCTTCCCTCATTTTGAACAGGTTTTTTTCCATATATGAGCTCAATGTTGTATTTTCTCTTTACCTCATCAATCTTCTTTTGTTTCTTTTCCCCGAGCCATGCCCTTCCGCATTCTATATGGCAGGTCTTACTCACTTCCTTTATTGCCTCTACCGGATTTCCAAAAACAGGACCATATAGAAGGGTCCTTCCGTATATCTTCTTATAGGGAGCTGATGAGCACCATCCGTTTATTACTGCTCCTATTCCCCCAATTTTTTTTACTACCTCATGCGTTATATGAACTGCTATTTTCATTTTTAAAAGGATACACTTTTTATTTCCTTTTAACAACAAAAAGTATTTCCCCTTCCCTCCTCATTTATAAAATCAACAGACCTATTTTGAGTTTAATATCTCTTTTGCTACATCATCTTCCGCTTCAGTAATAAATGGGATACCTGTTACTTCTTCTGTTTCACGGTTTAAAGAAAATAAATCCTCCCTGGAAATAGAGGATACGCTGAATCTCCTCGCTCCAGCCATGAGCTGTTGAAGACCTGCTTTAAGTTTATCAGCCAGGGTATATAGTGCCACTGCGCCAAAAGGAATATTTTTCATTTCATCTTTTCCCACCTTCTTTTCTACTTCATACCAGCAAGCGAATATATTTTCCGGCTCAGAACCAAGATTAGCTACAAATGGTGGAAGTTTATCCCAGTTTCCACTTACTTTATCTTTATTTTCGGGTCTTAAAACACCTTCAATGTTTGAGCCCACAAACGCCGGAATCATCAAAGCCCTTCCCATGCAGACAAGTTTTGTATAGGGTGCACCAAGGGCTAGTGCCTTAAATATATGGTCTTCCCGAGCAAAACCACCTGCGAATGCCATATTTACCACTTTTTTCCTCTTTTTGCGCAATATTTCCGCGTATTCATAGGCTTTTGAATGTAAATATATAGATGGAACTCCCCATGTCTCCATCATATTCCATGGACTCATTCCAGTTCCACCCCCTGAGCCATCTATTGTGAGAAGGTCAAGTTTTGCATCAGAAGCAAATTTTATTGCCATAGCAAGTGCTTCCATACCATAAGAACCTGTTTTTAATGTAATCTTTTTAAACCCGAGTTTCCTCAATCTTTCAACCTCTTTCATAAATGCTTCTTGAACTTTCTTCCAGGAAGAAAGTGAGGTATAACCTATCCTGCTGTGCCTCGCGATACTCTTTATAGCCCCGCTTTTAAACGCCTTTACCACCTCCTCTTTTGTGGGGTCTGGATCAACTACATACCCTCTATCTTTTAGAAGTTTCGCATATTCAAGGTCAGTCACCTGAATTTCACCGCCAATATCTTTAGCTCCCTGCCCCCATTTTAGCTCAATTATTACTTTGTCGCCATATTTATTTATAACATACTCTGCAACCCCATTTCTCGTATCCTCAACATTCATCTGAACAATTATTGCACCCCAACCATCAAAATATCTAAGATATGTCTCAATCCTTCTATCAAGCTCCGGTGATTTTACCACCTTTCCATTTTTAAACTCCGCCTTCTTATCCACTCCTACCACATTTTCTCCAACCACGATAGGTATACCAACTAATGAAGCTCCGATTGCGATTGGTTCCCAGTATTTTTGAGCAACAAAAGTAGAACCAAGTGCACCTGTCATAATGGGCAATCTGCTCTTTACCTTTGGTTCATTTCCAAACTCTGCCTCAAGATTTACATTTGGAAATATACAATCATCCTCTGAATTGGTAAGTCCTTCTGGTAAACCATATGCCCCATATAATCTCCCCCTGATACGAAGTGAATTATAAGAAACGCCAACATGAATGGTATTTGAACTCCCGGCGGTAACCAGACCAAAATCCCTTGGATACAGCATCTTTCTTCCCATCAAGCTTGAAAGCCATATTTCACATCTTCCGTTACAGTCCGCCCTGCACAAGGTACAAAGCCCTGACTCACAAGGTTCCCCCCTGTTTACCGCTCCTAACACATCATTTGTCTTTTTAAACTCCATCATCTTTGCACCTCCCTACTTTATATTTTTAAATTTTACAAGTCCTTTATTTAATTATATTAAAATTTGTTTTCAAGCAATTTTAAAATCTTTGACTCCTGATCGAGTGGGTATTTCAAGAGGTGTCTGGAGTTTTTCCTTGTTTTTTAAAAAATTTTCTTTAAAAATATAAAAAAAGGAGGTGTGAGATGGAAAGAAGAATTTTCATTACAGGTTTTCCGGGTTTTATAACAGGTCATCTCTGCAGGGTTCTTCTCCAGGAGGAAGTTTTTCTCTATCTTCTCATCCATCCCGACTTCATGAAGAAGGCGGAGGAAGAGAGGAAAAGAATTGACCCCGATGGAAGAAAGACATCTCTTATAAAGGGTGATATAACTCAACCGCTTCTGGGGATGAAAAAGGAGGAATATGAAAAAATAACGGAAGAGGCTAATGAAATATTTCACCTCGCTGCAATTTATGACCTTGCTGTGGGAAGGGCACTCGCTCACAAAGTGAATGTGGTGGGAACATTCAATATCATTCAATTAGCACTTTCTATGAAGAAACTGAGGGTTTTCAATTACATAAGCACATGCTATGTATCCGGAAAGAGGGTAGGAATAATACTTGAAGACGAACTCCTCCCCACATACGGGTTCAAAAACTTCTATGAAGAGACAAAGGGCTGGGCAGAGGTTCTCGTGAGGGCGTATATGGACAGAATCCCGACCATAATTTTTAGACCGGCAATAGTTGTGGGAGATTCAAGGACAGGCGAGATAAATAAATACGATGGTCCCTATTATGCAATTAGATTCTATATGAGATTTCCTAAAATAATGGCAGGAATCCTCCCAAAATTTGGAAGACCGGATGTGCCTTTGAATGTAGTTCCCGTTGATTTTGTGGTAAATGCGATGGCTTATATATCCAAACAGGAGTCTGCTATAGGAAAGACATTTCAACTCGCAGACCCCAATCCTCTTTCAACAAAGGAGTATTTTGAACTTCTGAAGGAGAAAGTCACTGGCACAAGAAAGGGATGGAAGATGCCCACATGGCTTTTGAACCTTCTTCTTAAAATCCCCAGGGGCTCCAAAATTGCGGGATTTCCGAGACAGAGCGCAGTTTACCTTGAACATTATGCGGTATACAACACAAAGAATACGGATGAAATTCTAAAAGGAACGAACATCCGGTGTCCATCCCCTCCTGAATACATGGACAGGATGGTGGAGTTCGTCCGCAAAAACCCACATATTCCCCTTGTAATATAGAAAAGGAAATACAACCTTTTGAAATAAGAACCGGCTAAGCTCAGGTTATCAGCCTCTTTTTCATAAATTTCATTGAAAGGTAAAAGAAGATGAGACCCCATATCAAAAGAAAAAATACATCCAGAATGAGGGAAGGAGTAAGGTTTTTGCTATAAATCTCTCTTGCTAAATGGACGGAATAGGTGAGCGGGAATACCCGGGAAATAAAGGCTGCCCAGGAGGGCAAAGAGTTTATTGGAAAGAAAATCCCTGAAAGGATAAACATGGGAGAAATAAAGGCTGTAAAATAATAGGAAAAGAAATCGTAAGAGCGAGAAATCGTTGTGAAAAATAGCGATGTGGAGGCGAATGTGAAAGTGGTCAAAAGTATGTTCAGTATGTTAAAAATTATGCACCAGCCAGGGAAATATCCAAAAATTATCGTAAACAGCATCATTATAAAGGCAGCGAGAAATCCTTTTGTCATTCCCCACAGGATTTCTCCGATTACGAGGTCCTCAATCATGATGGGAGCGATGAGAAGGGCTCTATATGTCTTCTTTCCAGCAATCCTTGTAAAGGAACCGAATGTGCATTCGTAACTTGTTCCGGTCATTGCAGAGGACATTATTATTCCAGGAACTATAAATGCCACATAGTCCATACCATTTACATTTCCGATAAGCGCCTTGAATCCATAACCAAATCCGAGAAAATAAATGAGCGGATCTACAGCATCCCCTACGAGACTTGTAAGAAAGTTCCTCTTCCATGCAACAAAATTTCTCAACCAGACCTTAAAGGGCTTCATCTCTTAACCCTCTGCCTGTCAATTTCAAAAATAAATCCTCAAGGTCTGGACTTCTCTTTATTATGTTATCAATTCCGAGAAGCAAAATCTCGCCCCTTGCTGAATCGGGATTCTTTGGATACAGAGTAAAAATGCTTCCACTTACCCTGTATTCTATGCGGTGCTTTGCAATGTAACTTAGAATTTCCCTTCTTTCTTCGTCCGATTCAACCTTTACTTCAAGAACCGCGGGAGGAAGATGGGTTGAAATCAATTGCTGAGGTGCTCCAATATCAATTATTTCTCCCCTGTTTAAAATAGCCACCCTCTCGCATAGCTTTTCCGCTTCTTCCATATAATGGGTGGTAAGCAGAACTGTTTTTCCGGACTTTGAAAGGGCTGCTATGGTATCCCATATAACTGCTCTTGAACGAGGGTCAAGTCCTATTGTAGGTTCATCCATTATGAGAATCTCGGGATTGTGGATGAGTGCCTTTGCGATGGCAAGTTTCTTTTTCATTCCTCCTGAAAGGTTTTTTACCTGTTCATCTTTTCTTGTGAGCCCAAAAAAATTGAGAAGTTCCTCCGCCCTCCGTCTCGCCTCCCTTTTTGGAAGGTCATAATAAAGCCCGTGGAAGTAAAGGTTTTGAAAGGCAGTTAGTTCTTCGTCAAGAATCTCTTCCTGGGCAATAAATCCTATTTCCCTTTTTATCGCCCTGCTATCCTTCGCCCTCTTCCCGTTCACCTCAAAAAAGCCTTTATCCGGTATTGAAAAACCCATGAGGATATTCAACAGAGTAGTTTTTCCTGCTCCATTTGGACCCACGATTCCAAAGCATTCTCCCTTCTTCACAAAAAAGGAGATGTTTTTTAAAGCCTCCAGCTCACCAAACTTTTTTGATATTCCTTCTATCCTTATTGCTATTTCGGTTTCCATCTTTTCACCTTTCAGCACATCCCTACAAACCTTTCAAGAACTGCCTTTTGAGTATGCAATCTGTTCTCCGCACAATCAAAGAGCACTTTTTCAAACCTTTTAAAAACTTCTTCTGAAATCTCCTCCCCCTTGTGGGCGGGGAGGCAATGCAAAACGATGGCAGAGGGAGAAGCCCTTTCAAGAAGGGAGGAATTCACCTGGAAACCTTTGAAGGCTTCTTTATCTCTCGCATCCTTTTCCTGGCCCATGCTCACCCACACATCTGTTATAATCACATCCGCACCTGCTACTGCCTCTTCCGGAACAGAAGTCCAGTAAACCCTTCCCCTATTCATCCTGTCCATGAGTTCCCTTAAAGGACGAAACCTCGGAGGAGTTGCTACCCTCAATTCAAATCCCATAATAAGAGCGGTTTCTATGTATGTGTTAGCCATATTGTTTCCATCGCCTACAAAGGCAAACCTCAGATTTTCAATCTCCCCCTTTAACTCCTTCACTGTCATGAGGTCCGCGAGAACCTGCAACGGATGGAAGAGGTCTGTAAGCCCATTTATCACTGGAATGGATGATGCCCTTGCAAATTCTTCCACAAATCTATGAGAACCAGTTCTTATCACAACTCCGTGAAGGTATCTTGAAAGAACCATTGCGGTATCGCCTATCTCCTCACCCCTTGAAAGCTGAAGGGAATCCGCCTGAAGAAACAGGGAATTTCCTCCGAGTTCAATTATTCCTACCTCAATGGAAATCCTTGTCCTTGTTGACGGTTTATCAAAGAGCAGTCCAACCGTCTTTCCCGTGAGGGGCCTGGGATGCTCTGATTTCCCTCTTACCTTTTTGAAATACATTCCCCTCTCAATAAATTCCAGTATCTCTTCCTTTGTTAAGTCACTCATTCTCAAAAGGTGCTTCATAGTTCCTTAAAAACCTCTTCAAGAATTTTAATGCCTTTCAGAAGTTCTCCCCTCTTTATTATAAGAGGGGGAGTAATCCTCAACACCCTCTGCTGAACAGCATTTATGATGAGACCTTTTTTAAGTGCTTTCAAAACGACCTCATCTGCTGGAATCTTGAGCTCTATCCCCCACATGAGTCCCATACCTCTCACTGAAAGCACGAGCTCCGGATATTTTTTTGGAAACCTCTGAAGGTTTCTCCTGAGAACCTCTTCGCATTTTCTTACATTCTCAAGCACTCCGCTCAAAAGTTCTTCAATCACGACTTTACCAACCGAAGTAGCAAGCGGGTTCCCTCCAAAGGTTGAAGCGTGTGTCCCGGGCCCAAAAACATCTGCAATTTCTTTTTTTGCAATAACTGCTCCTATTGGAATTCCTCCTCCCAGTCCCTTGGCAAGCGTGAGGATATCCGGTTCAACACCAAACCTCTTGTATGCAAACATCTCTCCAAGCCTTCCAATTCCAACCTGCACCTCATCAAAAACGAGTAATGCCCCAGCTCTCTCGCATATTTCCTTTAACCTTTTCAAATAACCTTCCGGAGGGAAGATGATACCTCCTTCGCCCTGAACGGGCTCAACAAAAACCCCTGCACAGGACGAATTTATCACTTCCTCCACAGCATCCAGATCTCCAAAGGGTATGTGAACTATATCACTCAAAAGCGGCTCAAACCCCTCCTGATATTTCTTCTGCCCTGTAAGGGAAAGAGCCCCTATTGTCCTTCCGTGAAAGGAATTTTCCATTGAAACAATCCTTCCCCTCTTCTCCTTTTTGCTCCAGAAAAACCTTCTGACAAGTTTTAGAGCAGTCTCTATGCTTTCTGCACCACTGTTGCAGAAGAAAACCTTTCCTCCAAAACTGTTTTCTGAAAGCAGCTTTGCGAGTTCAGCCTGTTCCTTAATATAATAGAGATTTGAAACATGAAGGAGTTTCTTAACCTGTTCGGAAACTGCTTTAATAATTCTGGGATGACCATACCCTAAGGAATTCACTGCTATTCCTGCAACAAAATCAATGTATTTATTACCATCCAGGTCCCACAGGTATACTCCCTTACCCCTTTCAAACGCAATCTCCAGCCTTTTGTAGTTGGGAAAAAGAAATCTTTCTGTTAGAGTTTTTAGCTCTTCTATTTTCATTCAACCTCCTCCTTTTTATCTTATGGTATAATTTCTGTGCCTATTCCCTTATGGGTAAATATCTCAAGAAGGATTGCATGCTCTATCTCGCCATTTATTATATGAGCCTTCTTTACACCGCCTTTCACAGCCCTTGAACAGCATTCAAGTTTTGGAATCATTCCACCCTGCACGAAGCCTTTTTTCATAATACTCTTTACCTCCTCCACCTTAATGGACGGGATGAGCCTCTTATTTTCGTCAAGCACCCCGTCAACATCTGTGAGAAGGAAAAACTTTTCCGCCTTAAGACGGACCGCAATCTCCGCTGCAACAGTATCAGCATTTATGTTAAGGGATACTCCGTTTTTGTCCACACCCACAGGAGAGATGACGGGAATATATCCCTCCACAATCAATGAATTTATGAGGTCCACATTTATCTTTCTCACCTCTCCAACCCTTCCCAATTTCTTATTCTTTACCCTTTCCGCAACTATGAGGTTCCCGTCGGAACCACTCAACCCAATTGCCCTTCCACCGAGCCTGTTTATTTCCCTCACCAGCTCTTTATTCATCTGCCCCTGAAGAACTGCTTCAACCCATTCCATTGTTTCATCGTCAGTAATCCTTATTCCCTTCTCAAACTTGCTTTCTATCCCCACCCTCTCAAGAACCTTCGTTATCTGGGAACCACCTCCGTGGACGACTACCGGTCTTATTCCAATATGCTGAAGGAGGACGATGTCTTCGCAGAAGGTATCTCCGCCCTTTTCCTTCACTTTCCCTCCGTATTTGAATACAAAAGTCTTCTGATAAAACTTCCTCATGTAAGGAAGGGCTTCAATAAGGACTTGAGCCTTTTTTATTAAATCCTTCATGGAAAAAATTTACCAGAAAAAAATCTTTCTCTCAAGAAATGACGAATTTTCTGGAAATTTTCTTTCCAATTTGACATGAAGATGGGGTTGAGGTAATTTATTTAATCATAGTTGAAGGAGTGAAAAAATGAAAAGGACCTATCAACCACACAATATTCCGCGAAGAAGAACTCACGGATTCAGAGCAAGGATGAAGACAAAGGGCGGCAGGAAGGTTTTGAAAAGGAGAAGAAAGAAGGGAAGAAAGAGGCTGACAGTGACCACATATAAAAAATAGAATGAAAAAGTATGGGTTTTCCCGCGAAGAAAGGATTACAAAGAAAGAGGATTTTCAAAAGGTGATTAAGGAAGGAAAGGCTATTCCGGTAGAAGGATGGACAGCTTACATTTTGAAGAAAGAAAGCGGAAGGACTCGCTTTGGAATTTCCGTTTCAAAGAAGAGTGGAAAACCCGTTCATAGAAATAGAGTAAAAAGGATATTCAGAGAGATATTTCGCCTCAACAAACACAGCCTTCCCCTATCGGACATAGTGGTAATTTATAAAGGGGAAGCGAAAGGAATAAATTTTGAAGAAACAAAAAATAAATTTCTTGAGGCAATGAAAAATGCCTGAAAGGCTTATCCTTTTTCTCATAAAAATTTACAGGTTTTTCTCGCCCTTTTTCGGTAGAAGGTGCAGATTCTATCCTTCCTGTTCACAGTATGCTGAAGAAGCAATCAGCAGGTATGGATTTCTGAGAGGGATGTTTCTTTCCATCAGAAGGGTCCTCAAATGTCATCCCTTTCATCCTGGCGGTTATGACCCTGTGCCGTGATGAACGACAGTTCCCTTGAAATAAGAGCCTTTCTCGCCATTCTCCTTTCAATCCTGTTTCTATATCTCTATCAGGCTTTTCTTATAAAAAGAGAGCCTCCTCCACAAATTGAAAAAAAGGAAGAAATCGTGGAGGCTAAAAACATTCCCCTTATTCCTTCACACAATGAGATGGAGATGGAAACGGAAAAATATTATCTGAAGCTTTCTGGCGATGGAAGTTTGAGGTCCCTGAAATTAAAGGAGTATAAAGTAAGGGTTGAAGACGAAAATTCAAGGGTTGAACTCATAAAGCCCCAAACTCCTCCCTATCCCCTTTCCCTTTTCATATATCCGGAAAATACCACACAACCTGTTGTCCCGGAGATGAAAGGTGAAAAGAATGGAAGAGAAGCAGTATTCAGGGGAAATGCAGGGAAAGTGGAAGTTTACAAAAAATATAATTTCAGAAACGATTATTCCTTTTATTTCTCCATTACATTTGTGAATACATCCGCGGAACCCCAAAAATTATCGGCGGAAGTAATATGGTCTTCTTTACACCTTGAGGCGTCAAGGATTTATAATGAGTCATTCAAGGGATATATAAATGGAAAGGTAATTACAAAAAAGAAAGTAAAATCTCCTGAAACCCTCGGCGAAGTAGAATGGATTGCCCATGATATGAAGTATTTCCTGGGAGGATTAATTCCCATCTCCCCTCCATTGATGAAGGCATATATTTATCCTTTTATGGAAAAGGACATAATTTCCTTCAGAACCCCCTTAATGGTTTTGCCTCCAGGAGGAGAGGAGAGAATAGACTTTATTGTTTACGGGGGTCCAAAAATTGAAAGCAATCTCAAATCTATTAAAAAAGGACTTGAAAAAGCAATAGACCTGGGCTGGTTTGAGTTTCTCGCAAAACCTATTCTTTATCTCCTCAAGTTCTTCTACCGGTTCATACCGAATTACGGATTTGTCATAATTTTCATAGTAATTATTGTGAAAATCCTGTTCTTCCCCCTCACAAGAATGCAGTACAGGGCTATGAAAAAGATGAAAGACATTCAACCTTTGATAGAAGCGGCAAAAAAGAGATACGCAGATGACAAAGAAAGATTGCAGAGGGAAATCCTCAACATCTATCGTTCCTACAGGGTAAACCCTTTAAGCGGATGTCTGCCCCTTTTAATTCAGTTTCCTGTTTTCATCGCCCTTTATCAGGTATTAATGAATGCCATTGAGTTAAGACACGCTCCATTCCTTTTATGGATTAAAGACCTCTCTTCTCCGGATGCCATCGGAAAGATTGGGATTCTGGGAATTGAAATTTCGGTAAGAATCCTTCCTCTCCTCCTCGGAATAACCACATATATTCAGCAAAAGATTTCTCCTCAAACAGGAGGGGAAAGTGAGGAAGTTACAAAGTGGATGATGAAAATTATGCCCGTGCTTCTCACAATCCTTTTCTGGGCTTTTCCATCCGGACTTGTCCTTTACTGGTGTTCCAACAACATACTCTCAATAATTGAAGGAATTGTAATAAGAATCCTCGCAAAAAAGAAATCACGATGATAATCTTCAAAATTTGATTGGCATTTAAATCTAAATTTTGATATAATAAAAACGCTCCGGAGGAGGTAGCGGTCGCCTGTGCTTTATGCACAGGAGGAAAGTCCGGACTCCACAGGGCAGGATGTCCTGCCGGAAGGCAGGATACTGGCGTCGTGAGGCGCCAGGAAGGAAAGTGGCACAGAAACTATACCGCCCGCGAAAGCGGGTAAGGGTGAAACGGTGAGGTAAGAGCTCACCCTTTCTGCTCGAAAGGGCAGAAATGGCAAAACCCCATCCGGAGCAAGACCAAGCAGGGGTGGGTGGCCCGCCCTTAACCCCGGGTAGGTCGCTTAGAGTAATGACCGCTGATACAGAATCCGGCTTATTACCTCCTCCGGAGTTCTTCAAAAAATACCTTCTTCCAGAGCCCTATATTTATAAACCTCCACAAACTACCTTCATTGAGCAGCTGGGACTTGAATTTAAGAACTTTTTCAGGGTCAAAGAATTCCCTTTCAGAAAAAATTATCTCCTCAAAGTAATTCCACCTGTCTAAAATCCATTCCTTCTCCGGTGTGAGAAATCCCTTTTTATCCCTTCTCCAAACAATCTCATCCGGAAGGATTCCTCTCACCGCATTTCTCAATAAAAACTTGCTCCATCCGTTACGGATTTTATAAACCGATGGAATCCTCACCTGAAGTTCTATAAGGTTTATGTCGTCGGAAAATGGAGTTCTCGCTTCAACGGAAAACCACATGGAGTTTCTGTCCTCGTATCTCAAAAGGCTTCTCAAGCTCTTTTCAATAAGTTTTGATGATAGGGAGTTTAATGAAAAAACGAGAAATTCTTCATATTCTCCGAGGTCTTTTCTGTGGGAGTCCAAAAAATCTCCCTTCAAGCATTTTGCCTCAATCTTTGCCATTTCCCTCATTCTTGCTTTTAAAAATCGCGGAGCTATCCTCCATCCGATGGATTTCAAAATCCCTTTGAGGAGGTATTTATAATCTACCGGTGAATTCCGGATTTTTAAAAATTCTTTTAAAAAGTAAAAAATTGCAAAATTTTTTGTCATCTCCAGAAAGAAGGAGATATAAAAATGGGGATAACCCGCAAATATCTCGTCTCCGCCCTGTCCATCAAGAAGAACCTTAACCCCCTTCTCCTTCGCCAGCTTCATTACCCTGAACTGGGCATATATGCTCGTGGATGCAAACGGTATTTCCTGGGCTTTCATGAGCTCTTCCAAATCGTTTATAAGTTCTTGTGAGTCTGGAGATACCCTGTGCCATTCAGCACCCGTTTTCTTCACCACCTTTTCAGCCCATCTGCTTTCGTCAATCTCTTTTCCCTCAAAAACTGCAGTAAAAACCCTCTGCCTCTCTCCAACCTCTTCTATCCTTTTATCCCTGTTTATCTCGTGAATAAAACATGCTACCGTTGAACTGTCAAGTCCTCCGCTTAAACATGTTCCAATGGGGACATCGGAGCGAAGCCTTATTGAGATAGCGTCAAATATAAGTCTCCTTGTTTCCTCAACATATTCTTTGAAATGTCTCTCATCAAACCTTTCCATTTTTGTATTTGTCTCCGGTCTCCAGTAGAGAAATTTCTTTAACTCAAAATTTGAAAGGTCATAAACGAAAGAATGGGCGGGTGGAAGTTCATGGATTCCCTTGAAGAATCCATCTTCAGGGTCTTCATATCCAAATAAAAGATAATAAAAAACAGCCTTTGAATTGATACCCGACCTGACCAATGGATTCTTGATTATCGGTTTTATTTCGGATGAAAATATGAAAAGTCCTGGTTCAATGTAGTAATAAAATGGCTTAACCCCTGTCCTGTCCCTTGAACCAAAGAGAATTTTTTTCCTTCTGTCATAAATGACAAATGCCCACATACCGTTAAACTTCTCAACGCAGTTTTCCCCCCATTCCTCATAGGACTTCAAAAGGACCTCTGTATCGGAGTTTGAAAAAAACCTGTATCCCTTTTTTCTCAACTCATCCCTCAATTCAATGTAGTTGTAAATCTCACCGTTATAGACGAGCCAGATAGTTCCATCGTCATTTTTCATGGGCTGATGGGCTGATGCTGAAAGGTCAATTATCGCGAGCCTTCTGTGCCCAAAATAGAGGTTTGCTTTTCCTCTGAAATCGTCTATTCGTCTTTCAGAAATTACGCTGTCGTTTCCAGCGAGGACCTCTACTTCTCCGGATATTGTATTAACAGCAATATACCCCTCATCATCAGGACCCCTCCTTTTGATGGCATCTGTCATATCTTTTATGATTGTAGATGGAACCGGATTTTTGCTGAATATACCTGCTATTCCACACATTGGACTTTCATGCTTTTTTCAGTCTCAATTCTTCAATTAATAAATTGATATCTTTTTTACCGGGAATAAATCTAAAAAGTGAAACCTTCGTTTCTTTAATAAACCACACAGTTAGAAAAATGGTGGTGGCAAGATATGAAAGGGTTGCTGAAACTGCCGCTCCTTTTGCTTTGTATCCTGGAATAAGAAGGAGGTTGAAAAGAATGGTAAAAACAAGACCTAACGAAGCACCCGATGTGTTTACATAATACTTCCCTATCCCTGCAAAATAGTGACTTATTGCCATACAAAATCCGAGAGCAATTATTCCGGGAGAAAGTATGAAGAGTAGCCCCTTTACATATAAAAAATCCTTTCCAAAAACCAAGGCGAAAATCCTCGTGGGAAGGAGGAGAAGAATTAGGGTTGCAATGAAAGTAAGGACCAAACTCAATTTGGAAAGCTGAATGCTAATCCCTCTTGAATAATTTATATCGCTGGAATTGGCAATCCTTGAATACTGAACCACCCCTATACTATTCCCAATCATCCACACAGCCTCTGCAAGGGCTACTCCTACAGAGTAAATTCCTACTGTTGAATGATCACAATAATGATTTAGAAGGTAATAACTTAATCTGTAATTAAGAAACTGAATCACATTTCCAAGTTGTGACATAAATCCCAAACCTGTGACCTCTTTCAGGATATCACCAATGTTTTCAAATTTCTGCAGAAAAAAGCCTTTGAAGAAATCTCTTACAAAGAAATAACTTACAATAAGGGGAATAATGTAGGAAAGAAAAAAGGAAAACACAAAATAGGAAACCGTTTGTTTTTTTAAAAAAACAAAAAATATGAAAAGGGCGATAAAATTTACCGCCACCTGTAACAAAAGGATAAGGTTGTAAATCCGAAGGTTTTCCCTCCCAACCATTACCATTATGTGAATGGAAACAAAAGACCAGATGAGAGAAAGAAGGCATATATGGAAATTCCAGTGTTTTAAATTCCAGTTTATAAGATATAAAACCATAAGGGAAATCAAAAAGACAAAAAATGCCCATATATAGGAAATAAGAATGAGGAAAAGCGGATTTCGTCGCGGAACAAGATATACAAGAGCAGGTCCGCCGACGAAATTGTTTATGAGAAGAATAATTCCAACTGTAGTGGTAATGATGGCAACAATTCCCCTCCCTTCTGCTCCGAGATATTGAGTGGTCAGTATCACTATTAAAAAACTCAGAACCGATGAAACAATTTTCGTTCCAAATGTTTCAATTATTTTCTGGAGCATTTTCTTATTACTCTGTATCTTATTTTTCCATGCCAGTAATACTTTGTGTATGTATATGGAAGATATTTCCAGATTCTGTTTAAAAAATAATTCAAAAATTTCAGAAATTTATTGCTTGTGTATAGAGGTTTATGAAAGGGGTGCGTCTGATTTAAATAAAAAATCCTGTAAAAGGTTTCTGAAGGAGATTTAAAATTGGTCTTCTCAAGAAACACTATTTCCTTGCCTCTTTTGAAGACCCTCCATTTGTGATAAGACTCGTTGAGTAAAAAATCGCTAAATGGGCCTGGTGTTTCAATGTATCCCTTTTTAGCAATTCTGTGAAGCTCTTCACAGAATTTTGAGGGGTCATCTATATGCTCTGCAATATGTGAAGCGACGACAAAATCAAAGGCTCTGTCCTTAAAGGGCATGGACAAAGCGTCCCCCACTATAAGATTTTTTCCCTTTTCTATTTTCAGCTCCTTCCCTGCTCTGTGAATTGATTCTCCAATCTCCCTGTCAACAAGCACATCTGCCCTTCTAAAGGGATTGTCGCCACTTCCTACATCAAGCACCAGCCAATCAGGAGATATGAAAATTTTTTCCCCTGCGTATCCGACCTCCCACCGAACTGGCATGTTTCTATAAACTTCATAAATTCTCTCTCCGACCGCATCATAACTGAACCTCTCTTCTGCATACTCCCTCAACTTTTCAGAATCATACCTGTGCCAGTTATCAAGCATGTATAATATTGCTGATTCAAGTTCTTCCTGGTTATTGGACTCTATCAATATTCCAACATTTTCGTTTACGAAATCCTCCGGTCCCCCACATCTTGTAGAAATGACAGGAAGACCACATGCTATGGCTTCAGCAGTGGCAACGGAAAAACCTTCAAAATTGCTGTTCAATACATGGAAATGGCTCTCGCAGAGAAGTTTTAGCTTTTCTTTCTCAGGGAGGTATCCGTGAAAGAACACACACCTTCCAAGGAGGTTCAATTCCCTTGAAAGACATTCTAAATAAACCCTGTCATCTCCATCCCCAATTATGTGGAACTCAAAATCTTTTCTTCTAAAATCGTTATAAATCCTGAAGAGGGACTTTATAATCCCGGAGATGTTCTTCTGTCTATCATCCAGACGGGAAACGAGAACAATCTTCTTTTTCTCTACATCTTTTTTTTGAGGAATCTCTGAAGAAAAGGTTTCAGGACTTATCACATTCGGGATCACAAGGGGATTTGAACAAAGTCCCAATTTTACAATTGCATCCTTCATCGCCCTGGAATCTACTATAACTGCATTGCTCCTTTTGAATATCAATTTCTCTTTTAATTTCCAAAACCTTCTTTCTTCCTCAAGCCCCCTTATAATTCTAACAGGAGTGTCATCGTGCTGAGTAACAACATAGGGAATTCCCTTCAAAAGCTTAAGGATCAGCACAATCAATCCATTTGGAAAAATGACATCGTTGAGATGAATGATGTCTGGTCTGTGAAACTTCTCTTTTATGATTTTCAGACCAAGATAACTTCCCAATAGTAACCTTAAAAAATGAACCCCCTTCCTTATAAGAGAAATTCCTATTCTGCTCTCCTTATAATACACCCTTACCGTGAGAATCCCATCCTCATAGGCTGTCTCAACTTCCACATTCTTTTTCATATTTGGGTCTTTGTCTATTACGAGAACTGCTACATCACAAAATTTTGAAACTGCCTCTGCCTGCCTTTTCGTGAAAATCCCGGATATGGGATTCTTCCTGCCCGGATACCAGCTTGCAACGAATAAAACCTTATACCTTACATGGCTTCTGAGCCGAAGCTTCTCCATCTAAACTTTTATCTTTCATTTTCAACCCTTCTTAAATCAGCCTCCATCATGATTCTTACAAGTTCCTCAAATTTAGTCTTTGGCATCCATTTGAGCTTTTCCCTTGCCTTTGATGGGTCGCCCATGAGAAATTCAACCTCTGCGGGTCTGTAGAACCTCTTTGAGACCTCAACTATCACTTTTCCTGTTTTTCTGTCTATTCCCTTCGTGTTTTCCTTTTCCCCCTCCCATTCTATTTTGAACCCCGCAATCTCACCAGCCTTCTCAACAAACTCCCTCACCGAATGCGTTTCACCGGTTGCGATTACATAGTCATCGGGTTCTTTTTGCTGGAGAATTAACCACATTGCCTCAACATACTCTGGAGCATATCCCCAGTCCCTTTTCACATCCAGATTTCCGAGGAGGAGCTTGTCCTGTTTCCCATACTTTATCCGCGCAAGTCCGTAAGTAATTTTTCTTGTCACAAACTCAAGCCCTCTTAATGGCGACTCGTGATTAAAGAAGATTCCACAGCAAGCAAACATCCCGTAAGATTCCCTGTAGTTCACAGTTATCCAGTGACCGAAGAGTTTTGAAACGCCATAAGGGCTTCTGGGATAAAAAGGGGTTGTCTCCCTCTGCGGGCTCTCACGAACCTTTCCAAACATTTCGCTTGATGAAGCTTGATAAAATTTCGTATCTGGTTTTATCACTCTCAATGCTTCCAGAAGCCTCAGCACCCCCATCGCATTGACCTCTGAAGTGAAAATGGGCATCTCAAAGGAAGACTCAACAAAACTCTGGGCTGCGAGGTTGTATACCTCATCGGGTTTTATTCTTTCTATGGTCCTCATGATGTTTGTAAATTCAAGGAGGTCCATATATACGAGGTGGACATCATTTATTATGTTCAGCTCCTTCAACCTCCAGTTCGTGGCTTCACTGTTTCGTCTGTCTGCACCCCACACCTCATATCCCTTTTCAAGAAGGAACTTTGCGAGGTATGCCCCATCCTGTCCTCTTATGCCTGTAATAAGAGCCCTTTTAGACATCTTCTTCCTCCTTTTCTTTATTTTTTTATCACCTGCATCCTTCCAAATCAATCTTCTTTTCTTTCAATTTTGAAATTTGTCTTAAAATAAAGAAAAAGGTAAAATTGAAAAGCTGGGGGTGTAGCTCAGTGGGAGAGCACGGCTTTCGCACGGCCGGGGTCGGGGGTTCAAATCCCCTCACCTCCACATTTCCCTTATTGCAGAAATCACCCTTTCGGGAGTAATCCTGTCAAGGCATTCAAAACTTCCGCGAGGGCATCTATCTACTCCGTGCACATGGCACGGTTGACATGGCACATCTGAAGATATGACAATCGTTGTGGGTCTTGTCGGCGCAAATCCAAGGGACGGATGGGTTGAGGTAAACAGCATAACTGCGGGAACATCAAGGGCATCAGCTATATGAAGGAGACCCGTATCTCCTCCGAGAACTCCCCTTGATGAGACGAAGATTTCCTTTAGTTCCCAGAGACGAAAACTCCCTGCCAGATTATAACATCCCTTTCCTACCATCTTTCTCAGCTCCTCTCCTCTTTTCCATTCATGGGGGGAACCTACAATAAATACAGGAAAATCCCTTGTTATCACCTTCGCCACTTCAGCATAACTTTCCATCTTCCACTCCTTACTTCTCCTGCTTGCGTAGGGAGCGATGATGAACGGAGAAAGAGGCAAACCTCTTTTCTTCAAAATCTCCTCGCCATACCTGCTTGTTTCAAGACGGGGTTTATAATCTGTCCTCCTTACCATATCCTTTACAGTCTCGTTGTATCTTAAATAGAGAGGGGAAATGTAGATTCCCTTCTTTTTTCTTACAAGCTCTCTCCTCTCCATTCTCATTCCATTGTATATCCTCCAGCTTCCTCCGCTCATCTTCCTCAGAAGAAATGACCTCAGACTTCTGTGTATGTCTATTTTCAAATCCGCTTCCCTTCTCAGGAATCTGGCTATTTCCATCAATCCCTTCTGGGGATATGATATAAGCCCAGCTATCCTTTTGTCCTTTTCATATATTCCCTTAAATTCCCATTTGGTTATGAAGAATATTTCCGCATCTGGAATCTCTTTTGTTATGGTTTCAATTAGTGAAGAGGCAATAACAATATCTCCTAAGGAGCTAAACCTCACTATCCCTACTTTCAATTTATCTTTCCAGAAAATCCCTCACAACTTTTAGAAATCCGGACTTATCAAAATCCCTCTTGGAAATGTATACATCCGCTCCCGCCTCTTTAGCCTTTCTCATCTCCTTTTCATCTGTAATTGAAGATACAATCACAACTGGTTTTTTTGATGTGAGGGGATTGCTCCTGATGATTTTTGTAAGTTCAATTCCGTCTACGACTGGCATCTGGATATCAAGGACAAACAGATCGTAGGTTTTTGAATTGAGCATTTTTAAAGCCTCCCCTCCGTGCATTGCGGTATCCACTTCAAATCCGGCAAGTTCAAGGATATTCTTCTCTATCATCAGGGTTGTTATGGAATCTTCCACCAGAAGTATTCTCTTTTTCCTCTCCTTTATTTCTTCACCGATTTGAGGGGAGGTCCCGGTAAAGAACATCTCTGCGAGATCGTTTATGTTGAGAACTATCACCGGAAGTCCTTCTTTGGAAATGGTAATTCCCGCTATCAGCTTCATCCCTTCAAGGAGGGCAGAAGGAGACTTTATTATGTGCTCTTCATCGGAAGTAAAATCTGAAACCTTGATACCAAATATTTTTTCTCCGCTTTTGAGAAGAAGGACATAGGTGTAGTCTCTCTCATCAAAGAGGGAATACCCTTCAAAACCCAAAAGGAAGGCAAGAGGTTTTACTGGAATAAGTTTATCCCCCAATTCAATAAATGCCTCCGAATTCCTGAAAATAACCTCCTCCCTTTTCACGCGAACTATCTTCACAACATCGTTAACAGGTATCACCACTTCTTCAAGGTCCCTCACTTTTATTCCTTTTATAGTAAAGGAAGTCCTTGGAAATATAAGGCTTATTTTTGTCCCTCTGTTCTTATGGGTTTCAACTCTTACATCTCCCCTCATCTCCACCATTATTGCCTTTACCACATCCATCCCTACCCCTCTCCCTGAAATCTCTGTGACCATTTCTTTTGTTGAAATACCGTGTTCAAACATGAGAGCAATTTTTTCATTTTCACTCAATTGTTCTGCCCTGTTCCTGTCTATCAACCCCTTTTCAACAGCCCTCTCTACCAGTTTATCCACATTTATTCCTGCTCCATCATCACTTACCGTGATTTTTATGTTTTCTCCTTCCATTTCCACAGAAATCTCCACGAGCCCTTCTTCCGATTTATTGAGAGACCTCCTCACCTGAGGAGTTTCTATTCCATGGTCCACAGCATTTCTTATCAAATGTATAAGCGCGGGTTTTACTTTATCAAGGTCTGCTTTATCAAGTTCCGTTTCTCCACCTTTTATTAAAAACCTGATCTTCTTTTTGTTTTCCTCTGCCACATCCCTCGCTATTCTTCTCAATTCCTCTCCCACTTCAGAAAACGGAACAAATCTCATGAAAAGAGAAGTATGATGGATGTTTTCAACAAGAGAGGAGAGTTCCTCGTAGGCATTTTTGAAATCCTCGGTTATCTCATAGAAGACGGACGATACCCTTTCGGTGATGGGCTTTATCTTATCTTCCGGAAGGAAATTCCTCAAGTAATCTGCTATTTCCTCTTTCAATTCCTTTTTTATTACTTCGTAGGTCTCTATTTTTCCCGCAAGTTTTATCTTCTGAACGAAGAGTTCGCTTGTGTAATCAATAATTGCTTCTACTTTCTCTCTCGGAATTCTCAGAACCTCAAATCCCTTTTTGACCTCATCTTTTGGTCTTTCCTCTATCTTTGATTCCTTCTTCTCTCCCTCTATGAGCTTTTTGATAGAATCTATTCCACTCAGGATCTCGGTTATGAGCTCAGGGGTTAAAGGCTTTCCTGAATCAACTTCTTTAAAGATGTCTTCAATTCGGTGTGCTATCTTTCCGATTTCTTCCAGCCCAAGAAGTCTTGCCGAACCTTTGATGGTATGGGCAGACCTCATTCCTTCTTTTATGAGTTCTTGCGAGACCCCCTTTGATTCTAAATCAAGAATGCACTTCTCAAGGGCAGAAAGGTGTGAACTCGCTTCGTCTTTAAATATGGCAAGGTATTTTTCCTCTACCATCTTTTTATCCTCTTCCTGACTTCTTCAAATATGAGTGAGATGTTGAGGATGGGAATGAGGGTTTCTTTTTCCTTGACAAATCCCTTTAAGAAGGTATTCTCCCGGGATGGGGTTTCAGCGGGAAATATTTCGCTTTCCTCTTCAATTTTTTTGAATTCCGGATATTCATTGATAAGAATTCCTGCAATATAATGCCCGTCGGAAATCAAAAGTGTCATCACCCTCCTCATCTCGGGCTCATCTATCTTTATAAATTCGGATATCTCCAGGATGGGGATTATTCTTCCCAGATGGGAGATTATTCCTTTGAGAAAAGGTGGAGAAAGGGGAAGGATTTTTACAGGAGGGGGAGGAATTACCTCCCTCACAAATTCAAAGGGAACTGCGAAAAAAGATTTCTTCCTTTTTGCAAGGACAAGGTATTTTTCCTCTTCCCCACCGAGGGCTTTGAAAAGCCTCTTCCTTATCTCGCTTTTTATGTCCATTTTTATCTGAGAACCTCCTTCAGGTCATTTATATATCTTTTAAGGGCTGTCAACCCTCCTGCGGGAAGAAATGTCTTGAACGAAAGGTCATCGGAAAGAAACTTCTCCGCTATTTCCAGCTCAAATCCTGCCTTATCAAGCTCTTTCAGGTGAAGGTGAACAAGGGCTTTTGCAACCCTTATCTGGGGAAGGTGCCCTCCCATCTCCACCGCCTTTGTTAGAAACTCAAGAGCCTTATCAAATTTTTTTGTGTTGATTGAGATTATGCCTTTGAGGTAATACACCTCCGGAAGAGGGTCCGAAGCAAAAATTGGTTCAACATAGGAAAGGGCATTTTCAACCATCCCCCTTTCAAGGGAAATAAATGCCAGTCCAGCTCTTGCGACAGGATGGTTGGAGTGTGAAAGAATTTCCTTAAAAACCTTTTCAGCCTTTTCTATCTCTCCTTCATTAAAATATATAACCCCTTCTTTTATCTTCTCAGATACTGGAAATTCCCCTTTAACCACCTTTGCCTCTTCCGCTTTTTTCTCTTCTACTTTTCTTTCCGCTTCCATTTTTTTCTTTCTGTAAACAAAAAGGGAAGGCTCAATGGGTTCCATTTTCAGTCTCATATCTGGCATTATGTCGGTATGCCCGAAAAAGATAATCCCGTTTTCTTTAAGCATTGAAAGGGCATTTTCTACTGCCTTCTCTATTTTTTCTTTTGCTATGTAAATCAAAACATTTCGGAAAAAGAGCACATGAAAAAAATCAAGAAATTCTTTAGAGGGTTCCATTATATTAAAGGGATAAAAATTCACCTTCTTAAGAATCTGCTCTTTCACCCTGTAAAACCCATCCTTCCCTTCTTCAAAATATATTTTCACATTCTCTTTTAAACCCTCTCTGAAAGAGGACTTCAAAAAAATCCCTTCCTTTGCTCTTTTGACAAACTCTTTGTTTAAATCCAGCCCTATTATTTTTACATTCCACCATTCTGGAACGGCTCCTTCAAGCGTGATCGCAATAGAATATGCCTCCTCACCCCTTCCTGCTCCTATGCTTCCTATATTTATTTCCTTATAATTTTTAAGAAGTTCTGGAAGAATCTTTTTTCTCAGAAACTCAAATTGCCTGCTGTATCTGAAAAAATATCCCTCAGGAACTGTAAAATGGGACACAATCCTTTGAAAGACATCGGAATCCCATGGAAGTTTATCAATGGAATGAAGAATTCCCTTTTCTTTAAGCTCTTCCACCTCTTTCAAAAATCCCTTTGTAATTCCTTTCTTTCTCCAGTCTATGCCGGTTTTTTCCTTAAGAACAGAAAGAACCCATTCTACATGTAAAGGAATTTCTCCGTTCACAATTTTTATATTAAATCATCCTTTTCAAAATCTCAAGAAGGGGTTCAAGCCCCTCCGAAATAGCACTCGCCTTTGCTGCATTTTCTGCAATATGGTTTGCCACCTCGCTTACATCCTCAAGAGCCTTCGTCATCTGAGAAGTTGATGAAACCTGCTGATCGGTTGAGCTCTTTATGTCCTGAGCTATTTTGAGGGTTGATTCTGCGGATTTTTTGAGCTCATCAAATATGTATTTCAGCGTTCCTACCGATTTCGTAAGTTCATCAAAGGCTCTTATTCCTTCATCAGTCGCCATAACGGTTTTTGTAATTGATGAGTTTATCTCTGAAACTATCTTCCTTATCTCCTCTGTAGCAGTTCTCGTCCTTCCTGAAAGAGCCCGGATTTCATTCGCCACAACCCCGAATCTCCTGCCACTTTCTCCTGCACCTATTGCCTCAATTGTAGCGTTCACTGATAGAAGGTTGGTCTGCTCGGATATATCCTCTATCAATTCGGTTATGTTTCCTATCCTTTTTGAAAGCTCGTTCAATTCCATTATCCTTGAAGAAAGATTTGTCATTCTTTCCTTCGTCATGGCTATACCCTTCATAATTTTTGAAACCTCCTCCTCACTCTGCTCGGAAAGCGTAAACCCAACTTTTGAAGCAGATTCAACAAGATAACTCATCTCTGCAATCTGATTGGCACTGTTGGCTATTTCCTGCGAGGCGGCTGAAAGCTCAGTTACAGAAGCTGCCTGCTCAGCAGTCCCTGTCTTCACCTCCATAAATATATTTTTTGTCTCCTTTATGGAATCTCCGAGAAGAAACACATTTTTTCTCAAAGGGGAGACAATTTCAAAGTGGTTAAATAGAACTCCGACCAGTAAAATCAACAAAGTCAAAGAAAGAAAAATTACAAATGCCATCAAAACGCCGTTTTTCAGGTTTTTCCCCACCATCTCTTTTGAAATGGCTACAAGGACGGAAAAACTTCTTCCCCTCCCTTCCACCTTCCTTCCGAGTATCATTTCCCTTCCCCTCTCCTCTTTCAGGGTTTCTTTTATTTCAACATCAGGAAATTTGTAGTCCCCTATTTTAAATTCTTCATCTCCTTTTATCAGAATGCCTTTTATTTCATCGTGCACCATTCCAGCAAAAATATTTTCTTTCACCGCCCTATCCAAATCTTCCCTGGAGAGGATGGTCCTTATATTTTCAATTATCAAATCACAGGTCCTTTGAATGTTTTCAAGCTCATTATTTCTTATGGTCAAAAGAAACCCAAGAGAAAGAAAAAAAGCCATACCACTGCTCACGAGAATCATCTGGATTATAAGTTTTGTTGGCAAATTCATTTTTTCCCTTACCCACTCAAAGTATTTCCTTATCAATGAAACCATTTCTCTTCTTATTTTTCTATTAACACTTAAAAATCAGAAAGTCAATCCTGCAGATTGGCTCAGAATGTGTGGATAAAAAGTTGAATATAAGTTGAAAGAGTTAATATAATCACAAAAATGGTTAAAAAATTTAAAAGGGTTGTAATAAAAATAGGAAGTTCTGTCCTTAAAGGTAAATCGGGAGTAAACAGGGGGATAATAAACACGATTGCAAAAGAGGTGGCAACACTTATTTATGAGGGAAAGGAAGTCATTATTGTCTCTTCGGGAGCAATCCTCTTTGGAAGACATGTCCTCGGAATGAGAGAAACACCTTTGCCCCTGAAGGAAAAACAGGCGCTTGCAGCCATAGGTCAGGTGTTTTTAATGGAAGCATATAAAAACGCTTTCAAAAGACATGGACTAAAAGTAGCCCAGATCCTGCTCACACATGCAGATTTTGATGAGCTGGAAAGATGGAAAAGCAGTAGAGAAACTATTGAATGCCTTTTATCAAAAAAAATCATCCCTGTAATAAATGAAAACGATACGGTGGCTACCGAGGAAATAAAGATAGGAGACAACGACCACCTTTCAGCAATGGTGGCATTGAGGATAGGGGCTGAGCTCCTCCTCATCCTCACAAATACCCCCTATGTTTACAAAATTGAAAAAATTGATGGGAAAAGGAGAAAAATTCCGGTGTATAAAGTGCAAAGCGAAAAAGAAATTGATGAGCTCATGAAATCGGCGAAGGGGGCTTCTTCAAAGGAAAGTGTTGGGGGAATGATAACAAAGCTAAAGGCAGCAAAGATGTGTATGCGTGCGGGTCTTCACATGATTATATCCGATGGAAGGAAAAAGGGATGTATCTCATCATTGAGTGGGGGAGAAATTGATGGCACAATATTTTATCCATCTGAAGAAGTATCCTCTATCAAGAAGTTTCTTCTATCGGTTAAAAGGGAAAAGGGAGATATAGTGATAGATGATGGAGCTATGAATGCTATTCTCAAGGATAAAAAAAGTCTCCTTCCTGTGGGAGTAATAGATGTGAGGGGAAAATTTCCAGAAAAAAGTGTGGTCAGAATCCTTTCAAAGGATGGAAAAGTGATAGGAAAGGGAAGGGTTAATATGAACTCTGAGATTATAAGGATGATAAAAGGGAAGAAAACATGGGAGGTCAAAGAAATTCTCGGAGACCTCCCCCCTGAAGTGATTCACAGCGATTACATGATTTTCTATAAGTAGGCTTTATTTCTCCTTTTTCATATAAATCCCGCCACCGTAGTTGGAGCGGTCGGAGAGGTCATCGGGGTCAAAGGCATTTTTTATTTTTTCCTGCCATATATGGAAATTTCCATACCTCTTTCCAATCTCAATCATCCTCTGAGCGGGATGCATCTTTGAATCGCCCACGCACAATGCTATATCGTTTGGCTCAAAACCAAGTTTCTCCTCTGTAAGGGTCTCCCTCTCCTCCCGGAGTGCCTCCCTTGAATCCTCTACCGATGATGGATTTGCAGCATCGTAGTGAAACTCCATCTCCATGTAGATGTATGCGTTGTTTTCAAAGGAATTATGATATGTGGAATCCTCTCCATCGGCGAGAATTTTACCCCTCTCAATGTATTTCTTTTTCAACCTCTCCTGAGGAAGTCCCATATGCCTTATCACCGCATCTGCGGTTCCCATGTATCCTGCACTTATCACAAATCCACCTGCGTGATGAATGAAATGCGTATCGTTCCCAATCAGAGCGACAAGGAGTTCCTCCCTTGCAAATTTTTTAAGGATTCCTTCTTCAAAAACAGGGAAAATTTTCCCTCCGCATTCCTCTATGATTTCGTATGCGACCTTCCTCTTGAAGTTAAACTCCCTTTCTGTGTTTCCAAAAATTACTGCAACGCACGGATGTTTTATGAGTTCCTTTGCTGATTGAACAAAACCTGATTCAAAAAACTGTTCAAAGATCTCCTTGTTTGATATAGAACCTGCAAGGGTAATCATGTGCTCAACGCTTCCAACCCTCACCAGGCAATACGCTATTTCTTCCTCCCCTGCTCTGTAAAGAAAATTTGCAAGATCCTCGTATGTATCAAAAGAAGGGGTAATGACTTCTATGAACTCTGGAAGGTTTTTGATTGAGTATGCAGAAATGAGCCCGGTAGGTTCTGTTTCAAGGACCGGTGGTCCCGGCCAGTTGTGAAGTTTTATCCCGACCTTAGTGAAAATTCCCAAACCTCCCTGAGCACCGCAATGCCCCCTCATTATACCCCTCAAACTCGGGCCTGGTCCATCGCCTGTAAACCACTCAGAAGGTGGTCCAAGCTTCAAAATCTCTCCTGTTGGAAGAACCCACTCAACACCGAGGACATTCCTTCCATTATGACCACCGTGATTTCCAAATGTGTTCATACCCCATCCTGATGTGAGGTTTGCGAGAACCGATGCCTGCGAACCAGCCTGAACAGGGGTTGTAAAAAGACCAACCTTCATAACCTCAGCCTGAAGCTGTGCCCATACAACATAGGGCTCAACAACTGCAAACTTGTTCTTTTCATCAATTTCTACTATCCTGTTCATCCTTTTAAGGTCGATCACGAGGACATTTTCCTGCCCGGGAAGTGAATGGCTTCCATAACCTGTGCTTAATGCTTTAAACTTTATTTTGTATGCATTACAAACCTTCACAATCTTCTGAACCTCCTCCGTGCTTCCTGGAAGAACCACTGCGAGGGGTCTGTGTTCCATAAACTTTGAAGGGGCTGAACGAGGAAGGAATTCTGTCAGCCAGTTGAATGAGTATGTCTCAAGAATCACAGGGTCATCGGATATGTTTTCTGGTCCAACTATGTCCTCAAAAATTCTGTATATTTCCCTGCCCATCTTATCCTCCCATTGAAGAATATAGAAGTTCAATTATATCAACGATTTTCAGATCCCTGTTGAATTTCTGATTCGCATCCATGAAGTTCTTTTCACACCATGGGCATGCTGTGACGAGCGCATTCGCTCCTGTTGAATGCGCCTCCTCAAGCCTTTCAAGGGCAGTCATCTCCGCAAATTCCGGGAATGCAGACCTTGCTCCTGCCCCTGAACCACAGCAGAAACTGTATTCCCTCCTCCTCTCCATCTCAACAAATTTTACTCCTGGAATGCTTCTTAAAATCTCCCTCGGAGGGTCATAAACTCCATTTAGCCCTAGAACCTTTGGAACCTCTTTGATTGGAAGGGTATTGAGTTCGTATCTTTCCTTTCCGTGGGATGGAATTCTCGGTTCGGATAGCCTTCCGAGATGGCATGGGTCATGATATGTGACCGTCAGAGGAATGCTTTTTCTCGGTTTTATCCTTCCCTCGTTTATGAGATTCCAGATGTATTCAACAGAATGCATGACCTTAAAGTTCATCTTCTTTCCGAGCCTCGGGTATTTTGACTTAAACAATCCATAGCAACCAGCGCAGGATGTGAGCAAAACCTCAATTCCTAACTCGTTGAACCTTTCAATGTTTTCTTCACCATACTTTTTAAATGTCTCTTCATCCCCTATCATATAGGCAGGGCTTGAACAGCATTTTTCCTCATTGCCAAGGATTCCAACATCAACGCCACTCTGGAGGAGAATTGAAAGGGTCTTCCTCGCAATCTCCTTCAAGTTCGGGTCGTATGAATATGTGCAACCCGCAAAATAAAGGACAGAAACCTTCTCCTTCCTCGCATCCTTCACCTTTATTCCCTTTGCCCAATCACCCCTTCTCGCCCTCGGTTGCATCCAGACATTATCGTAGTTCTTCAAACTGTCAAGAATGGGCTTGTGCCCTGAAAGAGGAGCCTGTCCGTCCTTGAAACACCTCTTTCTGAACTCATGAAGTATCTCCCATACCTCAAGGTCGGTTCCTATTTTACATGCGAGGTCACACATGCCACAGAGCGAGCAGTTGTAGATGACCTCAAGGAGTTTCGGAGAATATCCTATCCTTCCTTCAAGGAATGAAAGGGCAAGGATGAGCTTTCCTCCTCCGGAATAGGCATGAAAATTTTTATGCATTGAGCTCGGGCATCCGTAGGCAAACCTCCAGCTCTTAATAATAGAAGAAAGGGGGATGAATTTGCACACAGAACACCTCACACACCTCATCATGTCCTTTTTGTAATCCTCAAGAGCCATTTTTCCCTCCTAAAAACATAACTTTCCGGGATTCATTATTCCCCTGGGGTCAAAGATTCTTTTCACCTTTTTGAGGCTCTCTGTGAAAATGCTATCCCTTGAATACACAAGTTTTGACCATATTCCGTATGGTCTTGAGAAGAAAGCTCCCTTCTCAAAAAGGAACCTGCTTCCTCTTTCAAAAATATCATCAAGGTCATCCCTTTGAGAATAGAGTGTAAACTCAAGATGACAGGATGTTCCCTGAACGAGTGGTTGAATATAGACTCCCAGCTCCCCCTTATACCCACATTCGCTCAGGAAGTTCAAGAATTCCTTTATGAAGAATGGGGTTCTGTTGAGGGTTGTTATAAAAAATATGTCTCTGAAGCTCCCTTTTCTGAACTTCCAGTATGGTTCGGATGGAGAATATATCTTTTCGCAAAACTCCATTCCCTTTATATCTCCTGCACTTCTTGAAAGTTTCACTCCGAAACTCTGGGCAAGGTCCATCAAATCAGAAATTTTGTAATCCATCCTTTCTTCCTTAAACCTTCCGGCACTTCCAATTCCCAGACAGACAAGCCATTTCGGAATTCTCATCCCTTTTGAAATCCCATCAGAGTATAATGTTTCAGCATTTTTATCGTTTAGAATGAAGAGCTCGTCAACGAGATCCAGTCTTAAGAGGCGATAGATGAAATTCAAAACCTTCTCCTTTAATTCATCGGAACTTACGAAAAAGAACTCCCTGATTTCTGGAAGGATTTCGCATTTAATTGAAGCCCATGTAACTATTCCCATAGTCCCCTGAGCGCCCTGAACTATCCTGAAGTAATCAACCTGATGCGGACCCAGCGGAAACTTCTGGGCACCACCTATCTTCCACTGTTCTTCCAGCCCGAATGGTCCACTTGCCTCCCCGGTCCTGAAAAGGTCTCCTGTTCCAAATATGACCTCTAAGCAGAGAAGCGGATCAGATGCATCCCAGTGATACCTCGGCATCATAACGGGTTCTCTTTCAAGAAAACAGGCGAGGACGGACTTATTCTTCCTCGGAGACACGGGCATGTTGAGACGGAGCCCTTCCTTTTTAAGGGAGGGAAGGACTTCTTCAAAGGTGACTCCAGCTTCAACCACACAGACCCTATTTCTCCTGTCAATCCTCAAAATTTTCCTCATCTTCCTCAAATCAACGATAACACCGCCAATCTCAGGCGTTGAATCCCCTCTTATCCTTGGAGGTCCGGAGCTCACAGGGATGAGCGGAACCCCCTTTTCATTTGCCCATTTGACAATTTTGATAACATCATCAGCATTCTCCGGAAAAACTGCACAGTGAGGGAAAACCTTAACTTTTGCAAAATCCAGGATATACTCCCTCAACCTCTCCCTTTCTCCTGTAACCTCCATTCCCTCTCTCAACCCTCTCAATTCCTCATATATCCCCATAATTCCCTCTTTTAGAGTATCTCTATTAGAGGTATTTCATAGCTTTTATTAAATGTCAAGCGGAATTTTTCCTCTTAAATTTCTTTCAAGTTTTTAAGCTTCTCAAACCTTTTTAGCCCTCCTCCACTGCGAGAAGGGCTGCTCCGAAGGCACCCACTATCTGAGGGTCCTCCGGAAGATTTGCCCTGAATCCCAAAACCCTTTCAAATGCAGATATTATCCCTTTGTTCTTTGCAACTCCTCCTGTAAGCGTCAATTCCTTTTTCAATCCCACCCTTGTTGCGAGGGGAATAATCCTCAAAACAATCGCTTCAAAAAGACCGCTTATAATGCTCTCTCTGCTCTTGCCCTGATGAATCAGGGAAATGACTTCCGATTCAGCAAAGACCGTGCAGGTGCTCGTTATCTTCACCGATTCCCTTGAACTGGAAGCTATTCTCCCCATGTCCTCAAGGTCGGTTTGAAGAACCCTCGCCATGTTTTCCAGGAACCTGCCAGTCCCTGCAGCGCACTTGTCATTCATTGCAAAATCAATAACCCTTCCCTTTTCATCAATGCTTATAGCCTTGCTGTCCTGCCCTCCAATATCTATGATTGTCCTTGTTCCCGGAAACAGGTGAAAGGCTCCCTTTGCATGACAGGTAATCTCTGTAACATTTTTGTGGGCAAATTTTGCCCTGAACCTCCCATAACCGGTAGAAACAATCTTTGAAACTTCTTCCCTCTTCACCCCCGATTTCTCAAGAACCATTTTAAAAACCTCTTCACAAACTCTTTCAACATCATACCCCGTGGGAAGAAGAGAGCTGGAGAGTATATTCTTTTCATCATCTATCAGCACGGCTTTCGTTGTGCTTGAACCTATATCTATTCCACAATAGTAGCTCATCTCTTGCTCAAAACAAATTTTAAACAAGAAATGGGAATTGATAGAAAAGAAATGGCTGTTCTAAAAACCCTCAAAAATCCTTCTTCCTTTCTCACCCTTCCAATAACATTCTTCCTTTGAGAAGGAGGGTCAATAAATGGACTCCTGTCTCCTTTCGTTATAACAAAATTTCGGAAGACAAAAAGGACTCTGTGAAGGAGAAAATCGTCTTTCAGCTTAAGAAGCACTACATCGCCAATTCTTATTCTTTCAACCTTCTCTATCTCCACCTTTTCTCCAGAGTTTATAAATGGGGACATGCTGTTTCCCTTAACGACAAACCTCACCCTTTTTCCACTTTCAATGGAATCCCGAATCACATGCTTCATTTCTTCTCAATAACTCCCCTGTCCAGAAGTTCCCTGATAAAAACCTCTATCTCTTTTCTCATCCTTTTTCTATCTCCGGAATAAATCTTTGTCATCTCTTTCACTATCTCCTCTTCGTTCAATCCTTTTTCAACAAAATGAAGGACATCTGCTGCGGTTTCATTGAGGACGAGGATTTTTGCCTTCCTCGTTTGAACCACAACTCCTCTGTCCCTTATCTTCCTCCAGACGACATCTCTCCTGAATCTAAACCCTGAGGAGGTTACAGATTTCTTCTTCAACCTTTCCATTTAAAGAAAAATATAATCTATAGACGGGAAGATAATCAAGAATTTTTTCAAGCACCTTTATTCCTTTCTCAAAAGCTGAGGGTGAAAAATGTAAAAACGGAAGGCAGGAAATTATCTCCGTCAAACCTTCTTCCTTCCTTATTTTTTTTATTTCATCCCTTTTTGATTTCTTCAGAAGGAACAGTGCTTCTGCTTTAACTGCGGGATAGAAGATATTCCTGCTCAGAACCGGAAGTGGAAATATCCTGGGCTTTTCTCCTGAAAGGAAAAGGATGTTCAGGTCATCGTTCAGGGATTTGAATTTTTTCAGCAAGCTCAAAATTGTCGTCTTTCCTGAACCGGACTTTCCTATGAAACAAATTCCAATGTGCCCGGCAAATGCAGATGAAGAATGAAGGAGGATGCCACCCCTTTCAGGGCATTCTTGAGCAAGGACGAACCTCAGCGTATTTTCAATTGCCACTTCAGGAGGCTCCTCCTGAGAGAAAAAAAGAGTATATCTTTTCTTCCCTTCCCTCCGGAGAAGCCAGTTTTCCCCTCTCAAAGTCTGCTTTCCTTCCCCCATTTCAAACCTGAAAACTTCTTTCATGACCTCCTTCTCTAAATCTTTTCTTAAAACCCTTACCTCAACTGAATCCCCTTTTCCAAACTCTTCTCTAAATTTGATCCTTATTTCCCCGAGCTCTAAATCTTTCAACAATTGCATCTCCTCTTCTCCTCAAGTAATGATAGATGAACATACTCTTGTTGAACACTCCAGGAGTGGAGGCTAACACAGTCCCTGCTCTAACGAGAAATGACAATCTTTCAAATCTCAAATACTCTATCCTGTCAAAAGAGGTGAGAAGGCTCATGAGAATTCGGGAAAAGGGTGATGGTTTTATCCGCTCAATTTCTTTTTCGTCTGCGATTATGAATCCGTTTTTTATCAAAAACTTCAGCATGTAATAACCTGCATAATGGTTCTTTTTTCTTCGCATCTCATCAAGAACTTCTCCTATATCGTGTCTGAATTTTCTGTGGTGAAGGGAGATGTCAAGGATGTTTATCCCACGGAGTTTATAAAAATGGGCTGCAGAGTGAAGGAGAAGGTAAATGAATTCTTTGAGGGGGTCCATCTTTCGGAGCATAATCCCGTTTATTTCAAATTCCCTTGACGAGCTCCATACCTCCTCAAAATCCATGTTGAAGCGGTATTTTGAAAAAAGAGCCCTGTGAAGGTCAATCTGCAGGTAATCCATTTCTTCGTGTATAAGAATTTCCTCTTTAAATGCGGGAGTAAAGACAAATCCATCCCTTCCCACAAAGGGCATAAATCCGCTTCTGAGAATAAGGTCCCTCGCTGAATTGTAATCTTCTTCGTGGACGAGGATGTCTATGTCTTCATAAAACCTTGTCAATGGAGGATAGAGCTCATCGGCAATGGCTGGACCTTTAAGAATGAGGAACCTCAACCCTTTTCTTTTCATTTTCAGGGAAATCTCCTTGAGAAAATTTCTTTGAACTGTATCCCTCATTATCAGAAAAGAATGCCTCTTCTGCAGATTTTCTTTCAATTCCCTGTCCATTCTTTCTCCCATAATGTAAAGGAATATTCCCTCCAGTGAATTGGATACGAGATATTCAAAAATCTTCCGGGAGCCTTCAAGATTCCTTTTATCAAGAATCCTGATGAGAAATTCCTTTAAAAAACTTTTCACTATTTCTTGTCTTCAAAAAGGGAATATATGAGGAGATACAGATTCTCGCTCAACTCTTCAAACTCTATTCCAATTCCTTCCTCTTTACCGAAAGAGGAAGCCTTTTCCGGTGGAAAATAATAAACCACCTTTGCCTTCGTTCTTTCGCCTTCAAATCCTTTACCCTTAAAAACCACTTCTATCTTTTCTCCTTCCTCTACCATCATGCCTTTGATGCCCACATAGGCACCATAAAGACTTATCTCAACTATCTTTCCTTCAAAGGGAGTGCCCTTGTATATCACATCCACAGGAATGTCAACTTTTTTCCGCGGACTTCTTCTCCTCCCGTGTATCTTCAATTTCCTCTCTCCAAATCCCCTCGCTATTTTGAGCAATTCGTTCTTGAGCTCCTCGCTCATATTTTCAATATGAACAGCAAATCCAACCTTTTCCTTAGTCCTCTTTGCGGTTTCCTCATCCACAACCCTCACAACCCTCCCGTAAAGTTCAATCGGCTGTTTTATATCTTCAACGAACAACTTTAATTTCACATTCTGATTAAGGGCAGGCAGAACCGAGGAGGCGACATATATCCCTCCATGAAGGATGTCTTTTTCTATGGTCTTTGAAAGTGCTTTTTTAGAGGAGAACCTCAGCGTATATGTAACAATTTCCCTCCTCATTTACTCTCCAACAAAAAGCCTGTAGGCGAGAAAAGGCGGCAATCCATTTTTCAGAATCCTGTCAGCTGCTTCTTTTACATTATACTCTACCCTTCTCGCTGTGTAAAGTCTTTTTTCTGTATCCAGAATAGCAAAGAATGCCCTCGGGTCTCCATCCCTGGGCTGTCCGACACTTCCCACATTTATCACAAAATCTCCTCCTTCAAGTTTTACTTCCTCCTCTATAAAGGGGATGGGATTTCCGGAACTGTCAATGAAAAAAGAAAGTGTGATGTGGGAATGTCCAACGAATACACACCTGTATTTTCCCTTTGCCCAGAGAGATATCTCCTTCGCTGTTTCCGATGAAAAAACGTATATAAACTCTCGGGGACTCACCGGCGAGCCATGGGAGAATAAAAAATCTGAAATCTTGAAGGTCTCCACAAAACTTTCTATAAACTCCATGTTTTCCCTTTTCAGGTTCTCCCTCGTCCATAGAATTGCTTCCCTTGCGTCCGGATTGAACCATTCAATCTCGATTTTCCCAATTACTGCAGAATCATGATTTCCAATTATACATACATCTGCTACCTCCTTTATTATTTCACAACACTCATTGGGATTTGCTCCGTATCCCACCACATCACCTAAAAAAATCACACTGTCGGGATTTTCTTTCTTTATTTCAGGAAGAACCGCCTCAAGAGCCTGAAGGTTGCCGTGAACATCGGAAATTATTGCAATCCTCATGGCTTCCCCTGCAGAGCCTTAGAAACCTCAAGAAGGGAAATGGGATCTGCCCTCGCACCCGCTACCCTCAATCCCCAGTGAAGGTGTGGACCCGTTGCCCTTCCAGTTTGACCCACACTTCCTATTATTTTCCCCCTTTCCACAATCTCACCTTCTTTAACGAACATCTCCTTGAGATGGAAATACATTGTGTATATCCCCAGGCCGTGGTCAATCACTATAGAGTTACCTCCAAAAAATGTGTTGCCAGCAAATACCACCCTTCCCCTTTCCGATGCCATAACAGGTGTCCCTTCGTCTGCATAGATGTCAACCCCGGTATGAGGGGACCTCTCTTCATCGTTCATAAATCTTCTTTCACCAAAATTGAACTTTATTACCCCGGTCACAGGAAGAAGAAAAAAGCCTTCAAGAAAGTTTTCTTCAGTCACAGTCTCCCATATCCTGTCAAACATCTCTTTCTCCCTGTTTGCTCTCTTCAAATCTTCTGGACTCAGGTCAACAAGTTCCCTGGGGAAGTAATATCTTCTCACTGGAAATTCTTTTTCACAGATACTAAAAATGAGCTTTTTTTGGGTTTCTGGAAGGTAGATAATTTTTTCCTTTCTCTCAAACAAATCCACTGCAAGAAGAAAGAGATTGAAATCCTTTCCCCTTTTTATTGGCGTCAGTGATTTATCTTTCACAACGAGATTCTTATCCTTTGTCCTCAGGATGAATACCTCCCCTGGCTCATAACATCCCTTATCCGGAATGATGTCAATACTGAACAAAAAAAACGGAATCAGGATTAATTTGACCATTTTATCTCTTCAATTTTTCTAAAGAGCTCTTCTTCGTTGAAGATTGGTCCAGTGAACCTGAATCTTATCATGAAATTCCTGTCAATGAGAAAGGATGTCGGAAGTGAATAAACGCCATATCTTTTTGCTATGCTTCCATCGTAATCTATACCGATTTTGAACCATAAATTCTCTTCCTCCACAAATCTCTTCAACTCTTCTGCGAAATTAACTCCATCAACATTTATTGCAATGATAGAAAAATCCTGTGGAATTTTTCCCTTCATACCCTTCAATATCCCTATCCCCTGCATGCAGGACGGACAATGGAGAGAGAAAAAGGTCAAAAATACAATCCTGCGGTCCCTTTTAAATTCTATTATGCTCCCATCTGGCGATGGCAAAGAGAATTCATAGGCTTCTTTCGGACTCAGGGTTTCTATCCTTGAACCAATTCCCAGGAGCCTCATTCCGTATGGAGTTAAAAACAGAAAAAAGGATAAAAAGAAAAAAAATAAAAGGAGGAATGTCTTCCTGAAATTCTTATCTCTTATTTTGTTTAATAGCCTCTTCAATGCTTTTTCGGAAAAGTGGAGAAGTCCATCCCACAGGACCTATAAATCTTGGAAGAAGGAGTCTGCCATCCGGTCCCGCCACAAGAGTCTCCGGAACCCCTGTTATTCGGAATGCCTTTCCCACTTTATTATCCGGATCCAGCAATACCGGAAACTCCCATCCGTATCTCCTCGCGAACTCCGTTATTCCTTCTTTATTGCCCGGTTCAATGTTTATCGCATATATAATAACCCCTTGATCCCTGAACATTTTGTAAAAAGTGCCCATTTCTTCAGCCTCCTCTCTGCAGGTATCACAGAATGTCGCCCAGAAGTGAATTATGGCAATGTTCCTGTTATCGGGAAAGGAAAAACTTAAGCCATCAACTGATGTGAGTTGCCAGGAAGGAAGCCTTTCTCCAACTTTGAAATCACTCCTCCGCCCGAAAAACAGAAGAAATATAAAAAGGGCAAATATCGCTCCTATTATCAGCGCTTTCCACTTTGTGCTCATGTTTTCATATTAGAAAACTTTTAAAAATCTATCAAGCAGTGGAAGGATTGAAATGAAAAGCGAATTTTTTAAAATTTGGAGGAAAGTAATATTTGGAAAGATGAGGATAAAATATTACAGAGTAGTTACAGAAGACAAGAGAGAAATAGTCCTCACAAGGGTTAAAAGGGAAAGGGCTGGTGGATGGTATCCTGTTCTCTGCATCCCCGGAATGGGACAGAACCGGTTCTCCTGGATTGCTCCGTGTTCTGAATTTGCGGAGTGGTTTGCATCAAGGGGCATTGATGTCTGGATCCTTGAACCGAGGGGGCGCGGATTGAGCAAGTTAAGAAAAGAAAGATACGATTGGTCAATTGATGAATTAATCCTCTACGACCTCAAATCTGCAATTGAGAAGGTTTTGAAAGAAACCGGGAGGAAAAAGGTTTTTCTTGTGGGACACAGCCTGGGTGGATGCATGACCTACTGCTCCCTTTCTCTTTATGGGAAAAACATAGCAGGATTTGCAACCCTTGGCTCACCCATGAAATACAGGTTCCTTTCTACTGGATGGTTTATAAAGCTCAGTGCTCTATACAACAATGCTATTTCTATTCTCGGAAAGACGCCTCTTGAATTCCTCATGTATTTTCCCTTCCCCCTTCTTGGAAAAGCAGGTATCCTCGGTCTCCCCATAATGAACACATTCCTTGAGAATTTCATTCCCCTCCATCCCTGGCACAGAAAGAATGTGAAAAAAATTAAACTGATAAGGTCAATAATAAAAGGGTTTGAAAGGGAATCCCCGAAACTGGTTGCCCATTTTTTGAGATGGGCTAAGGAAGGAAGGTTTACGAGTTATGATAGAAAATTTGATTGGACCGATGGATTTTTAAAGGCGAAAATACCTGGTCTCTTCATTGCTGGAGACAGGGACCGGCTCGCTCCTCCTTCTGCTGTCAAATACGCCTACGATGCTTATGGGGCAAATCAGAAGAAATTCGTTCTCCTCAACAAAAGGGAACACGGGACGCACTGGGGGCACCTTGACCTGACAATGGGGAAACACTGTTCGGAGGTTCTTTTTCCCATTATCCTTGACTGGATGAAATCTGTAGTGGAAGGTAAAGCCTGAAGATGCTCCCCTTACCCTTTTCAGAAGAAACAGTTATTTTTCCCTGAAGAATTCCGGCAAGCCTCCTTGATATAGAAAGTCCAAGACCTGTTCCCTTATCGGGAGGTTTTGTTGTAAAGAATGGCTCAAAAATTTTTTCAAGGGTTTCTTTATCCATTCCAGTTCCGGTATCCTTGACCTCTGTAACAAAGAACTCCCCCTCTTTTTCTGTCTTCACAATTATCTCTCCACTTCCCTTCTCCATCACCGCATCTTTTGCATTCAAAAGAAGGTTTATAAGTATCTGGGAGAAAAGATTTGGGTCAGAAAAAACCTCGTTTATACCCCCTGAAACAAAATCAATTTTTATATAATTTTTTTCTCTGTCTGTGAGGACAATGGACAATACCTTCTTTATTATTTCCTCCGGATTGAACCATTTCAATTCCGCTTTAAACGGTCTTGAAAGGTCCAGGAGGTTCCTTATTATCCTGTTCATCCTTTCAACCTCTTCCTCTATCTTTTTCGCATACTCCATCCCTTTCTCATCCAGATGGGATTTTAGAAGTTCAAGAAGCATTGTGATTGTGCTCAATGGATTTCCCAGTTCATGGGCAACCCCTGCAGATAACCTTCCTATTGAGGCAAGCCTTTCCGCCTGAACCATTTCCTCCTGTGCCCTCATCATCTCCCTGTTCACATCTTCAAGTTCCTTCACTGTTCTCTCCAGTTCGCGTTTTTTGGTCATCAGCTCCTCAATCATTTTGTTGAAAGATGAGGAAAGGAACCTTATCTCCTTTGGTCCGCTTTCATCTGCCCTTCTTTCTTCATTCCCCGCAGAAATCTCTTTTACTGCGTTAAAGAGCTCAAGAATGGGTTTAAGGACTATTCTGCTCAAAAGGGAGTAGGCAAAAATTATGAACCCAGCAGAAAAAAGGATTGTGAAGAGAAGAAAATTGAGGGCAAGGGAACCAATAAACGAAAGGTATTTTCCCCTTTTGAAGGTATAAAATGTGCATTTTTTCTTTCCACCCTCGTAGAAACTGACGCCGTATATCAGAAACTCGTCCTTAATTTTTTTATTTATTCCCTTTAAATTCACGCACTCATCCCTTAATTTTTCGTCTCCACCTTTCTCAGGGTCAATGAGGTAAACCGATGCATGGGGAATTTCAATCACCATTCCTCTTTCAAGCCCCTTCATTGAAACCCCGAGGAGTTCTGCGTAGTGTTCTTCCTCAATTTTTTCAAGTTGAAATTTTGTGAATGTAAGAACTATTCCGCTGAAAATGAGGAATGCGGATATGAAGATGAAGGCGGAATAAAAAAGCAACTCTCCCCTTATTCCGAGGTCAATTTTTCTCATCTCAAAATATGGAAAGCCTGAAAATGGGAGCGAGAAATTCCTCTGGAACAATCACAAAAAGCACAGCAGATAATGAAAGGAATGGACCAAACGGGATTGGCTCTCTCATTCCCTTTTTTGAGAAAATAAGATAAAGAGTTCCTATGATGGCACCGGTGATACTTCCTAAAAGGGTTACAAACAAAACCCCTTTTACTCCTATGAAAAATCCCATCATAAAAATCAGTTTAATATCACCTTCTCCCAGTCCAACCTTTTTTGTCAAAAGGTAATATAAGAGGGAAACACCCCCGAATAACGCACCGCCAGTAATTGCTCCCAAAAGCATATCCTTTCTTGGAAGGAGTGGAAAAAGGAAGAAAAGGAGGATTCCCGCCCCAATTCCTGAAAATGTTATTATGTTTGGAATTATGTAATGATAGAGGTCAATAAAGAAAACGATGATCATGGACAGGCAGAACAGGAGATAAATGAGATATTGAATGGAAAGTCCAAATTTTTTAAAGAGGATAAAAGAGATTATACCTGTGAGACCCTCAACAAGCGGATACAAAAAGGAAATTTTTTCACCGCAGTATGCACACCTCCCTCTGAGCAAAATAAAACTTAACAGGGGAATGTTGTGATACCATTTTATCCTTTTTCCGCAGTAGGGGCAGAATGAGTCTGGCGTTACAATAGAAATCTTCCTTGGAAGCCTGTAGATACAGACATTGGCGAAGCTTCCCAGAGAGAGCCCCAAAAGGAAAGAGAATAGGTTTAAAACTTCAGCCATTTTTTGAATTATTACACGGATTTACACGAACATCAAATCTCCTTACCGGATTTATTACACCACAAAACGGATATAAAATTTATTCAATGAAAAAAATTCTTGCAATCTTTATAGCCATACTTTTTCCTTATGTATCCGGCGCAGAAGAGCTCATAATTTTTCATGCAGGTAGCCTTTCCTCTTTATTTTCTACTCTTGAAAGAGATTTTGAAAAAGAGAACCCCGGGGTTGATGTTTTGAGAGAAGCCTCTGGAAGCGTGATGGCTATAAGAAAGGTAAAGGAACTTGGCAAACCTGCAGACATAATTGCAGTTGCAGACATAGACCTCATTCCCCGGATGCTTTATCCAGATTTCGTTACCTCTTATCTGGGATTTGCCACAAACAGGATGGTGATAGCATTTAAGAAGAATTCAAAATATGCGGAGGAAATAAACGCTGAAAACTGGTATGAAATCCTCACAAGAAAAGATGTTAGGGTGGGAAGGTCAGACCCGAACGACGACCCTTGCGGATACAGAACCTTGCTTGTCTGGAAACTATCTGAAAAATACTACAAAAAGCCGGACCTTTTCAAAAAGCTCATCTCTTCTGCAAGAGATAAATTTATGAGGGCAAAAGAGACCGACCTGATATCACTTCAGGAAACAGGAGAGATAGACTACCACTTCCAGTATGAATCCGTTGCAAGGGAGAATAAGTTTGAGTATATCATTCTGCCACCGGAAATTGACCTGAGTGAACACAGATTTTCAGAATTTTACAGCTCTGTATCTGTAGAAATAAGAGGAAAAACCCCTCAGGAAAAGATGAAAATAAAGGGCTCTCCAATCCTTTACGGCATTGCAATCCTGAAAGATGCAAAGAACTATGAACTCGCTTCAAGATTTCTCAATTTTCTAATTTCAGAAAGGGGAAGAAAAAGAATTGAAGAAAAAGGGTTGAAACCTATTTTTCCTCCCATTATTTTCGGGGTTAAATGATATGGGGTGAGCGAGGGGACTCGAACCCCCAGCGCCTGGAGCCACAGTCCAGTGCTCTATCCAGTTGAGCTACGCTCACCATTATATTTTAAGAATAAAGGATAAAGAAAATTTTTTCAAATTTAAAGGCAAAAAGGGAGTTAGGGAAGATTTACAAAAAACTTGAAATTTTAGTTGAATACAGGTTAAAAAGGAGATAAAATGATTTTATTATGAAGCAAAAAAGTTTGAAAAAGGAAATTTATGTGGAGGGGATTGGGCTTCATACGGGAAAATGGGCGGAGGTATGGATAAAACCAGCTCCCCCGAACAGTGGAATATATTTCGTTAAGAAAAAACCCGCAAAGACAACGGTGATTCCTGCGGATGTGAATCACATAGTCAAAGGCGATTATTCAACCACTATCGGTAAGGACGGGGAAACAATCTCAACTGTTGAACACCTTCTCGGCGTTTTAACCCTTGTTGGAATAACCAATGCTGAAATCGTGATAAAGGGTGATGAGGTCCCAATCCTTGACGGGAGCGGAATGCCAATACTTGAAAAGATAAAATCAGCAGGAATAGAAGAATTTGAAGCAGAAGCTCCAGTTCTTGTGGTTCTTGAAGAGTTCTCATATACTGAAAATGATAAGAAATTATCTGTTTCTCCCTCTAACACCTTCAGAATACTCTGTGAAATTGAATTCCCCAATCCAGGAATAAAAAAACAGGTTTTATCATTTTCAATAGACGGACTTGGAGCAGCAGGAGAAATCGCTGGAGCAAGAACTTTTGGTTTTATAAATGAAATACCCATTCAAAGGAAAAAAGGATTAATAAAGGGGGGGAGCCTTTCAAACGCGGTTGTCTTTGATGAAAACGGAAATGTCATAAACAAAGAAGGTTTGAGGTATGAGAACGAACCGGTGAGGCACAAAATTCTTGACCTTATTGGGGATTTCAGCCTCATAGGATGTCATGTCTTCGGGGAGGTGAGGGCGAGAAAGTCAGGACATTCCTTCAATCACAAATTTTTGAGGGAGTTTCTTAAATCAACCTGTTACAGAATAAAACGCTGAAGTTTTTAAATTCATGAAAAGCGGACTAATTATCACAGGGGACCTTTCTGGAGAAATTTCTGTTTTAGAGGTAGTTAGAAATTTAAAAAGAACGGGATTTCAGCTCTGCGGGACAGGGAGTGAGCTCATGAGAAATGAAGGGGTTGAAATAATTGAAGAAATAAAAAACATAACACTCACAGGACTTGACATATTCGGAAAGATGAAGAAGTTGAGAAATCTGATGAAGGAAATCCTTTTGAGGATTAAAATGGGCAAAGCAGACTTTCTTCTCCTCGTTGATTACCCCTGCTTCAACATAGCACTTGGAAAAAAGGCAAAAAGCTTCGGAATTCCCATCTTTTACTACATACCACCAAAGGTCTGGGCATGGATGGAAAGGAGGGCAAAAACAGTGTCCTGGTTTTCAACCTTCATCTTCACAATTTTTCCATTTGAGGGTCCATACTTTGAGAAATATGGAGGGAATGTGATATATGCAGGAAATCCGGTTCTCTGGAGAGTGAAAAATTTTCTGAAAAGGGAACACCATACTGAAAGCGACAGAATTCTCTTTATGCCCGGAAGCAGAACCGATGAGGTAAAAAGACACCTTCCTCCGATGCTTGAAGCAATTTCCCTTCTCAAATCAAAAATTCTCGGTATAAAGTGCCATTTTCTTCTGGCAAAAACAGTGGAAAAAAATCTCTTTCCAGAAGATGTGGAGGTTGTAGAAGGAAATCCTCTTGAGGAAATAAGTAAATCAAAAATTGTGGTAGCAAAATCCGGAACCGGTGCCCTTGAGGCATTCCTCTTAAAAAAGCCAACAGCTGTAATCTACCGAACCTCCTTCCTGACCTATTCAATAGCAAAACCAGTGGTAAAGGTAAAATACCTTTCCATCCCTAACATAATTTTTGGAAAAGAAATAGTCCCTGAACTTATACAGAGAAGATGTAATGGAAGGGAGATAGCGAGAGAGGTTTTAAAAATTATTGAAAATCCTTCGGATGACTGGAAAAATTACTCGGATGAACTGTTCAAGATTCTTGATACACCAATCCCACCCGAAGAGGTGGTGAGCAAAAAGATTCTGGAGTGGGTGTGACGAAGATAAAGGTTTTTCACAAACTTCTAAAGCCCTATTTTTCAAAAATCCTTATAGCGGGAATTTCTGCCCTTCTGGTCTCCGCTGTTCCAGGTTCAACGGTCCTTCTCATAAAACCTGTAATTGACAGGGCAATCCTTGAGAAAAACCTTAATCTGTTAAAAGTCATCGCCCTCGCTGTGCTCGCCCTTTATTTTGTAAAAGGGGTATTAAGGTTTCTCCATTCCTACCTGATGGTCTTCGTCGCCCAATCTGTTGGAAGGGATTTGAGGAATAAAATATACTCACACCTTTTAAAGGTTGAACTCTCGGAAGTGGAAAAGAAGACATCTGGAGAAATCAATGCCCTTATTTTGAATGATGTGGGAAGGATAGAGATTGCTATTCCCAGCCTGATACTTTTGATAAGAGAGCCATTCACACTCATAGGGCTCATGACCTCTGCCTTCATGATGAACTGGAAGCTTTCCATTTTTGCAGGGGTCATAATTCCGATAGGTCTCCTTCCGATGGTAAAAATCACAGGGATTTTAAAAACCTACGGAAAGACCATTCAGGAAAACATCGGAAGAATAAGTTCCCTGATAAATGAAACGGTTGGCGGGATAAAGGTAATAAGGTCTTTTCTTTCAGAAAATTTTATGAAAAAAAGGTTCTCAAAACTCAATGAAACCATAGTGAAGGGCTTCTTAAGGTATGCTCTCCTTCAGGAAGGACTATCTCCATTTATGGAACTTCTTGGAGCGATAGGTGTAGCCCTTGTCATCTTCTACGGAGGATATCAGGTGATAAGAGGAGAAACCACACCCGGAAGCTTTCTCGCCTTTATTACTGCCTGCGGATTGATGTATGAGCCATTCAAAAGGCTAAATGCCTCCTTAACCCTTCTTCAGCATTCATTTGCATCCTATGAAAGGATAGAAAATTTACTCAGATGGAAGGAAGAGGATGAAGGAGGAAAGCTTGAATTCAAGGGCCTCAAGAAGGGCATAAAATTTGAAGGGGTAAGTTTCTCTTACGGCGAAGAGGAAATTCTAAAAGACATAACATTTGAGGCAAAATGCGGAGAAAAGATTGCAATTGTCGGTCAGACAGGCGTTGGTAAAACAACCCTCATAAGTTTACTTTTGAGGTTTTACAGGGAAAAGAGCGGAAGAATTCTGCTTGACGGAGAAGACATTAACAAATTCTCAGTATCTTCGGTAAGAAGGCATATATCCTTTGTCCCTCAGGAGCCATTCCTTTTTGACGGAAGCGTTATAGAAAACATAAGGACAGGAAAAGAAGACGCAAAGGATGAAGAAATAATTGAAGCCTCAGAAAAGGCAGATATAAAACATCTCGTCCAGAATCAGAAAGAACTTCTCGTTGGAGAAAGGGGAGAGATACTTTCAGGGGGTGAAAGGCAGAGGGTGGCTATTGCAAGGGCATTGCTCAAGGATGCGTCAATTGTAATTCTTGACGAAGCCACATCATCCCTTGATACGGAGACAGAGAAGAGGATAGAAAACGCAATAAAAGAGCTGATGAGGGGAAAAACCGTTTTCATAATAGCACACAGGCTTTCAACAGTGAAAAATGCGGACAGGATAATCGTCTTAAAGGACGGAAGAATTGCAGAGCAGGGGAGATATGAGGAACTCCTAAGGTTGAGAGGGGAATTCTACAGAATATACAGAGAGCAGATTGAGGGGTATTAAAACTTTACTGAAATTAAGAGAGTGGTAAAATCAACATAAAATGAAAAGACTAAAAGAAATAAAGACAAAACTGGAGACCCTGAATAAAGAAATAAAAGGGATATTTGGTTCTTATGTTAGAGGGACCCAAAAAAAGAAAAGTGACCTTGATGTGCTTGTAAAATTTTACAGAGGAGCGACTCTTTTTGACCTTGTCGGTCTCGCTATCTTTCTTGAAGAAAAACTTGACATAAAAAATGTTGATGTAGTGCCTTATGATGCAGTGAGAGAAGAAATAAAAGAAAAAATTTTAAAAGAGGTCGTTTATATATGAGTGAAAGAGATTTAACACTTTATCTTGAGGATATATTAGAAGCAATCGAAAAATTTGTTAAAGAAAAGTTCTCCCCTTCTTAATAAGTGTTAAAGAACTGTGAAAGTTGCAAAAATGGAAATTAAAAGAAAGGTGTGGAGAATCGTCGGATATGTCCTCGGAATTTTTCTTTATCTTCTTTGCCTTTTCATGAGGGTCAAAAAAATAAATCATGAAGAACCAGAAAAACTCATGAAAGGTGGAAAAGTAATATTCTGCTTCTGGCACAGATACCTCCTTCCCCTCTTATGGGCATACAGAAAAAGAAGAATAGTCGTAATAACGAGCATGAGCAGGGATGGAGAGATAGCAGATGCAATCCTCCATTTCTACGGATATGAAACAATCAGGGGCTCTTCATCAAGGGGAGGAATCAATGCAATAATAAAAACCATGAAGGTTCTCAAACAGAATAGACCGGTAGCAATCGCAGTTGATGGACCAAGGGGTCCGGCCTTTATTCCAAAGGATGGTGCATTCTTTTCTGCATCAAGGTCTGAAGCGGTTATAATTCCTGTCTTCGTCCATTTCAGGGGAGGACTTGAAATCGGGAGCTGGGACAGGCTCATCCTTCCACTTCCATTTTCAAAAGCGACGGTGATTTTTGGAAAGCAATTCATACCATCTGATGTGGAAAGCGGAAAAAAATTTTTTATGGAGGAGATGAAGAGACTTGAAGATGATTTTAAAAATTTATTTCATAATTGAAGAAATCCTTCACATCCTCTCTTTCCCCTTTCTCCTTTTCCTCTCAATCTTCAAACCATTGAGAAAGGAAATCATGCCGAGGCTGTTTCCTCATTCCTTTGAAGGAAAAAGAGTAATACTTCACGGAGCCTCCATCGGAGAGGTCAAAAGCCTCTTCCCAATTGGAAGGGAGATAAAAAAGATGGGAATTCCTCTTCTTTTTACATCTGCTACCATAAACGGAGTAAATACCGCTTTAAAAGAGAACTTTCCGGCTCAGCTTTTCCCCCTTGAATTTTCGCTCTCACACTTTTTCTTTTTCAGAAAGCTCAAACCAGTTGCCATTATAGTTTCTGAAAGGGATTACTGGATGAGGTTCTTAAAGGGTGTGAAAAAGAGGGGAGGTAAGGTAATTGTGATAAACTTCTCCATCGCCAGAAAGAATTTCTTTAAAAAAATTTTCATCTCCCTTTTAAAGGAGATGAACCCTCAGTTCTTTGCCAGAAATGAAGAGGACAGGGATTTTCTTTTGAACCTCGGTTTTAAAGAGATAAAAATCCTTCCTTCACTGAAATCCCTTTCCCTTTCACCATCTGAAGAAAAATTGGAAAGAGACATTTTTCTTGCAGTCTCTGTCCACGAAGAGGAGTTTACATTTATAAAATATGCCTTTGAAAAATTGAGGGAGAAAACCTGTGTAAAACTTGTTATCGCTCCGAGGTATATGAAGAGGTTAAACCATTTAAAAGAAATTTTTTCGGGATTTAATGTTTCTCTTTATTCTGAAAGAAAAGAAAATTTTGATGTCCTCATAGTTAATACATACGGAGTTTTAAACTCCTTTTATCCTCGGGCGAGGGCAGTTTTTGTGGGTGGAAGCATAGCAAAAAGGGGATGCCACGACCTCCTTGAGCCCTCTTCTTTTAAATCTCCGGTCCTCTTCGGTCCAAACTTCTGGAATCAGAAGGATGTCGCAGAACTTTTGATAAAAGAAAATGGAGGAAGGGTTGTAAAAACTCCGGAGGAGATGGTGAGTGTTTTAATGTCAATTTTCAAAGGTGATGAAAGCGCCCCATCGGGGGAAAGGGCATACTCTGTCTATGAAAAAATAAAGGCGTCAGCCCGTGCTGGATTGGAAGAAATCATTAAGGAGGTTTCTTGTCTTTCATAAGAAGGATTTACATCTTCTGGATGGAAAGGGCTTTCGGAATGAAGGAATGGAACATTCTGTTAAGAATTATCCTTTATCCTCTTTCCCTTCTCTATCTCATAGGTGGGTTGATAAGAAAGTTTTTTAGAAAAAAATTCTATCCGGAAAACATAAAAATAATCTCTGTAGGAAGCCCGTTTGCTGGAGGGACAGGAAAAACCCTGTTTGCAATTTTCCTGACGAAGGAACTTTTGAAGAGGGGATACAACGCCTTTTACCTCCAGAAGACCTATTCATTTCTTGGTTTTAAAAACGACGACGAGTTCCTTGAAGCAGTTGAATTTCTCGGCAAAGAAAGGGTTTTGAGGGCGAAATCGGTTAAAAAATTTTTGATGGAAGAAGACAGAAAAAAGGTTCCTGCTATTTTCATAATTGATGATGGCTTTACAAATCCTCACTTTCACCGGCATTTAAACATAGCAGTTTTTGATTCAAATATACTCTTCGGGAATAGAAAGCTCCTTCCCCTTGGACCGATGAGGGTTCCGTTGAAAAAATTGAAAGAAGCAGACCTCATAGTTTTTAAAGGAGAAAAAAGATACGAGTTTGAAGGAATAAAAGCAATAAGCATGCAACTCATCCCCCAGTGCATCATAGAATTAAAAACCGGAAAAACCTATCCCCCTGACCTCATAAATGGAAAGGATGTGGTGGTATTATGCGGAACGGGAAATCCATTTTCATTTATAAATACCATTACTTCACTCGGAGCAAATCATAGAGAGGTTCTTATATTTCCAGACCATTACAGGTATTCTGAAAAAGAGATAAAAAAACTTTCTGAAAAGGATATGGTCATCACAACAATCAAGGATTCAAAGAGGTTACCGCCATTGCCCAATTTTTTTGCCCTGAAGGTTCAACCATACCTGAAAAATGAGGACCTTGAATTATTGATGAGCCTCCTCTCCAATCTCAACTTTTGAAAAGTGAAGTTCACAATATCTTTCACCTCTCCCCTCCCTTTTCAATTTTCTCCTTCTTATCAGAATCCTGAAAGTCATATTTTTCAGCATAATCCATGCAGAAAACCCGTTGCCTCATATAAGGTTCTACCCAAATCATTCCTGTTGCCTCACTTTAGTTTCTATCCCAAATTCTTCCAAAATTTTTTCGTTTATGTAAATCCCTTCCTTATAGTTTGATTTAAAAAATTTTCGGGTAGAAGTTTTAATGAGGCAACAACTTAATTTCGGATAGAATACAAGTGAGGCAATGCATTTCCTTGACTCTTCAGGAAAAGTATGAAATTTTTTCAGTAGGTTGTTTAAATTGCTGGAAAGATTGAAGGATTCTTCTATCCCAGAACCTTCCTTTCCCCCCTTCCAACCTTTATTACAGATGAAATTGAAAAATGGAAACCATCTGGAACCTCAAGAATTCCGTCATCCTCTATCTCTATCTCCACCCTCACCCCCTTCGGGACCTTCACATTCCTTCCAATTTTAATCCTTCCGGCAGTTCCATGGTCTGGCTTTATAAACCTTTCTTTCGTATATTCTGGATTCCCGAATGGCTTCCTCACCTTCAAAATGAAAGATGCACCCGCATCAAGGGTAAATCCTGTATCAAAGGGCTTAGAGTCGGAAGGTCCAAACCTCGCACACAGATAAAGGGAAGAACCCCTTCCTATGAACCAGTTTCTTCCTATCCCTATCTTCATAAGTTCCTTCTTATTCAGACCACAGCATGGATTTATCTCAATCACTGCACCATCTTCAATAACTGCCCCGCAATTTTTAAGAATTCTTGAAAAATATTCTGAAAGGTTTTTCCTGGTATCATCAACAGAATCCCTCCCCCTCACTGACTTGGTCGGTGAGAAAAACTCCTCCCTTCTTACCATACAAACCCCAACCCTTTCCTTCGGAAGCATCTGGACGAGGCTCTGATTGAGAAATTCAAGGGAGCTGCTCATAACTGTTCTTTCTTCTATCCTGAGCGGTTTTCCCGTGTAAAGGGTTGGAGGGATATCTTCCCTGATTGCAGATAGAGAAATCAGGTTCGTGTTTATGTGCCCTGCATTTAAAAGGAGTTTTCCATCTTTTCCCCTCTCCCTCATTATTTCGGGTGAGCAAACGCTGTATTCTATAACCCCGCATCTATTCTCCCTTTTCAGATAAACTGCTATACCAATTTTTTCGTCAGGGTCAGCCCTTTCAACGCAGGACATCGTAAAAAGGTAATTCCCCTTTATGTGGAATCCAAGCCTCCCGGGCTCAAAAGGTCTTGAAAGGATGTTGTCAACATTGTGAATCACTATGTATTTGATTCCCTCCTTTGTGATTTTATCAAGAACCGATTCACCATCTCTTTTTTTGAGGAGTGCCTTATAGATTCCACCGTGACCATCACCGGTCCATGAAAGGCTTCCATCTTTTAAAACAATCAAATATCCGTCGTCGTCAAGCCTCGGATGTTCCTCCTGACGGAATATGATTACTGCCTCTTTCGGAAAGCCACAAATCTCTTCCTTCTTAATCCACTCCCCTATCTCCTCATCGGTTATGGAACTGGTCATTATCAGACAGAGGGGAAGCCTTCCGCAGGAAATTCCAGTTGAAAGGATTTCCATGAGGAAAAACTCAAGGAAGGAGTGCCTTCCGAGGGGTGTGATTGGAAATAATCCCTTTGACTTCAAACTCATCTCTCCGAGTTCAGAAAAGAACCTCGTTCCAGCCCCTCCTGCGAGGATTGCATCAGCCCATTCCCCATTTTTCAGAGAATTCCACCCAATCTCCTCAAGGTCAGGGGTTATTTCTTTTGCCTCAAGGGGTTCTATTTCATCAAGGGTGAAAAGGGCTTTTCCCTTCTTATGTTCAAGGAGTATTCTTCTGTGTTCAATGAGCCTCTTTCTGTCAACCCTTTCAAGTTCATCAAGAAGGCGGGAGATTGCCTCTTCTGGCAATTCCTTCACATACCTGTTATAAGTCTCTTCCATATCCAGGCTTCTCAAAATCTCTTTGACCTTATCTATTTTCTTCATGTCCATTAGTATAACAGGTAAAGAGGAATAAGAAAGAAAGAAGGGTCTCGGTGTTGTAAAAATTTGGCTCAAAAAGACCTGCTGATAAAAATCCGACAAGGAGGGATATGGGGACAAAACTTTTTTTACCCCCGAGCTCTAAAGAACCCTTAAACCAGTGAATTATCAACCATAAAAATGAAATCAGCCCGATGATTCCTGTGCATACAAGGGTATGGATTATATCCGAGAAAATCCTTTTGTGAGATGTCTTCGTCTGAAATTCGTATGAATCAAAACCGCTTCCAGTTATGAGGTTCAATGGGCTTCTTGAGAATGCCTCCTTTATAATCTCAACCCTTTCCATGTTGGAACCATACCTTGGAGTTGTTCTGTCAAATGGATTGACCACACTTTTTAATAGAAGGGATGTCTGAGAGGATGGATAAAAACGGGAATAGAGAAAGAGACCCACTATAAGGCTTATGGGAAAGACGAGAAATTTTTTTGATGTGAGGAATGGAATCACTATGGAAACGCAGAAAATGGCTATGAATGTGCTTCTCGTTTTTGAAAGAAGGATTATGGAAAGGGAGATGAGGGAAAAAATCAGTGAAGGGATGAAAAATTCCCTCTTTGAAATCAGATAGATTGAAGGGATTAAATAGAAGAAGAAAACCTGTGACCACTGGGGGATTATCCTTCCATCGTTCTCAAAGTGGTAATGAAGGTAAAATGGAAGGCTTCTCCCATTTGTAAGGGTTGTCAGAATGATATAAGAACCCACTACTATTCCAGCGATGATTGCAATTCTGAGGAGATTATCCTTCTTCTCCTCTTCAAGGTATATCTTCAAAAAGGGGACTAACAGGAAGAAGCGGAAGAACCTGATTTTCAGTAAGGTTGAAAAGGGTTCTAAAGAAAAGAAGATTGAAATAATGCCTGCAAAAAATAGGGCAATGAACGGCTTATCTATTTTTTCAAAAATAGAAGCCCTTTTTTCTTTGAGAAGATAACCGATAAAGAAGAAAAAGAGACCGATGTCAAACGGGATATTTGATATGAAGGGAGAGATTGCAAAAAGAAAAAATGAGATTTTTAATAAAACTTTTGAAATTCCTTCCCTATCCAATCTCATTGAATTCCCTCATCCTGAATTTGACACCGAGGCTCTCTGCCAGTTTTTCCATATCTTCAGAGGAAATGGATGGCAATGAGACCGCAGTTATTACTACTTCCGAAATGTATTTTTTACATTCCCTTACAAATTCGCAGACATGCTTCCATGCCTCTTTTCCGTATGGAGATGGGCAGATTTTTGCATAGGTCTCTTCATCAGGGGCATTAAGGCTGATTGAGATTGAATCAATAAGCCCTGAAAGTTCCGGGACTATATTTCTTTTGTGAACGAGATTCGCAAGTCCGTCTGTATCAATCCTCGTCTTTATTCCCGTTGATTTAAGTGCCTTTGCAATCTCCTTTACCTTATCAAGCCTCAAAAGTGGCTCTCCGTATCCGCAGAAAACAACCTCATCAAAGGCATCCCTTTTATAGGAATTTATTTCTGAAAGGACTTCATCAACAGATGGCTCCCTTTCAAGTTTGAGATAATGTCCCTTGACAAAATAAGACCTCCTCTTTCCGCAGAAGGTGCAGGAAAGGGTGCATTCGTTTGTCAGGTTTATGTAAAGGGAGCGCCTTATTTTATAAACAATTGATGGCTCTATTTCATAGGGAATTCTGAAAAACCTTACTGTGTTCACGAAGGAAATCCTTCCCATGTCCTCAGCGGTAATACCCCTCACTTTTCCTGCAAAGTCTGCAGTCATCCATATATAAAGGGGTTCGTTCCTCTTCCCCCTGTATGGAACAGGAGAGAGAAATGGGCAATCTGTTTCAAGAAGAATCCTCTCATCGGGAATTTTTCGTATAAGGCTTCTTACCGCTTCATTATCCCTGTAAGTTATATTCCCTGCAAAAGAGATAAATCCCCCCCTTTTGACTATATCCATTGCTAAGCTTTCATCCCCTGAGAAACAGTGAAACAAAACCCCGTTCTTCCACGGGTCCTTTTCTTCCATAATTTTCAGAATTTCATCCATCGCATTTCTTGAATGAATGACAAGTGGAAGTTTTTTGTCCATCGCCAGGTCAATCTGCCTTTTAAAAACATCAATCTGCTTTTCCCTCGGAGAATAATTCTTGTAAAAATCAAGCCCGCACTCTCCAACCCCTACAACTTTTTCCTCACTGAAAAAGGGGAGGATTTCTTTAAAATCCATAATTCCTGCCTCATGGGGGTGAATTCCAATGGTTGTGTAAATGAAATTATGAGAGCGAGCAATCTCAAGGGAATTCTTTATCCCTTCAATTCCTTCGCCGGACCCTATGTTTATAATTAACAAAACCTTCCCCTCCCTCGCCCTTTTTATCACCTCCTCCCTGTCCCCTTCATAGTCTGGAAAATTGAGATGGGCGTGGGAATCTGCTATCTTCATCCTATAACCGAACAGCATCCACAGTTGACGCATCCACTTTTTGAGAGTCCGGGATTTAATCCACTTTTGAGAAGTCTCTGGTTCAGATAGGAATAGATTCTCATTGCCATCTCAGGAGATGGAGGAGAGAGGTTTTCAAGTTTTGAACCCTTTAATGGACGAAAGATGCTTGGATATGGAATTGCCCCCCTATTTATAATCTCGTCAATTCCCTTCATCGTCTCTTCCTCCGGCTCAAGCCCTATTATAAGCCATGATGATACCTGTGATGGTCCGAATACATCAACCGCATCTGAAAGGGCTGAAAGGTATCTTTCCCTTTTTATTTTTGATTTGCCAGGGCAGAACTTCTTCCTCAATTCATCATTGTAGAGCTCAAGGTTTATGCTTATTGAATCAACCCCTGATTCCTTCAGAAAAATCATTGCATCTTTTCCCACAGGAGGTATCTGAACATAAACGCTCAATCCCTCCTTCTTCCCAATCCTCGCAATATCTCCGTAAATCTTCGCTCCAGAGTCCTTTTCGTTCATTGTTCCTGAGTTTATGTTCAACTCCCTGTAAGAAAATCCCTTTTCTCTTAGATTTCTTATTATGTATTCAACATCCTCAGGGCTCTTCCTTCTCCCATCCCCTTGAAGGGCACAGAAAAGGCATCCATTTCCTTCATCCTTGTAGAAACAGTCAGAAATCGCAATTGCGAGGACATCCCTTCCATGCTGCTGAAGGATGCTCTGAAACTCCCTTCCGTCGGGAAGAAGTTCTTTATACCATTGCGGGTCAGGTATTAATTCAGCCTCACACAAAGGGATTTCATCCCTGTAAATAAAGCCATCCCTGTAAAAATAGGGAGATTTCTCAACAAAATCCTCAAAAACTGCAATGTTCACCGGGCATTCTTCACCGTTCCTTTTCAGTATGAAGTAAAGCCCCTCGGACAATGAAGCCCTTTTGAACCTGTACCTCGTAAAATTTTTCTTCTCATCTCCAAGTCTTACTCCATAACATAGGAGTTCAACCTTCAATCTCTGAAGGGAGGTCATTTCCATCTCAAAATCCTTTCCCTTGAAAGGTCAAAAAACTTTATCCTCTTTGAACCGCAAACTATATAAAATTTTTTCTCTTTCAATGTCCATCCTATCACATCAAACCTCAAGCTGTTTTTTTCGCATTTTTCCTTTATCATATCAATAAATTCCTCTTTAGTAAAAATGAGGAAACCGAAACTGTGAAATGCCTTCAGCCAGTATTCAAGAGAAATCCCATCGGGTGGAGATATTCTCGCAATATCTATCTCTCCGCCGAGACCGAGTGCCTCAAGGGCTATTGCGCATGTTCCGAGAATTCCTCCTGTGCTTATGTCCTTGACAAGAGAGGAAAATTTTGTGATTTCAAGAACGCACCTTCTTTTTCTCTTTATATCTTCTGAAGAACTCTTAAAAAATGAATTCCAGGCGGGAAAGAACCTTGTCCCCTTTCTCCCTTTCCTATCAAATAGCAATCCTATGACGAGATTCTTGCTTTTGATTTTTTTAAAACCCCCTATTTTCTCTCCTATCAAAAAGGTGCTCAATGAGGATGTCCTTCCGAGGATTGTGTGCCCACCGGAGATTTTAATCCCGAGTAGGCTTGAGGCGGATTTTATCCCTGAAAGAAGGGTTTTCAGTCTTCTCTTATTTTCTGCAGAAATGGATACGAATAACTCAAGGGGCATTCCACCCGAAGCAACCATATCTGAATGGACTACAACAACTGATGACCATCCTGCAAAAAACGGAGATTTTTTTATAAGTTCGGGAAGTATTCCATCAGCAGTAATGATGACTTTCTTTTTAGAAACCTCATGCCCATCCTCGGGTTTTTCAATGGAGAATTCCTCCATAGAAATCCTCGCTCCCTCTTTCATCCTCCTCACCCATTCTTTGAAGGATTTAAGGTAATTTTTAAAAATTCTGCTATCCAGAACTTTGCTCATTATATCCAACTGCTACTTCATTTTTGAAATACTAAAATGTCTTCTACATTTATTTTCCCTTTATCTGCCTTTGATAAACCGTGCTCTATGACATCCACCAATTTAAATCCTACCGACTTTCCTAAGTCTGCCAGTATAGGCGAAGTCTCAATTACTTCCTTTTTTCCATTTATCACCCATGAATGGCACTTACTGATTACCATCAGATAATACTTCCCTTCCTTTAATACCCTATAGCATTCTTCAAATGAAAGTTTCATCATTTTAAGATAGTTTTCAACCACTTTAGCCTTGTGGAATCTTCGGGAATTCCGAAGTAATTTTATAAGGTTTAAACTTGATGATGGAAGATTGATTGAAAAGTATTTATCGCTCACAAATAAAGGTAAAGAATTGTGTTCTGTTTCGTCTCTATGTTTTGCTTCATAAAAATCCTTTGTAGAGCGGAAGGCGAGGTCTTCCTCAAGACCAAGGATTAAAATTGACATTTTATTGTTTCCAATATAGTCTAATGCATCAAAGTAGGGTGGAGATGTAAGTATGCCATCAATAGAATTGTCTTTCAGCATTGACATATTGGTAGAATCTCCCTTGATTATTTTCACCCTGCCATCCTTTAAATTTATACCGAGGATTTCTGCTAATTTCTGGGTTGAGTATAAAACTAAATACCTGTCCTCTACATAAGATTTGAAAGAACTGACAAAATCCCATGTTCTACTTTTCTCTGAAAACTCAACAATCTGTTGACTCAAAAGTATTAAAAGAAATTTTCTTATTTCCTCGTTCTCAATTTTTTCTATGGCTTTCTTTAGAGATAGTATCTTTCCTAAATGGGGCTCAATTTTTTTGTATGCGCTACTATCTTTGGTATATTCTCTTACTTTCTCTTTTAAGTTTATTACCTCATTTTTCATATCTTCTTTAAAAAGACCTCTTTCAATATACTCAAATAGTTTAATTATATTTTCTCTCATGTCCTGAGTATTTATCCCAGGATTGCACTTTACTTCTGCAATCATTTTACCTATATTCAATACTTCTATCCCAATAGCATTTATTCCCATCGTGGGAGCATCCGCTATAAATGCACCAGACCCCACAAAAGGGTCAAGGATGGTATCTCCTTCTTTGACTTTGAGCAGATTAATCAAAGCCCTTGAAATTCTCGGGTCGCCTTTCCCTTTATACTTATGAAGATAATGGAGAAAGGGTTTTCTTAAATCGGTAGAAGCCCAATCAACGAAATCGCCAATGTGGTCTTTGCCAAGTCCAAAATGGGGGGAGCGATAATGACCGTTCTTCAGATGTTCTAACAATTCCTGTATGCCTTTTTCAATCCCTTTTTCTTTCTCTTTAAAATAACTGTTCCAATTCTCATTGCTTTTAGGGCGAAAAACTACAGCAGGAAGTTTTTTTACCTCTGTTACATACTCAAAAAGTGTCTGAAACGGCAAAAATCGGATTGTTAATAGTTTAGTCTTTTCTGATAAGTTCTTTATAAAAATACGGGTATAAGGATTGGGGTCTATTTTTGAATTTTCCAATTGGCTATCGGTAATTGATATTCCCACCCTTTTTAACAATTCCTTCAACCTTTCCACATTATTTTCTACCTCAAAAATCACATAAATCTCTCTGAAGAATGTAGCTTTTTTTACTATGCTCACTATGTTAGCAGGTGGAATATCTGCCAAAAATCCCTGCCCTTCCCCCATATAAACCAATCTACTGATTAAATGAAGGACTTCATCGTCAAGTAAGTTAAAGGGGTGCTCTTTAAAAAGTGAGGCAATGGTTTTGATGAACTTTGTTTTTGTATTGAGTAGAGAATCTATCTCCCTTTGAGCAAAATATAGCTCATCAGGGTCTCTCAAATCAAATTTTACCTTTGTTAGAACAAGCATTTCTTCACGCATCTTATTTTAATACTTTGAAAATTGAGGCAATTATATTTTTTCATGTGGTTTACAAATTTTAATGGTGAGAATTTAAATTGGAGTTGATTACCTGGATGTTTCCAGCAAGTTTTAGGAATCCGTATCTTAGAGCTATCTCCTCCTTTTCTTTGTACTGTTATAAAATTACCAAGCTTTATTATCCCTTTGGAACTAAAGGTTATATTATTCTCAATATCTCTTATTAAAAAATTTATCACATCTTCCATTCTAAAAAGATAGAGTGTAGAATTTTTTATATCATTTATTAAAAGGAGTTGTAACTCTGTTTCTCTTTGTGTAAAAATCTCGTTTATTATTTCCCTTATATTCTGTGCTAGGAATTCTCTTATTATTTCTCTCTCCTTTTCACTTCTTATAAAATAATTTTTGGGATTTTTAGCAACTCGCAATATTGCTTTTTTGAGAATTTTAAAAATCTCCTCGGGCATGCCAAGATCTTCTTTCCACTTTTCAAGCTTTCTCCTATCTAACTGGTGGAAACTGGTTTTCGTGCTGGATTTTATACTTACACCAATACGAAGTGAACCTCCTTCTATGAAAATATCAGTTTTCATATTATTTCTTTTTGCACTGATTTTACCCTGCATAGGTATCCCAAGGTTCTTCAAGCACTGGATAAATTGTCTTCTAAATCTCCCTTTCCTATTTATAAATTTAACTATTGCTCTTTCACTCTTTACCCCAACTTTCGCTTCCTTTTCCCCTTTGCGCATCTTTCTACTCATCGCTCTTTTCCTTCGCTTTTCTTCTTGGTCTCAAAAAACTGCCAACATAAATTTTGTTAATTTTAGTCATATTAAGTATATTATATTATATTTATTGGATGTAATCCTCTCAAGAGAAAAAATTTTTTTCTCTTCTTTTCTCTAAAAAGATGGGGGAATTAAAGGTTTTTTTCCAACTTTTCCCTTTTTATTTTTTCTATTACTTAATGAGGGGGAGGGAAATACTGCAAATTATTAAGGAAAGATTTAAAATTTTAGTAACCTGAATTTCTTCACTTTTTATCACAACAATTTTTAGATGTTTATTTTCAAAATTTTTAATATCTTTTTTTGCATCTTAGTGGTCGCCACTATTTTTTCTATTCCTTCAGTTGTAACAAGTTTG
>Ga0272445_1000130_pt1 | contig 73589 bp, 68 predicted proteins | sample YNPCB0031_FD_194404 | JGI IMG/M metagenome (GOLD analysis project Ga0272445, IMG submission 194404) | Hot spring sediment microbial communities from Yellowstone National Park, WY, United States - YNP-CB-003-1 | ecosystem: Environmental > Aquatic > Thermal springs > Hot (42-90C) > Sediment...
GGAAAATCTCATATAGAAGCCGTTATCGCAACCTCCACTAAATTGCTTAGAGTTATTTATTCCCTCCTCTTTCAAGATAGGATATTTAATTAATGTTTTCATTTTTATTTATATAGTTGACTCCTTTCAATTTATCTAATTTTTATTATTTTAAATTTTTCATTTTTTAATTTTATCCAATAAATTCCACCTTTTAAATTTTTAATTTCTAAAATTTTATCGTTTGCGAAAATTTCTTTTATTTTTCTCCCTGATTCATTATAAATGGAAATAAATGATGGTTCTTCAATTTTTAAAACCATTTTATCTTTTATTATTGTCTTTAATTTTGAAACAGGAATTCCATAATCAATTTTCTCTTTTATTCCATACTGATATTTAAAAATTTTTGTGCAGTAATAACTTGAAAGAATTATCTCATTTAATCCATCTTTATCTATATCATAAATTAAAGTTAAACCTGATATACCATCTGGTGGAATATTTCCTATTACATCTAACACATAAAAATTGTTATCCCCATTTGCTTTTATTACATATGCTACATATCTTGTAAATAAAACAATTTCAGGTATTCCATCCCCATCTACATCTCCTGAGGCAGAAAATCCAATTCCATATCCTGGAAAATAAAATGTTTTTACAACCTGATATTGATTATCTCCTGTTGCTTCAAAAATAAATGCTTTAAATTGATTTAGCTCTGGCTCATAACCTTTAAGGACAAATTCCATTTTTCCATCTTGGTCAGCATCATTTACAGAAATGCAGTCCATTAAATTGTCAAAATCAACTTCTCCTACTTTTCTTTTTTCATAAGTATTATCACCTGTGCATTCCCATATCTCATATTTTCCATTAAGGTCACCAATTACAAATTCTATTAAGCCATCTCCATCAAAATCACCAAAAGCAGGACGAGAATCACCAGCTCCATTCGCTGAAGGTGCATTTCCCAAAAAGATTAATTTATATTTATTATCTTCTATACATTCATAAACTGCAAAATCAGCAGCTACCCATTGTCCATTAATCTTTTTTGCCCAGCATGTATGAAAAATTTCAGGAATACCATCTTTATCTGCATCAAATACAGATTGAAAAGGAGGAAATTGTGAAGTATCTTCCCATACAATTTGTTTTGGATAAGAAAAGGAATCAATAGATTCTAAAATAATTGGACCACAAATCCATGTATTTCCTACTTTTTTACCTCCATATCCTAATAAATCGTATTTTCCATCTAAATCAAAATCTCCAATTTCCCAAATGTGACCAATACCACCTATATCTGTCTGCATGACTAAGCTATCTTTTGGCAAAAAATTAAAAGAATTATATTCAGTTTGTTCATAAAACCATAAATATTGATAAGCAGGAGGGGGTGGGGAGGGGGTTTCATGCCTTAAAAAAATCAATTCAACTAAAGAATCTCTATCTGCATCACATGCAAGAATTCTTGGATCACCCCCTCCCCTTTCAATATATCCAACCTGAACAAAATTACCTGTTAGAAAAAGAAATAGGACAAGCATTTTGTTTACTCTATTTTTATAATCTTTTTATAAATTGATTTTCCATTTTCCGGATTTTCTATTCTTATAAAGTAAGTTCCTTTTGGGAATTTGTATTTTGATAAGGAAAAGAGATTATGAGGTTCTATCTTTTTCAAAAGCCTTCCATTTACATCATAAATATAAATGTTTGTTTTTTCATTAATTGGAAGATTTAATTCTATTTTATCTTTAAAGATGTTTTTGAAGCTTATTTCTGAATTTATAATTTCTGAAGAGAAATCCTGTATTCCTGATGCAACATATTCTTCATATTCAAATCTATAAACATAAATTGGTCCAATTGTTACATAATTTCCTTTTATTCTTTCAAATAAAAGTTCTACTTTTCCATCATTATAAAAGGCAGGTGGAACCCAGAATGTAATTGTTTCAGGTTTAAATGCATTATATTTTATGAGTCGCGTCATTTTATTATCTACTTTTAATCTTGCTCTCCATTCACCATTTCCTTCATGATAGGCAATTAATTTTATTTTATATCTATAACCAGGTGCAAGAGGAAATTCATATTTTAAAGTGTTATATCCAACATCAACAGGTATTTGCCAGTTTGAGAAAAATGTATCCCTTTGAATTAAATAAGGTGAAGGTATTTCCTGTCCTGAAATTGAAGATAAATAAGCATATTCAGTTGGAAGTGCTCGTATTTTCTTAAATCTAATTTCATAAGGTGGATATTCTCCTTCTTGCCATACAATATAAAGATAATCGTATAAGGAAGTTTTTCTTAAACTTGCATGAGGGAAAATTGATTTTACATAGGGAGTTTCACTTACATTGTGAAATTCATCTTCAGGATATGTTTTCCAGCCAATTTCAAAAAGTTCATTTGGCGGAGGATAAACAAGTTCATCAGCATAAATTACATATTTTCCACTTGCATTGATAGGGGTAATTGAGCGAGGAAAAGGTGTTCGGGAAAAATTTTCCCTATATTCAAAATTTGGAGGCAATGAAAAGATGCATCTTCCTCCTTTATAAACTTCCTTTTCTGCATTGTTTTCCCATACAGCAAAAATGGAATCACCATATGCTTCAATAAATGGATGTAAGGAATTGATACCTTTTTCCTGGAACTGCCAACCCATTACATTCCATTCGCCTCCTATTTCTCTATATGCATAATAGATTGTGTCACCATGTTGCCATAAGGCATGAAGATTATTTAAGTAATCTTTTGTTATTGAAGGGAATTCAACCTTTGAAGGTAAAATATTTGTAGCATTTTCAACAATTTTCATTGACCAAGACATTGGGTTAGATATTGGGAAATAAATTTCTGCTATTGCATTCATTACACTATTTGCAGGTGTATATAGATTTACAAGAACATGAGCAATATTATCAGGAGTTATAGTAATTGAAGGAGGAGATATTAATCTTGGTTGCCAGTATACCCATGGGTCATAGAGATGATATATTGGGCTCCATACACCTGGTGAAGTTTGTCTTCTATACCATAAACCCCCTATTTCGTCGGTCCAGCAAATTGAAGGCAAGTTATTTGAACTTAAAGCAATTGCAGGTAATTTCCCTTCTCCTATATAAGAAAGTGTATCCCAATTTTTCCCACCATCAAAAGAGTGGGTATAAAATATTTTGTTAGATTTTGTGAAAACAAGATGTAATTCTTCACTTCCTTCTTTTCTAACTAAATGTCTGTTATTATTATATGCAAGAGAATATGGGTCATCTGTTAAAATATAAGGAGCATATTGAATTATAACAATATCATTATATGTTGAAGGTGATAAACATCCAGCTACATAAAAAATATCTTTATAAATTCTAATTTTTATTCCCCAATCATTTAAATGGGCGCTTCCATCTATAACAGACTGATACAATATATTTCCATCAGGATTTAGTTTTAATGTCCATATATCTGAATATAAGCCTATTTTACTTTCACCAGTTAAATATATATTTCCATTTTCATCTATTTCCATAGCTTCTAAAGCGTCCATTCCCCTATCATATCTTTTTTCATCAACAAGATTTAAAGTAGCAGCATCATATTTTAATATTACATAATCTTGCTCTCTTACACCAACCCAAAGATAATGATGGTCAGGTGTTAGTGAAATATCAAATGGAACTTCATCTATCTGGGGATTACCATAAAAGGCTGAATTTAAAATAGCTCCGGTATTCATGTCTAATTTAACAATCATAATATCTCCCTCTCCAACAGGATAACCAGTTTGAGTTGTAATGGCAAGGTAAATTACATTTTGTGTTTCATCTATCTCTATCATCTCCATTTTTTCATAAAAAGTAGTTGTATCAAGACGCACATAATCATGTCTCCCCTGGTAATCAATTACCTTATTCCAAATTATGTTTCCGGTTTTTTTATCGCATTTTATTATTATTACATCTCCTTGGGTACGATCTGTCCACACATCACCCACTGCATAAAGGTAACCCGAATGGTCCAATTTTACAATCCTTCCACTTTCTTTATCTCTGGGACTGTCACTGAAACCTAGATACTTCTCCCATATTATTTCCCCAGTGTATCCATCAAATTTTATCACTCCCATATTGTAAAGTCCTGGATACATTGCTACCATACCAGTGACATATATATCTCCATTTTCATCTACACATATATCCCAAGGAATATCCATTCCTTCTGCAGTTGAAGGATGGTCATAGACAATTTCATTAATAAGTTCTCCAGTGGAAGTTCTTATTTTTGCAATATGCCAATCTGTATTGCGCGATGTGCTTATAAATCCAAGAGTATATAAAACAGTGTCTCCCCATAAACAACCTGTAATTCCCATATCAGTATGAAAGTCGTAATAACCTCCACCCTCTTTTGTATAAACCCATTTAATATTTCCGTAAATGTCGCGTTTGAGAACCATTATATCTTCTTTGTGTGAAGGATATGGTGATGTAATATAACCAACTGTGTATATGTTTCCATTTTTATCCACAATTATATCACCCACTTTATCCTGTTCCGGAGTTGAGTATCTCTGCTTCCAGAGGAGGAAGTCTGCCTTTACCCCCCCCCTCAAAGAGGAGGAAGAATATTCCCACCATATAGATTGTTTTGATATATTTATCCATAATATCCCCCTTTTAAGGGTAAATTAATTTATATATTATAAAAGTTTTTTTTAAAAATGTCAAGTTTAATTTTAAATTGATTTTAATCCTGTTTCTATTTCTTTTATATATTTTTCAAGTTTTTCAAATGGATTTTGTGCATGAGTTAAAGGTCTTCCAACAACTATATAATTTGCTCCTTCTTTTATTGCAAAAGAAGGAGTTGATACCCTTTCCTGATCAAAACTTTCATCTTCAGGAAGTCTTACTCCAGGTGTTATTATTAAAAAATCCTTTCCACATATTTTTCTTATTTTCCTTATTTCAAGAGGAGATGAAACAACTCCATCAAGTCCTGCACTTTTTGCCATATTTGAAAGGATTTCACATGATTGTGAAATTGAAAGCCCTGTTATGTCTTCAATTGTTGCCTCCCCCATACTCGTTAATATTGTTACTCCTATAAGGAGTGGTCTTTTTCCATATTTTTTTTCAAAATCCCATGCAATTTTTGCACTCTGTTCAAGCATTTCAAATCCTCCAAGTGTATGGATGGTTAGCATATCAACTCCAAGGAAAGAAGCACTTTCAACAGAGAGTGCAACAACAGAAGGTATATCATGAAATTTTAAATCAAGAAAAACTTTTAAATTTTCTTTTTTTAATTCTTCAATAAATTTATTTCCACCTGTAATGTAAAGTGGCAACCCTATTTTAAACCATTTTATTCTATCTTTAAATTTATCAACCCATTCCCTTGCTTTTTCCTTTGAATTTGTATTCAATGCAATTATTATTCTTTCCTCTGGTTTCATTTTTTATTTAAATATCCAATTATTTCTTCAATCTTCATCTTTTTTCTTTTTAAAAATTCTTCAATTCCATCTATTATTTTAAAGGAAACCCATGGATCAATAAAATTTTGTGTTCCAACTTGAATCGCAGTTGCACCTGCAAGAAGAAATTCAAGTGCACTTTGTGTATCTTTTATTCCCCCAACACCAACAATTGGTATATTAACTTCTTTATATACTCTATATACGATGTAAAGAGCAATTGGTCTTATTGCAGGTCCTGAAAGACCACCAAATCCCCTTTTTATTTTAAAACATAAATTTTCAACATCAATTGCAGTTCCAATAATTGTATTTATTAAAGTTAATGCATCTGCTCCACCTTTTTCAGCATATTTTGAAACTTCTATTATATCTGTAAAGTTTGGAGAGAGTTTTACAAATATAACTCCTTCAAAATTTTCCCTTACTTTTTCCACAATTTCCCTTGCAATTTTTTTATCCCTTCCAAATTCAATTCCACCCCTTTCCACATTTGGACATGATAAATTAATTTCTATACATTTTACACCTTCTTTTCCAAGAATTTTCGCAATTTCAACATATTCCTTTAAATTTTCACCAAGGATATTTACGATGATTTCTGTTCCAATTTTTTTTAGATTTTCCCATTTTTCCTTTAAAAATCTTTCAACTCCTATATTTTCAAGCCCTATTGAATTTAAGAGTCCACATGGTGTTTCAGCAATTCTTGGTGGTGGATTTCCTGCTCTTTCTTTTAAACTTATTCCTTTTGTTACAATTGCTCCAAGTTTTTCTAATGGAAGTATATCCTTTAATTCATCTCCATAACCAAATGTTCCAGATGCAACAAAAACAGGATTTTTAAAAATAACATCCTTTATTTTTATTTTCATAATTCAATTTCCTTTAAAGGAAATAAGGGTCCTTCAGTGCATACCCTTAAATATTTTTCTTCACCTTTCTTTTTAATTGCACATCCCATACATATTCCAAATCCACATCCAATCATTTCTTCCAAAGAAATAAATGTTCTTTCAACTGGCATAATTTTTTCAAATTCCTTTAACATTTCATAAGGTCCACATAAAAAATATTTTGTTCTTTCTGATTCAACATTTTCAAATTCTTTTTTAAAAAGTGAAGTTAAAACCCCTTTAAATCCAAATGTTCCATCCTCTGTTGAAATGAATATTTTTTCAGAAATTTCCTCTAACTTTTTTAAAATGTAAGGATTTGGAATTCTCTTAAATCCTGCAAAAAATATTTTTTTATTTTCTATAATTTCACCATAAAAATGTAAAGGAGCAATTCCTGTTCCACCTCCTATAAGAACAATAATATCATCCTTTTCAGGTAAAAAAAATGGTTTTCCAAAAGGACCAAGAATACTAATTTTTCCTGTCCTTTCCCTTCTTAAAATTTTTGTTCCTATTCCAACCTCTTTTATAATAAGTTCTATATATCCTTCTTTTGCACTAAATATGCTAAATGGTCTTCTTAAAAGTGGAAAATCCCCTTCCTGAACTTTTATGTTTATAAATTGTCCTGGCTTTGCAATTTTTGATATTTTTTGTGAAGATAAAATTATTTGATAATAATCTTTATCAAGGTCTATAAGATTTATTATTTCACTTTTTTCTTCAAGGAACATTTAACCTCCTTTTAATCTCTTCAATATAAAAACTTTTAGGGTATTTGTTTTTAAATTCCTCAAAAGTTTTTATTGCATCTTCTTTTTTTAAAATTTCCTTCTGTAAAAAAAATAAAAAGTAATAGGCTTTTGGGGTATATATTGAATCGTCTATTTCTATTGCTTTTTTTAAAAAATATTCAGAATATAAGGGCTTTGAAAGTTTTATGTAATAATCTTCTGCAATTGAAAGGTAATCTTTTACACTCTTTTTTTCAATTTCCTTAATCTTTTTAAGAACTTCAAGATATTCATTTGCCCTTTTCCCATATTCTGTACTACGAGAAATATTTGTTATTTCTTTTAATAGTTCTTCTTTTTTTTCTAAACTATCTCTTTCATCATAGGTTTCAGCAATTTCAAAAATTACCCTTTGTCTTAAACTATCCTCTTGAGTTTTTTCCTTAAATTCCTTTAAAAGTTCCCTTATGAATTGTCCTTTCTTTTTTTTAATTTCTATCAATTTAAAGAAAACTTCCTTTGAAAGATTTCTTTTATAAACATCTTCAAGAATTTCAATTGCCTTATTTGTGTCCCCCTTTGAAAGGTAAACATCTGAAAGTATCATATAATAAGAAGATGGTATTTCTTTAGATTTTTCCTTTTTATAAATTTCATTAAGGATTGAAATTGCTTTTTCCTCCTTTTTTGTCTTTATATAACTTTTTAAAAGAATTTCTAAAATTTTTTCCTTTAATTTATTTTCCTTTATTTTGTCTATAAAATTTTCAGAACTTTCAATGACACCTTCATAATTTTCTTCAAGAAAATCATTAAAAATTTTATAAAACAATTTTTTTTCCCCTTTAAAATTTTTATAAATTTCCAAATTTTTTATAAGAAGATATACATATTTAAACTCTTCAAATTTCCCCTTTTCTATTAAATTTTCAGAAAGTTTATCAAACCCATATAAAGTAAATTTTGAATAAGGGGCATATTTTACAATTTCTTCAAATTTCTTTATTGCTTTATCATATTCTTCTAACCTTATATAAGAAAGAATAATGTAATAAAGGGCATCATCTATAAATGGGGATTTTGGATAGTATTTTATCACATATAGAAATTTTTGTATTGCCTTTTCATATCCTTGCTTAATTCCTTGATTTAATTTGTAATTATTCTTTCTATAAGCTTCTTCTGTTTCATTAAATATTTTTTTTGCATTGTAAAAAGTATTAAAATATGCTTTAAAGGCAGCACAAGAAAAAAGAAGAGATAAAAAAATTGATAAAAATATTTTATTTTTTTGAACCACAATTTACTTTCCTAAATCTTGCAGGAGGTGCTGCATGACCAACATGCATTGTTTGTCCTGGTTCTCCTTTACCACAATTTAAAAGTCCAAAAAGTTCTTGTTTTTTCCCTATTCCATCACAAGAATTCCAGAAGTTTGGTGTTATTCCAAAGTATATAGGATTTTTAAGCATTTCCTTTATTTTTCCCTTTTCAATTTTCCAGGCAATTTCACATCCAAATTGAAAATTTAATCTTTTTTCATCAATACTCCATGATTTATTTACATCCATCATTATTCCTTCATCTATTTCTCCTATAAGTTCTTCTAATTCCTTGTCACCTGGTTCAAGGTTAACATTTGTCATTCTAACTATTGGTATTCTGTTATAACTTGATGCCCTTGCACATGCATTTGAATTTTTTCCAATATAAGGGGCAGTATCCCTTGAAGAAAGATAATCAACGAGTATTCCTTCTTTTATAAGATATACCTTTTTACCTTTAACTCCTTCATCATCATATCCATATGTTCCAAGTCCTCCAGGATATGTATTGTCTGATGTAATATTAACTATTTCTGAAGCATATTTAAAATTTCCAAGTTTTTCAATTGTTGCAAAGCTTGTTCCAGCATAAGATGCTTCATATCCTAAAACCCTATCAAGTTCAAGTGCATGCCCTATTGATTCATGAATTTGAAGAACCATTTGTCCAGGTAAAAGTATTAAATCAAATACTCCTTCTGGACAAGGTTTTGCAGAAAGGAGTGCAATTGCTTCATCCCTTATCTTTTCAGCATTTTCAACAAGTTTTAAACTTTCAACAAATTCCCATCCCGCTGTTGCATAGTTTCCACCAAATGCTTGCGGATAAGACCTTTGTTGTAATTCACCATCTTTAAAAGCATAAGCAGTATATCCTCCTCCTGATTCAATTATTTCCTGTTCTATAAAACTTCCTTCTGTTGAAGCAAAATATTTTTTTGTTTTTATAAAGGCAAGAGTTAAATTTGTTAAAACTATTTCTCTTTTTTTCCTTAATATTTCATCAATTTTTAAAAGTAAAGAAATTTTGTCAGAAAGGGGAATTTCAAAAGGATCCTTCTTTATTTCTGTTCTGTATTTATCCTTATGAACTTCTTCTTTTGAAAAAATAAACTTTTTATCTGAAATTCTTGAAGATGCTTCTGCAATGCTTATTGCTTCCAAAGCAGTCTTATAAACATTTTCTTTTGATAGAATATTTGATGATGAAAATCCCATTCCTCCATTTTTAAATACCCTTATTCCAAACCCGATTTCCTCATTTTTATTTAAAACTTCAATCTCACCATTTTTTATTACAACCTCTTCACTTTCCCTTTCCAAAATCCTTATCTCTCCATATTCAATCATTTTCCCTTCAAATGTATTTAAGGCAGTTTCAATTAACTCTTTCATTTTTTATAAATTATTGGAGGTGAGGGGATTTGAACCCCTGACCTTCTGCTTGCGAAACAGATGCTCTCCCACTGAGCTACACCCCCATTTTTTTAATTCTTTTAAGTTGTTCAATAACATAATCCCTTTTTTCGTCAATGGATGGAAATTTATAAACAATTTTCCCTTTCTCAATTATTTTAAAATAAAAATCTTCAGTTTCACCATTACATAAAGGACAATTTTTAATATCTTCATTTTTTTTCAAAACAATTAATTCTAAACAATTTTTACATCTTTTAACAAATTTTTTCCCCCCAAATTTCCCCTTTTTTGCACATGGTTTACCTTCCACTTCTGTTATGTCCATCGCATAATCTATTGTTTTTGCATTTGATAAACTTGTTCCAACACCAAATCCCCTTGCTCCTGCTTCATAAAGTAAAGGAATTATATCCTCTTCAAGTCCTCCTGATACAAATATTTTTACATTTTTAAATCCCCTTATATCAAGTTCCCATCTTACTTCCCTTACTATTTTTGCAAAATCGCCCCTTCTTGAAGAAGGTGTATCAAGTCTTACACCATCCAAATTTTTAAGAATTTCAGCAGCTTTTATTGCAGTTACTTTTTCATCTCCGTATGTATCTATTAATGCTATTCTTGGAACATCCTTTTCAATTATCTCATCAAAACTTTTCCATGCTTCTTCTTCACCAAGTAAAATTATTAGGGAATGAGGCATTGTTCCTCTTGGTTTTTTATTTATAACTTCTGCTCCTTTTATACTTGATACACCATCACATCCACCCATATAGGCAAAATAATCAATAAAAGGTGAAATCGCGGGATGCATTCTTCTTATTCCAAATGATAATAAAGTTGCATCCTTACATAATATTCTGAATCTTGCTGCTTTTGTCGCAATGCCTGATGCATGACATATAAAACCCAATATTGGTGTTTCATAAATTGCAAAGTTAACATAGTTTCCTTCAATTGCCATTACAGGAACAGGAATACCATTTATATCAACTCCCTTAAAAATTGTCCCTTCTTTTATTGCCCATAAATCAATTTCTTTACCTTCTAAAAGTTTTGCACTCTCTTCAAGCCCAGCAAAAACAACAAATTCATAAGGAATGCTTGATGCTGTAAATTCAGCCCATACAATCTTATTTACATTTTTTTCTAAAAGTATTTTTTCGGTTCTTTTAAAATATATGTCTGTTGTTAAACCTTTTTTTATTTCATCATCTTTTGCTATTAGAAACATATTTCACTCACATTTTGAATAACCACATGAAAGGCATGTTGCACAATCTTCTATCATTACAAGTGATGCTCCACATTCAGGGCATATTTCTCCTGAAGGTGTTAATCCCTCCAATATTTTTCTTTTTGGTTCAGGAAACATTTTGAGCTGCTCCCCTTTACCCAAATGTTTTTCAAGAACCTTTGCAATTGTATCAGGTATTGAAAAATATACTTCTCCATCTTCCCATATAGGATTTGCAGACCTTATTCCTTTAAGTTGTTTAATGATTTCGTTTGGAGAAACACCAGAACGCAGGGCAAGAGAAATAAGTCTTCCTATTGCTTCTGTTAAGGCATTTGCATGTCCACCACTTTTCCCAACCTGAATAAATACCTCTAAAAGCCCTTCCTCATCTTCATTTACTGTAATATACAATGTTCCAAGCCCTGATGGCATCTTATATGTTTTTCCACTTACAACTTTTGGTCTTGGTTTTGGTCTTAATATATGAGTTTTCTTCTCCTCTTCTTTTTTAACAGGAACATCATATACCTGTTCTGGTCTTGAACCTGTTCTATAAACAGTTATTCCTTTACAACCAAGTTCGTAAGCTAAAAGGAATGCTTTTTTAACATCTTCAAGTGTTGCGCTTTCAGGCATATTTATTGTTTTTGAGACAGCATCTTCTGTATATTTTTGAAAGGCAGCTTGTATCATAACATGTTGTTTATAATCAACATCAAATGTAACATCAAATATATCTCTTATAAAATCAGGAATCTCATCAAAAGGTTTTATTGAAGGGACTTTTGAGATTTCATTCATCAATTCATCTGAATAAAATCCCCAGAATTTTGCTGCTTCCTCAAAATATTTGTTTATATATAAAAGTCTTTCACCTTCCATAACATTTTTAACATAAACAAGTGAGAAATTTGGCTCTATACCTGCTGATGTATCAGCAATCATTGAGATTGTTCCTGTTGGTGCAATTGTAGTTACAACAGCATTTCTTCTTGTAGTTCCCTTAAAAATACTTTTTTCAATATTTGGAAAAGCCCCTTTTATTTTTCCAATTTTACAAGAAGCATTATGTGCCCTTTCCTGAACAAATTTCATTATTTCTTCTGCCACTTTAATTGCTTCTTCACTTCTATAAGGAATTCCAAGGATATATAAAAGGTCTGCAAAACCCATTATTCCAAGCCCTATTTTTCTATTTTCCTTTGTCAATTTTTCTATTTCCTTTAAAGGATAATTATTTGCATCAACAACATTATCAAGGAAATGAACAGAAATATCAACAATTTCACCAAGTTTTTCCCAATCAATCATGTCTTTAACTTCTTCCCACTTACTTTTTCTTTTCTCTCGTAAATACCAAGGGGTTCCTTTGTAAAACTTTGCAACATTTATTGAACCAAGATTACACGATTCATAAGGAAGAAGTGGTTTTTCACCACAATTATGCACATAAAATCCGTTTGCATCAAACGCATTGATTCCCGGAACTTGAACATCATATACCTTTTCTTTCCCACAGTATTCTATTTTTTCTATTTCATCAATAAATCTTTCTCTATTTAATTTTCTTTTATAAGAGGAGAGTAAATTTTTAAGTTTTTCTTCCTTTTCAATATTTCCAAAACCAATTTTTTCAGCAAAAATTTTTATATTATCCTTACTTATAACAAGTTCGTGTCCTTCTTTAACCTGATAATATTTATATCCACCTTTACCATCTGGAAGCAATTTTTTTCCTTCTTTTTTCCTATATTTATATATTTGTGAAACAATTCCCATTCTTAAAAGCATTCTTTGAATAATTTTAAGATTATTTAAGCTATTTTGCCACAACCTTATAGATACTCCCTTTTTCAAATTACTAAGAATAGTTCCATCTGTATCAAATATTCCTCTTAGAAAACCTTGATAAAATTCATAACTTGTTTTCTCTATTTCTTCTGTAATCCTTTTTCTCCCAGGAACTATTCCATATTTTCTGGCAAGTTCTCTAATTGAAGCCATTTTTAATCTATATTCATTTTTATTTAGAATTTTTACAAATCCTTTAAAATCTTTTCTATGAGGTAAAATTTTTGCAGCTTTTTCTGCTTCATAAATTACTGATTTTGCCCCTTCATCATTTCCCCATACACATATTATTCCTCCTTCTTTTTTAAGTGTTCCATCTCCGATTAGAAGTCCAAGAAGATAACCTTCCTCAAATTTTCCTTTACCTGTCCAGTAAATTTCTCTATTATTTGATAAAACTATTTTGTCACCAGCTTCAAGTTCCCCCACTTTTTTCCAGTTTTCATATCTTTTATATCTTGTGAGTTTTTGAACAATTCTTATAAGATGGTCTTGTGTTGCCTTTAATTCATAACCTTTTTTTGTAATTATTTTAAATACATCTTTTTCTCCTGTAAGGAAAAATCCATCTTCATTTGTCCTATAAAATTTACCATTTAAACCTATTGCAATAAATTTTCCAACTATTTCTTCTACCTTATAAGGTCCATATGGAGTTATAATCCAAGTATCTCCAGAAACACATGGATTTGTAGCCTCTATTTCTCCAACATTTTTTAGAGTATGTGTTTCATTAATTCTATCAATAAAAATTATTCCCGGTTCCCCATTTTTCCATGCCTGATATGCAATTTTTTCAAATACCTCTTTTGCTCTTAATTTTTTTACTGGTTTACCCAATCTTGGATTTATAAGTTCATACTCTTCATCATTTAAAACTGCTTTCATAAATTTTTCAGTAACTGCAACAGATATATTAAAATTTGTTATCTCCCTTACATCATCTTTACATGTAATAAATTCAAGTATGTCAGGATGGTCAACTCTTAATACCCCCATATTTGCTCCTCTCCTTCTACCTCCTTGTTTTACCGCTTCTGTTGCTGCATTAAAAACTTTCATAAATGAAACAGGTCCTGATGCTATTTGACCTGTTGTCCTCACAATATCACCTTTTGGTCTTAATTTTGAAAATGAAAATCCAGTTCCACCACCAGTTTTATGTATTATTGCTGCATGTTTTAAAGTTTCAAATATTCCTTCCATTGAATCTTCAATAGGTAAGACAAAGCAGGCAGAAAGCTGTCCAAGGGGTGTTCCTGCATTCATTAAAGTTGGAGAATTTGGAAGAAAATATCCTTCTGCCATTATTTCATAAAATTTTTCTTCTGTTTCTGAAACCCTTTCTTTAAAATAGGGATAATCTTTATCAACTTCCGCAATTGCCCTTGCAACCCTTCTGAAAAGCTCTTCAGGTGTTTCAATTATTTCTCCTTTTTCATTCCTTTTTAAATATCTTTTTTCTAAAACCTTTAATGCATTTTCACTCAATTTTAATTTTTTCATGTTCCCTCCTTCCATTCTTCCAAATATTTTCTTTGCTCTTCTGTAAGCTGGTCTATTTCTATACCCATTGATTTAAGTTTTAAACTTGCTATTTTTATATCAATCTCTTGTGGAAGTGTATATACTTTTTTTTCAAGTTTTTTACCATTTTCCTTTAAAAATTTTACAGCAAGTGCCTGATTTGAAAAGCTCATATCCATAACATCAGGCGGATGACCTTCAGCAGCAGAAAGATTTACAAGTCTTCCTTCTGAAAGAAGATAAATCCTTTTACCATTTTTTAAAGTATATTGAGTAACATTTTCCCTTATCTTTTCCTTTTTAATACATATTTCTTCAATATATTTTTTATTTATTTCAACATCAAAATGTCCTGAATTTGCGAGAATTGCACCATCTTTTAAATTGTCAATTGCCTCTTTATCTATAACATTTTTATTTCCTGTAACAGTTACAAAAATATCACCAATTTTCGCTGCCTCTTTTATTTTCATTACCTCAAAACCATCTAAACTTGCCTCAAGTGCCTTAATTGGATCAACTTCTGTTACAATAACTCTTGCTCCCATTCCTCTTGCTCTCATCGCAACCCCTTTTCCACACCATCCATACCCACATACTACAAATGTTTTCCCGGAAATCAAAATGTTTGTTGCCCTTAATATTCCATCAATTGTGCTTTGTCCTGTTCCATATCTATTATCAAATAAAAATTTTGTTTTTGAATCATTAACTGCAATTACCGGGAATAAAAGTTCCTTTCTTTTTTCCATTGCCCTTAATCTTATAACTCCTGTTGTTGTTTCTTCTGTTCCCCCTATAATATTTTCTCCATATTTATCAAAATTTTGTATTAAAACAGAAGTCAAATCAGCACCATCATCAAGTGTTATGTGTGGTTTTATACTCAAACATTTATGTATATTTTCGTAATATTCCTCTTTACTTTCATTATATTTTGCAAATACTTCAATTCCAAAATCATTTCTTAAAGAATCTGCAACATCATCCTTTGTTGATAATGGGTTTGATGCACACAAAAAAACTTCTGCTCCACCTTCCTTTAAAGCGATTGCAAGGTTTGCAGTTTCAGAAGTTATATGAAGGCATGCAGAAATCTTAATTCCTGAAAATGTTTTTTCCTTTTTAAATTCCTCAGAAAGCATACTTAAAACCTTCATTGAATTCTTTGCCCAAAATATCTTTTTTTTCCCTTCCATTTCAAATTGCTCCTTTTGCTCTTTTAACTGGTAAAACATCTAAATTAGCTTTTAAAAGTGCTTCAACTGGGTGAAAATCTAAAACAATATTTCCTAACAAAGAGATAGCCAGCTCACTACCTTCTCTATTTTGGGGCACCTTAATTTTTAACTTCTCAAATATTTCATCCAATTCTTTTTGCCTTTCCAGGGGACGACCTTTAAAATTGATATCCTCTTGTTCTAATATCCAATTTAAAGCGTATAAAATATATTCTAAATCATAGCCAGGTAAATTTTTTACTTTTTCTTTATATTCGGCTAAAACTTTTTCTACTGATTTCCGAATCTTTTCACCTATTTCAATTTTTTTAATCATTTCCAAAAACTTGATAACTTTAATGGTTTTTCATTTTTGGGTTTCCTAAAAACAAAAATATGCTCATGCATTATTTTATAAAAATCATAATATTTTTTTCGCCAGATAGTTCTATTTGTAGTAACATTATGTTGAAGTTTAATAATATCTTCTTTTAAAATAAAGCCAACTTCTAAAAATTTTTCCATAACCCTATATGCAAGAGGAATATAATGTTTATGTTTTCTTGTATCTCCAATAAGGATTGCACAATATTTATCTTCTTTTAAAACTCTAAAAGATTCCTTTTTTATTAAATTAAGGTTTCTTGCATCACCTACATAAGTTTTAATTATCGGTTCCTTATAAGAAGGCGGGGGTAAATATTCAAAATCAAGACGATTTCTTGTTAAAATTATACAATTGGGATTAATATCAACACCAATTCCATTTCTCCCCAGTAATTTACATTCAATTAAAGTTGTTCCGCTACCAACCATTTGATCAAGCACATAATCGCCAGGATTAGTATATTTTAAAATTATATTTCTTGGAATATAAGGCGAAAAATTTCCACGAAAATCACCAATATGGGTTGCCCAATTTCCTCTATCAGGGAAACTCCAAACTGTTGTTCCCTCTAAGGAATAATTTCCTTTAGGAGAATACTCTTTTATTTTCCAGTTTTTATATAACTTGATTTTATTTTTACCAATAATCACAAAATCATTTTCCTTCAAAAAATTTTTATATTCTTCATAAATTAACTCTTTCATTTTAAAAGTCAAATGTATTCAATTTATAATTTAAACCAATTTTTAAATTTGGTCCTTTTATTTTAATCTCCTTATAAATCAAAAGTGAATCAGAAACATATTCTGTTCCACCTCTTTTTTCATACCAGAAGGAATTCAAGCTTTGGGAAAAAGGATATGAAAGGGAAGGAATAATTGAAAATTTTTCAAATAGAGGAATTTCAAACTTTAAATAAGGTGAAATTTTAAAGGATATTGAATTAACATTTATTTCATTTTTTGCCTTTTGGGAAGCAATGAAAGCACCTATTTCATCTCCTATAAATATTAAAATTTTTTTGAAATTAAATCCCTTTGAAAATCCAAGCCCAAATTCCCATAAGTTAAAATAATTTGATGGATAAAAGGATATATCAAAATTTAAATTTGAAAGTGATACCCATTTATAATAAAAACCAAAGTTAAATCCATATTTAAATTCATCAAAATTCTTTAAATTTTTCTCCTCCCCATATTTTCCAATATATCCTTTTAAATGGATTAAAGATAAAGAAGATAAAATTCCTGATTCATTTGAAGGAGAATATTCAACAATTCCCTTAAATCCTTCTTTTATTTTCTTTTTTAAATATAATTTTTTTGAATAAATTTTATCTTCTTTAACATCAACAATTTTTAAATATCCAACAGGTTTTCCATATTCATCAAAAATCTTTATATATCCAAATTTAAATATTTCTGGAAAATAGGAATTTGAAAGTATGACAAAATTTTTATCAATTTCTTTAACTTCCAATATTGGTGGAAATATTTGTGAAAGGAAAGAAAAGATGCTATAGTTTAAAAAGTCAAAAAAATTATGAAAATCTTCTTCTATATAAGAAGATCTTTCAAAAATTCTTTCATAAACTCTTTTCCTTTCTATATCAAAAACACTCAATTTCACTTTTATTTTTAAATAATTTTCAATAGATTCATATTCTTCAAAATCAATTTTTAAAAAGAAATCAAATTTTTCTTTAAAAACCTCAAAAACATTTTTTTGAGAAAATTCACTCTCGCTTAAATTGTATCCTTTAAAGAAGTTAAAGATTTCCTCTTTTTCATAAATGATAAATTCTGAAGGCAAATCTTTTTGAAAATTGAAGTTTATTCCAATTTTTAAATTTAAAATTAAAAAAAATGATAAAAAATTCATAAGATAATTTTAAACTATATAAATTAAAGTTTTCAAACAAATTTTAAAAGGTAAAAAATTAATAAGAAAAAAAGAAATGTAAAAAATACCTTTAAATAAAATCTTGCAGAACCTTTTTGAAAAGATAGCAAAATTTTGCTCAAATAAATATTCAATTTCCCTATCCCATTTACTGTTCCTTCAATTATTCCATTTTCTACAATCTTTTCAAAAATTTCTGAAATCTTATATAAAAATTTAACAAAATATATTGATAGAATTTTATCAAAATAAAATTTGTTTTCAACCAGTTCAAAAATAAATCCCTTTTCTTCAATTTCTTTTTTATAATAAAATTTCCATGCAGTCAAAATACCAATTATTGAGAAAATAAGAGGGATAAATGATAAGAAATTTATATGGGAATTTTCGTCAAAAAATATTTTTTCAATGTTTCCTTTATAATCAAGAAGACCCGAAAAAATAGAAAAAATTCCTAAAATAAATGATGGAAATAAAAGTTTTTTATCCTCTTTATGAATTTTCGTTTTTTCTTCTCCATAAAAAATTATAAAATATGCTCTGAATATGTAAAGAGACGTTAAAAAAGAAGATAATGTTAAAATTAAATAGATTAAAGGTTCTTTTATCGCACCTTCTATTATTCCTTCTTTACTGAAATAACTTCCCAAAGGAGGAATTCCTGAAAGTGATAAAGCACCTATTAAAAATAGAATATTTGAATATTTTAATTTTTTTAAATTTCCCATTTTCTTAATATTCATTTCTCCATTTAAAGAATGAATTATTATTCCTGCTATTAAAAATAAAAGAGCTTTAAAAAAAGCATGAGTTAAAAGATGAAAAAAACTTTTACCAAATATGTATATCCCTGCTCCTGCAAACATATATCCAAGTTGTGAAATTGTTGAATATGCTAAAATTTTTTTTAAATCATCCTCTTTTATAGCACATAGGGCAGAATAAAAAGTAGTAAAGCTTCCTATAATTGCGATAAATAAGGATATTTCAGGAATAAAAATATATAAAAAGGATAATCTTAGAATCATATAAACTCCTGCTGTTACCATTGTTGCTGCATGAATTAATGCAGAAACAGGGGTTGGACCTTCCATTGCATCTGGAAGCCATATATAAAGAGGAAATTGAGCAGATTTACCAATTGCTCCAATAAAAAGGCATATTCCGGAAAATTTTAAAATTTCAAGAGGTGCATAATTTATTAAATTTTTAATTTCATAAAAATTGAGATTTTTAAAAAGGAATAAAATTGAAATTATTCCAACAATAAAGAAAACATCTCCAATTTTATTAACAATAAATGCTTTAACCCCTGCTTTTGAAGCACTTTCCTTTTTATACCAGTAAGAGATTAAAAGATATGAACATAATCCAACACCCTCCCATCCTATAAACATTACCATTAAATTTCCAGAAAATGTAAGTAAAAGCATAAAAAATACAAATAGATTAAGATAGGAGAAAAATCTTACATATCCTTCATCCTCTTTCATATAATATATTGAATAAAGATGAACAACAAAACTTACAATTGATACAACAAGACCCATTAAATTTGACAATTTATCCTTTATTAAAGAAAAATTTATGTTAAAGGGGAAATTCATCCAATTATACAAAATCATTTCAAATTCTGAAGGATTTAAATAAAGTATTAAAAAGAAGACAAATGAGAAAAATATTGAAATTGTGCTTATCCATCCAACAAAAATTCTTTTAATTCTATATCCATAAAATCCTGAAATTATGGAAGTTAAAAGGGGTGAAAAAAGAGCAAAAATTAAAAATATTTTCATTTCCCTAAATCTTTAAATTCTTCAATTTCCTGTGTCCCTTTTTCCTTCATTAAGTTTATAAGTATTCCAAGACCTATTGCAACTCCTGCTGCACTTATACCAAAAATAATTATTGCATATATCTCTCCATCAGGATTTCCCAAAATTCTTGAAGTTAAAAATAAAATAAAAGATAAGGAAGAAAGGGATAATTCAATCCCTATCAAAATATAAATAAAACTTCTTTTAAGAAGAATTATCAAAATCCCATTTAAAAAAAGTAAAATGCTTAAAATATAAATAATTTTCATTTCTCCTTTACACTTAAAAATGTTCCTATAATACTAATCACAATTAAAAGTCCAACAATTTCAAATGCAATTAAATAATCTTTTAAAAGTTTATCAAATACAAAATCCATTTTAAAGGAGATAATTTTTTTTGGAAAAGGATAATCTTTTAAAATTTTTGCTATTAAAAAGAAAATTAAAAAATTCAAAACAAAAGCAATAAAACCTTCTTTTAAATTAATCCCTTCTGTTTCTTTAATTCCAACTGTATATATTGCAAAAATTATTAAAACAATAATTCCACCTGCATATATTAAAATTTGTGAAATAAATAAAAAAGCAGAACCCATTAAAAGATAAAGAATGCCTATAAATATGAATATCAAAAATAATGATAATACTGAATATATTATTTTTCTTGAAAAAATTATGTAATAGGAAATTAAAAGGGAAATTATAATAAAAAATAAAGGAATTCCATTCATAATCTATATAAGGGATAGCCATAAGGTTTAAAGGGAATTTTTGATGTTCCCTTTATATCTCCTTTTCTATAAAATCCTAACCATGCTGCTTTTGATACAATTCCTTTCTCGGAAATTAATTCTTCCTTTTTAAAAATCATTTTTTCTCTTGAAGGAAATACAAGTTCAGAAAATTCAGTCATAACAAGTGCTTCTGTTGGGCATGCTTCAACACAAAACCCACAAAATATGCATCTTCCATAATCTATTTCAAAAATTTTTGCATATCTTTCCCCATGAGTAAATTTTTCACCTTTATTTTCTTCTCCTTCAATGTAGATTGCATCTGTCGGGCATATACCTGCGCATAACATACATGCTATGCATCTTTCAGTCCCATCCTCATATCTTTGAAGAACATGTTTCCATCTTGCCCTATAAGGTTTTTTAATCTCTTCTTCAGGATATTCTATTGTAAATTTTTTTGAAATAAGATTTTTAAAGGTTATAATTAAGGAGCTTATAAGTTTCATAAAATTTAATTTTAAGGAGAATTAATTTAAATTATCAATTTGAAGGAGGCTTTGGTATAGTAAATAGTGATACAGTAACTTGCCACGTATAAAAAGCAATTTGAAAATCAAATTTTATTTTCTTTAATATAAATAACTTTTAAAAAGGAGGCAAAATGAAAATACTTATAAGTTTATTTTTTGTTCAAATAGTTCCGGGTTTTGAAACTTCTTCTCTTGTAAAAAATACAGGTTTTGGATTTTATTTTGTTTTAGGAGAAAGATTTGGGCTTTGTTCTTCGTTTGAAGCAAGGTTAGGAGAAAATACTCAAGGTGGAATTAAACCTGCTTTTTTATTTAAATCAAATCAAGAAACAAAAGCAGGAGTTGGTGTAGATGGTTTTTTAAAATTCCTTATTTTTAAAAGGACAAAAGATTATCCTTTTAATTTTTCATTAATTCCGCATTCAGCCTTTTATGTTGAAAAAAATCTTTTCCATTTTTGCTTTATAATGGATTTTTTAATTGATTATCCAATTCAATTAGAAAAGGAATTTGAAATAATTCCTTATGGTGGAGGTGGTCTTGGAATTGATTTTGAATCAAAAGAAATAAAAGGCGAAAATAAAGTAGATGTCGAACCAGGAATTGAAGTTAAAATAGGTTCATTGTTTAAATTTACAAAAAAATCAGGTATTTTTACAGAAATTTTTATTTCAAATTTTAATTCTGCTTTAGGGCTTGGAGTTCATTTTGAAATATGAAAAGGATACTTTCTGGTTTAAGACCGACAGGCAAAATTCATATAGGAAATTATTTTGGTGCTCTTATAAACTGGGTTAATCTTCAAAAAGATTATGAATGTTTTTATGAGGTTGCTGATTGGCATGTTTTAACAACTGATTATAAAAATACAAAAGATTTAAAGGAAAATATAATTGAATGTGTTTGTGATTGGATTTCAGTTGGAATAGACCCTGAAAAATCTGCAATTTTTATTCAAAGCCAGATAAAGGAACATGCAGAACTTGCCCTGCTTTTTGGAATGATTATAACTGTTGCAAGACTTGAAAGGAATCCAACTTTAAAGGAACAGATAAGAGAACTTGGTCTTGATGAAAACATTTCTTATGGTCATCTTGGTTATCCTGTTTTACAAGCATCAGATATACTTGTTTATAGAGCAGACCTTGTTCCTGTTGGTGAAGATCAATTGCCACATGTTGAGATAACAAGGGAGATTGCAAGAAGATTTAATTATTTATACGGTGAAACATTTCCAATACCTGAACCAATTTTAACTCCTTCTCCAAGAATTCCAGGCATAGATGGGAAGGCAAAGATGAGTAAGTCATTAAATAATGCAATATTTGTTGATGAAGAGCCAGAAGATATAAAAATGAAAATAATGAAGGCATATACTGACCCATTAAAGATAAAACTTGGAGATAAAGGGCATCCTGATGGATGCGTTGTTTTTTCCTATCATAATCTTGTAAATAAGGAAGAAGTTCCTGAAATAAAAGATGGATGTGAATCAGGAAAACTTGGTTGTGTTGAATGTAAAAAGAATTGTGCTAATAAAATGATAGAATTTTTAAGTGGTTTTAGAGAGAAAAAGATTATTTTAAAAAAGGATTTGAAAAAAGTGATTGAGATAATTGAAGATGGAAATAAAAGAGCAAAGGAGGTTGCAAGTTCAACTCTTGAAATTGTAAGGGAAAGGATGAACCTCTGGAAATAATATGTTTACAGGAATAATAAAAGCAACTGGTAAGGTTTTAAAAATTAAAAATGAAATTAATGGTAAAACAATAAAAGTTGAATATAAGGGTGAATTAAATATTAAAGAGGGGGATAGTATAAGTATTGATGGTGCATGTATAACAGTTCAAAAAGTTTATAATAACTCTTTTGAAGTTTTTCTTTCAGAGGAAACACTTAAGATTACAAAATTTGGAAAGGTTTTAAAGGAGGGTTATATATTAAATCTTGAAGAGCCATTGAAATTGTCCGATAAAATAAGCGGTCATATTGTTACAGGACATGTTGACGGTGTTGGTAAAATTAAAAAAATTTTTAAAGATAAGGAAAATATGAGAATTGAAATTGAATTTGATGAAAAATTTGAAAAATATCTTTATGAAAAGGCACAAATAGCAATAGATGGAATTTCATTAACATTAATTCAAAGGAAAAGGAATGTTGGAATTTTTAACATTATCCCTTATACTTATAAAAATACAAATATTTGTTTAAAAAAAATAGGAGATTTTGTTAATGTTGAATTTGATATTTTTGCAAAAATTGTTGAAAATTTAATTAAAGGAGGAAAATGAAAAAGAAAAAATATATTTTTACATCAGAGTCAGTTACAGAAGGTCATCCTGATAAGATATGCGATCAGGTTTCTGATGCAATACTTGATGAAATAATAAATAAGGATAAATCTGCAAGGGTTGCTGTTGAAGCGATGACAACAAGGGGTGTTTTAATTGTTGTTGGAGAAATAACAACTGATTGCTATGTGGAAATTCCAGATATTGTTAGAGATGTTGTTAAAAAAGCAGGATATACAAATCCAGCTTATGGTATGGATTATGAATCAGTGGCTGTTTTAACATCAATTCAGGAACAGGCAAAGGATATAGCAATAGGAGTTGATACTGGTGGAGCAGGTGATCAGGGAATGATGTTTGGATTTGCAATTGATGAAACACCAGAACTTATGCCAATGCCCATAATGATTGCCCATAAACTTGTTAAAAGGTTAGCAGAAGTTAGAAAAAATAAAATTCTTGATTATTTAAGACCTGATGGTAAATCACAGGTCACAATAGAATATGTAGATGGAAAACCATATAGGGTTGAAGCAGTTGTTTTGTCAGCACAGCATGATCCTGATATAAATATTGAAGAATTAAGAGACGACCTTTATGAGCATGTTATAGAATATGTTTTAAAAAGGGAAAATATAAAAACTGATGAAAACACAAAATATTTTATAAATCCGACAGGAAGGTTTGTAATAGGTGGTCCACAAGCAGATTCAGGAGTTACAGGTAGAAAAATAATGGTTGATACTTATGGTGGATATGCTCGCCATGGTGGAGGATGTTTTTCAGGTAAAGATCCAACAAAGGTTGACAGGTCTGCTGCTTACATGGCAAGGTATATTGCAAAAAATATTGTTAAGGCAAAGATTGCAGAAAAATGTGAAGTTCAGCTTGCGTATGCAATAGGTGTTCCAGAACCAGTTGCAGTTTTTATTGATACATTTGGAACAGGTAAAGTTCCAGATGAAAAAATAGTTGAATTTGTAAAAAATAGATTTGATTTATCACCAAGAGGGATTATAGAATATCTTGAACTTTTAAGACCAATTTATAGGAAAACTGCCTGCTATGGACATTTTGGAAGAGAAGAAGAAGGTTTTACTTGGGAAAAATGTGATGTGGTAGAAGAATTTAAAGAACTCTTGGATTAAAATGGAGTTTGAAAAAATTTATAATCATTTAGAGATTGAGGATAAATGGTATAAGTTTTGGTTAGAAAAAAAATATTTTGAAGCAGACAATAAATCTAAAAAGGAAAGTTATGTGATTGTGATGCCACCTCCAAATATTACTGGTATTTTAACAATGGGGCATGTTCTCAACAATACATTTCAAGATATAATAATAAGAATGAAGAGGATGGAAGGATATGAAGTTTTATGGCTTCCAGGAATAGACCATGCAGGAATTGCAACACAAAATGTTGTTGAAAAAGAACTTGCAAAAGAAGGTAAGACAAGGTTTTCCTTAGGTAGAGAAGAATTTTTGAAAAGGGTATGGGAATGGAAGGAAAAATATGGTGATATAATTTTAAAACAACTTAAAAAACTTGGTGTTTCTTGTGATTTTTCAAGGACCCGTTTTACAATGGATAAAGAACTTTCAGATGCTGTTCTTGAAGCATTTGTAAGACTTTATGAAAAAGGAATGATATATAAAGGGCTTTATATAATAAATTGGTGTCCAAGATGCACAACTGCCCTTTCAGATGATGAAGTTGAGCATAGAGAAGTTTTTGGCAAACTTTATTATATTAAATATCCTTTAAAAGATGGTGGATATATAACTGTTGCAACAACAAGACCAGAAACAATGCTTGGTGATACAGCAGTTGCAATAAATCCAGAGGATAAGGAAAAGAGGAAATTTTTGGGTAGGATTGCAATTTTGCCATTTTTAAATAGGGAAATACCTGTAATTGAAGATGAAAGGGTTGAAATTGGTTTTGGTACAGGTTTTGTTAAGGTTACACCTGCTCATGATCCAGTAGATTTTGAAATTGGGAGAAGGCATAATCTTGAAATGATTGTTATCATGGATAAGTTTGCTAAAATGAATGAAAATGCAGGTAAATTTAAAGGTCTTGATAGATTTGAGGCAAGAGAAAAAATAGTGAATGAACTTAAAGAAATGGGTCTATTGGAAAAAATTGAGGATTATACACATTCAGTTGGTGAATGTTATAGATGTAATACAATTATAGAACCTTATTTATCAGAGCAATGGTTTGTAAGGATGAGACCATTGGCAGAAAAGGCAATAGAGGCAGCCAAGAAAAAAGAAATTATATTTTTCCCAAGCAGTTATGAAAAAAATTATTATAACTGGCTTGAAAATGTGAGAGATTGGTGTATTTCAAGACAAATATGGTGGGGTCATAGAATTCCTGTTTATATTTGTGAAGAATGTAATAATATGATAATAAAAAAGGAAAAGCCAAAGGAATGTCCAAAATGCAAGTCAAAAAAATTGAAGCAGGATGAAGATGTTCTTGATACATGGTTTTCTTCATGGTTATGGCCATTTTCAACAATGGGGTGGCCTAAAGAAACAGATGATTTTAAAAAATTTTATCCAACAACAACTCTTATTACAGGATGGGATATACTCTTTTTCTGGGTTGCAAGGATGATAATGGCAGGAATTGAATTTACAGGTAAAGTTCCCTTTAAAAATGTTGTTCTGACAGGAATGGTAAGGGATGAGAAAAGAAGAAAACTTTCAAAAAGTTTAGGGAATTCTCCTGACCCTCTTGATTTAATTAAAAAATATGGTGCTGATGGTGTAAGATTTTCAATGTGTCTTATAACACCAGAAGGTCAGGATGTTTTGTTTTCAGAGAAAAAAATGGAGATTGGAAGAAATTTTGCAAATAAATTATGGAATGCTTCAAGATTATTATTTTTAAATTATGATGGTAGATTTAATTTTGATAAAAATAAATTTTACCTTGAAGATAAATGGATTTTATACTTGCTTGATGAATTTTTAAAAAATTTAAAACTTTTACTTGATAATTTCAATTTTGTTGATGCAGCATGGAGATGTTATAGATTTTTCTGGAATGAATATTGCGATTGGTATCTTGAATTTATTAAAGATAGATTAAAAGATGAAAGAGAAAAGGAATATGCTCTTGGTGTTGCCTTTTATGTTCTTGAAAAATTTTTAAGGGCTTTACATCCATTTATGCCCTTTATAACAGAGGAAATATGGCAAAAGTTACCTCTTAAAAAAGAAAAGGAAAGCATAATGATTTCTGAATGGCCAAAAGACGAAGGATTTTTATTTAAGGAGGAGTATGAGGATTTTGAATTTATAAAAAAACTTATAATGGAAGTAAGAAAAATAAGGGGAGATTATAATATTCCAGTTTCACAAAAAACAAAACTATTTTTAAGATGGATTTCTTCTTTGGAAAGAAAGGATATTTTCCTTAAAAGAATAGAGGAGATAAAAAGATTAACATTTTCAGAAGAGATTGAATTTACAGAAAATCCTTTAAAAAAATGTGCATTTGGGGTAGTTCAAGGAGTTGAGATATATATTCCATTAGAAGGCATAATAGATATTGAAAAGGAAAAAAGAAAAATTTTAGAAGAAATTGAGGAAATTAAAGGACATATATTAAAAATAGAAAGGCGTCTTTCAAATGAAGATTTTATAAATAAAGCTAAAAAAGAAGTAATAATAGAGAATGAGAAAAAACTTATGGAATTTAAGGAAAAGATGGAAAGGTTAAAACTATATCTTGAACATCTATGAAAAAATACAAATTTAATAATATGGAGGATTTTATAAGGGAATTTCCAGTTCAAATTGAAAAGGGAATTGATTTAGAACCAATTAATTTAAAGGATTATGGTAAAATTGATGGAATAGTTTTATGTGGAATGGGTGGTTCTGGCATTTCTGGAGAAGTATTAAAGATGTTTTCAAAAGTTCCTTTTTTTGTTTTTAAAGATTATAAAGTTCCAGAGGAATATGTTAAACAAAATTTTTTATACATTTTTGTGAGTTATTCCGGGAATACTGAAGAAACAATTGAATGTTTTGAAAATTTAAAGGATAAGAAAATTTTAATTGTTACATCTGGTGGTAAATTAAAGGAAATTGCAAAAGAAAAAAATATTCCTTTAATAAATCTTCCAGAAGGTTATCCACCAAGATGTGCTTTTGGATGGATTTTTTCTTCAATCTATTCATATCTTGAGGAATATTTAAAATTCAATAAAAAAGATTTAAAAGAAGCATCAAAATTTTTAAACAAAAAAGTTTCTGAATATTTAAAGGAAAATAGCAGGGCATTTGATATTGCAGCAAAAATTTATAAAAGAATTTTCTTCTTATATACCTCTTATGAATACTTTCCTGCAATCTTGAGATGGAAAACGCAGATAAATGAAAATGGAAAATCCTTCTGTCATATAGATTTAATTCCTGAAATGAACCATAATGAGATAGTTGGGCTTTTCCATCCAGAAGATATTCTGGATTCAGGTTATGTAATATTTATAAAAGGACCTGATATGCATAAAAGAAATTTAATAAGAATAGAGGAGACAGCAAAACTGATTGAAGATACATTTGTTACATTAAATTTTGTTGAACCGGAAGGCAAAAATTATCTTGAAAGGATGCTTGATTTAATAGTTCTTGGTGATGCTGTTTCTTATTTTCTTGCAAGATTTTATAAAGAAGACCCTTTTGAAATAAAAAGGATTGATATTTTAAAGGAAAGGATGAAGGAAAGATGATACTTATAATTCCATGTGCAGGAAAGGGAACAAGGTTAAGACCTCATACTTTAATAACTCCTAAGCCACTTATAAAACTTGCAGGAAAACCAATGATTTTTTATTCAATTGACCCTTTGATTATGCTACCAATTGAAAAAATATTACTTGTAATAAGTAAGGATGGAGAAGAAATTTATAAAATTGTTAAGGAAAATTATAATATAGAAGTTGATTATGTGTTTCAGGAAGAACAGCTTGGTCTTGGTCATGCAATTTATGTTGCTCTTGAAAAATTAAATAAGGATAAAGAAATTTTAATTTTGCTTGGGGATACGATTGTTGAAACAGAATTTAAAAATTTTGATGAAAATTTCATTGGTCTTTATCCTGTTTCTGACCCAAGTAGATTTGGTGTTGCCTTATGTGATGGTGAAAGGATAGTTAAACTTGTTGAAAAGCCAAAGGAATTCATTTCAAACCTTATAATAGCAGGAATATATTTTTTTAAAAATTCAAAAGAATTGAAGGAAGCAATAAAAGAAATAATTGAAAAAGATATAAGGACAAAAGGAGAATATCAGTTAACAGATGCGATTGAACTCCTTCTTGAAAAAGGAATTTATATAAGGAAAGAAGAAATTAAAAAATGGCTTGACTGTGGAACCGTAGAATCACTTCTTCTTACACAAAGGGAAATATTAAGGGAAAGAGACAAAAATTATGGGAAAATTGAAAATTCAATAATAACTCATCCCTGTTATGTTGAAGAAGATGTTTTAATAAAAAATTCAATAGTTGGTCCATTTGTATCAATTGGGAAAAATTCAAAGGTTGAACATTCAATTATAAAAGATTCAATAATAGGTGAAGGAGCATATATTGAAAATCTAATCATAAAAAATTCAATAATAGGAAATAATGCAAAAATTTTTGGAAACGAAAAAGAACTTAATATAAGTGATTTCTCAGAAGTTAAAATTTGAAATAATTCCAATATATAAAGAATTTTTGAAATTTTTAAGACAAAACGATTTTGAAAAAATTAAAAAAGAATATTTTGATAAGTATAAAGATTATTTTGAAATTTTTTGCACAAGATGGAAAATGTTAAAAGAGGAAGAGATAGAGGAGAGGATTAAAAGGGCAAAAATTTCCCATTATTCAAATGTCATTGATTTTGATATAAATTTTTATCCGGAAATTGAAAAATATTTAAGGATAATAGGAAAAAATGTTTTTGAAGAAATTTTCTGTAAAATAATATTTTATATAGGATTTTTTTGCCCTGATGGAAAAACAATTTTAAGAGATGATGAAATATTAATAGGTATTTCAATTGATAGAATAAATGACATTAGAGATTTACCAATAATTTTAGCGCATGAGATTGGGCATGCCCAGAGAAGAAAATTTTTAAAAGATGTAAAAGACTTTTTTGAAGAAATTTTCCTTTCAGAAGGAATTGCCTTTTATTTTTCCCATTTATGTTTTAAAGAAATAAAAATTTACAAGAATCTATTTATAAAAAGGGGCAATTATTCATATTTAATTAAAAATATAAAAGAAATTTTAAAGGATTTAAAAGAGATAGATGGAGAAATCCTAAATTTTTTATCATTTTTTTACATAAAATATCTTATTGAAAAATTAAAAATGGATTTCAAGGAAATAATAAAATTAGAAAAAATGCCAGTTAAATTAGAGGAATTTTTAAAAAATTTCACGGACACTCAATTTTGATCTAATAAGGTTAAAAATTTAATTTCTTCACATAAATTCCCTTATTTGAAATCATCCTTAAAAAATAAATTCCTTTTGGTAAATTTTTTATTAAATCTATAAAAATTTCCTTATTTTTTTCATTATAAGAAAATAACTTTCTCCCTGCCACATCAAATAACTCAATTTTCTCATATTCTTCTGGTAGTAAAAAATTATATTTTTCACAATTGCATTTTGAAAAAGATTCTTTATTTATTTTATCTGGTGTTGAGTGGGTTTGACATTTAAAATAAGAATATTGATAATTAAATATACCAGAAATTTTTGTTCCCACTAAATTTGTGCCTCGATAAAATTCTACTTTTACCTGTGTATATGGAGAAGATGAATTTCTACCTGGGATACTAATATTACAACCTCTTGCATCAAAATAAGTTGCAACAGGTATCCAAGGAGAGCCCGGATTATTTGCATCATATTTTATATAAATAGTTATATTGTAAAGTGCGCCTACTCCGTTGCAAGCTCCAAATGAAACAGGAATTTCACATTCATAAGTAGCTCCTCCTTTTGGTTCCCTTAATGTAAATGTTTCAGACCCCCAATTAAAACTGCCTCCATATAAACACCCAAGTCCATTTATATCATCTTGTTTAACTGATTTAAAATTAGGAATTTGTGGGAACGGAGGCAGATAAGGATACATAATTACGCTTGTATCATCAGGTTCATCATCCAGTCCTGCTGCATGTCCTATCTCATGCCTTATAACAGTCGCAAATTTTCCTGATGTCCATTGACTATAGTAATTGTAATTTACCCAAATTAGCATATCTGTAATTTCGCGACAATTATTAATATTTCTAAATGTTTTACCATAAACAGTAGTGGGCATATTTGCCCATATTACTTCCACTATGCCTGTACCACTTCCGGATGTAGGCAAAAATTCAACATTTGCAGGACCAAGTTCATAATTTTTATTCCCCCAATATAAAGTTCCATAATTATTAACCCAATAATCAAAAGAACCACCTAAATTAGGAGCTACCCATACTTCTCCTTGAGGCCAAAAAGAACCTTGTGTTTCAAAAGAATATAAAATTAGAGGAAATAATAAATTAAAAACCCAAGATTTTTTTCCTTTCATTTTCTACCTCCATTCTTCTTTTTTCGGTCTTTTTTGCTATTTTTTCAATTTCCTCATCTGTTAAAGGATAATGATAACCTCTTTTTTTCATAAATTCTGCAAATTCTTCATCTTTTAATGGAAATTTATATTTTCTTGCTTTTTCCTGAAGTTTCTCACATATTGGAACAAAAGTATTTAAAATATCAATAACATTTTCATAAGGAAGATTAAAATCTTGACCAACACAACCTAAAATCCTTTTTCCCCCATTTATTTCTTTAATCAAAAAAACTCCACATTCTCCTACTGCAAAAAAATCTCCAGAAAAATAATTTATATCTTTTCCATGCTCCCTAATGTATTTTTCACAAAAAAATGGTAGGTCTTCTAAAAAAAAGAGACAAGTATCTCTAACAAATACTTCTTGATATATAGGTGGACTTGTTTCCCTTCCTTCACAGGTGGAAAACCATACAGGAATTATATTTTTTTCAAATTCACCTTTATATTTTTTTATTAATTTTACCCATGCTCTTTTACAGAATACGTCACAACTATCATAATAAATTATTCTATCTTCGACCTTAAGAACTTCTCCAACAAGAATATGAGTGCTATTTGTTAAATACCAAAAAAGAATTTCATAATTTAAAAGTTCTTTTTCATTATCAATTTTAAATCTTTTAAAATAGAGATATTTATAAAAATAAGGTTTTAAAGCGTCTTCTAAATAAAAACAACTACCATAAACCAATTTATACCTATAAGCAAGATAAGGAGGTAGAAAAGACGATGTAGGCCAGGGTGGTAGAGGAGCTTCCAACCCTTCCTCAATCTCCTTTTTAACATCTATTTTATTCATTATCTCCTCTTCTATATTTTCTGCTAAAATTATTTGAGTTATGCTTAAAATTACAAATAATTTTTTCATAAAACCTCCTTGTTTAAAATTAAGTTTTTTAGAACACATTTATATTATAAAGTAAAAAAACTTTTTTTGTTAATTTAAACACTTTTTAAAAATTTTTTTTATTTTTTAAAAATATTGAGATGGACTTAAAACAAATTTGGTGGAAAGGAACCACTCATTTTAAATTTTTTTCAGCAAGGATTTTCACGATTTCAAGATGTCTTTTTTGAGCATTTTCTTCCATATATACAATTGCATTTTTAATTTCTAAAAGCATTTCACCATGTTTATTTAATATTTCTGTTTGTTTATTTAACATTTCTGTCTGTTTATTAAGTATCTCTGTTTGTCTGTTAAGCATTTCCATTTGTTTATTTATACTTTCTTTTATCCATTTTCCATTTTGCCAGGTTAAATAAGCAATTACCACTGATAAACATGTTACTCCAAAACCAAGAATTGCTATTGCAATACTTAAAGCGAGCATAGTTTATTATTATAATGCTTTTTGATTTTTTTAAAAAAATATTGTATAATTAAAATATGGAAATGAATATTGCTTTTTTAGGTAGTATTGCTTCAATTTTTGCTGTTCTTTTAGCCTTTTATACAATTTTTATAAATGGAAGGGCGATAAGGAAGATGCTTAAAGAACATGGGGAAATTCTTAAAGAACATGGGAAAATTCTTAAAGAACATGGTGAAATTCTTAAAGAACAGGAAAAAATTCTTAAAGAACATGGGAAAATTCTTGAAAGAGTTGATAAAACCCTTGAAAAAATGGATAAAAATTTTGAAAGGATAAATATTGGGATTGAAAAGATTGATGAAACTCTTAAATATGTTATAGAGCTTGTAAAAGTTGAAAGTGAAAGTTTAAAGAAGGAAATTAAAAAGATTTCTCATACATAAATAACGCAATTGCTCCAAGAACACCTGCATCATCTCCAAGTTTTGAAACCTTTATTTTTAAATTTTTTAAAAGATGGGGAAAGGCATTATTTTTTAAATTTTTAAAAAAGGTTCCTTTAAAAAGATGAAAACTTTTTGATATTCCCCCTGTGAATATTATTGCTTCTGGATTAAAGATGTTTACAAGATTTCCACATGCAATTCCAAGTGCTTTTCCTGCAAGATAAAAAACCTTTTTATATTTTAAAATTCCTTCTTCTAATCTTTTTGCAACTTCCTCGGGTTCAATATCTTCCTTTAATATCTTTTTAAATCCTTCCTTTGAAGCATATGCTTCAAGGCATCCTCTTTTTCCACAATTACATTTTATTCCACCAGGAAATACTGTAATATGCCCTATTTCACCTGCTCCCTTATCCTTTCCCCTTAAAATTTTCCCATTACAGAAAATTCCTCCACCAACACCTGTTCCAAGTGTTATGACAATAAAGTTGCTTAAATTTTTACCATATCCAAAATATTTTTCTCCTAAAAGAGCACAATTTGCATCGTTATCAATAAAAAATGGGAATTTAAATTTTTCTCTTAAATATTTCTCAATTTCAAATCCTTCAAATCCCTTTAAATTTGGTGCCTGAACAACTTTCCCCTCATAAACAATACCGGGTATTCCAATCCCAACACCTTCTGGATTTTTATCTATTGAAAAAACAACCTCTATTATTTTATTAGCTATTTCCTTTCCACCATAAGGAGTTATAGCTTTTTCCCTTTTAATTATTTTTCCCTTTTCAAAACCTGCCCCTTTTATATATGTTCCTCCAACATCAATTCCTATTATCATATTTTTCCTTCAATTGCCCTTTTAATTCTTTCATAATCAAAATAAAAATATGGATACTCCCTAAAATATTTTACTTTTTCTTCCTCTTCTTTTTCTTCAAGCATTTTTATTTCCTTCCTTATAGATTCTAAAATCAATTCCGTCTTTTCCCTTATCTTTTTATTTATTTCCCTTATTTTTTCATAAAATTCCCTTTTATTTTTTTTGTTTTCCATTTCTTCAATTAGCTTCATTTTTTCCTTAACGATTTCATCATCTATAAATTTTTCAGGATTTTTTAACAAATTTTTTTCCTTTTCTTTTAAATCCAAAATTTTTTTAGAGATGTTTGATGGATTTCCATCAAATATGTAGAAGGTTCCTGTTAAAAGGGCACATTCAGGCATTTTTAAATTAAATATTTTTTCAAATATTATTTCTCCTAACTCATCATACTTTTTCCCTCCATATCCATGAATAAAAAAATCAGAGAGGAAAATCCTTTGATAAATGGAAAGTGTGAATGCTCTTGGTCTTATATTTAAATTTTTTACTATTTCAAAATCCTTTTCAAAATCAAAATTCAATTTCAAAATTCTTTCATTTTCAGCATAAAGATTTTTGTTTTCCTTAAAAATCCTTTTTCTTCCATCTTTAATTATCCAGAAGGGAACTTCATAAAAATTTTCATATTTTAATAAAAATGGAAATGGTTCCCCTTCCTTTTTAATATCCCTTAATATCCTAAATTCCTTTAAACTTTCATTATAGATTTCAAAAATTCTTTCAATTTCATAAAAAAAATAGAGGAAAAATTTTAAGAAATTTTCGTCCCTTGAAAATTCTGAAACCCTTATTTCTTTATAATTTTTTTCCTTTTCAAAAAATTTTCTTGCATTTATAAGGGAAAGAACTGGATTTTTTTCCTCCTTTAACTTTCCAACAAAAATTTCAATTTTTTCTTTTATATCATCTCTTAAAAATTGCTTCATTTCATTAAAATTTTTTGAAAAATGGTTAATCCCTTCTTCAAATTTTTTAAAATCATATTCTTCAAATGTTTTTTCATCAGAATTAAAATATATATATTCTCTTATTTTTCTCCATTTATCTTTAAAAATTGGTATATCAATAAATATTCCAGTTTTTTTATCTGAATCATTTGTTATAAAAATTTTTTCAAAATCCTTAAAAAAATTTAAAAAAATTATTTTTGCCCATATTCCGGGATGGAAAATATATACCTGATGTCCTGAACAAATTTTTATATTTCCATTATAAAATTTAAAGAAATTATATTTTTCAAAAAATTTTTCCCTTAATTTTCTGTTTTCCTTTGCCTTTAAAATTATTTCATTAAAGGAGGGGTTTAAATAAATTTCATTATTTTTTTCAGGAATCATTTAAAAAGAAAATTTATATCCCTTATTCCAAAAACTTCCTCTACAATTATTCCTTCTCCATACTTTACCCCAATTTTTGAACCATAAAACCTTGCATTTGCTTCAAGAATTTCAAATATATCTCTTCTTTCAGGATTTAAAAGAAATTGAGATTCATAACATTTAACTGCCTCTATTTTCTTTTCAAATTCTTCTGTTATATCTATTACAAAATTTGGTTGAAATATTTTTTTCTTATGGGAAGCAATATAATAAAAAATTTTTGGATACCTTGGGCTCCCCTTTAATTCAGTTTTTACAAATTTTGAATAAAATCTTGCTGCATCCACTATCTTTCTTGCAGAAATATGATCCGGATGTGCATCCTCACCATGATGGGTAAATATAAAATCTATTTCATATTCCCTTATTATTTCAGCCACCTTCATCCTTGCCTCTTTTGTATCAAACAAATATCTATTTTGTAGGTTAAGTGTTATCCTTTTTTTAACACCAAGAACTTCAGCTGCTCTTTTTGCTTCAGCAATTCTTTTTTCATGGGTTCCAAAAGGTGTTGGCTCACCATCTGTTAAATCAAGTATATAAACATTTAACCCATTTTTAACCATTTTAACTATTGTTCCACCAAGACCAAGTTCTGCATCATCGGGATGTGCATCAATAACAAGGATATTCATTTTCCATCTCCTTTTTTGCCTTTAAAAATAATTCATCAAGATTTTTCTTAAATAATTTTTCTAAAACTTTTTTATAGGATAAAATCCTTTTTTCCTTATCTTCAATTTCGCCTCTAAATTTTCTTGTTTCAGGATAAAAAAGTTCACATGGTATTTCTTTAATCTTTGCCTTTTTCTTATAAGCATAATACCAAACTTCAAGTGGGAAAGCATATCCCTTTTCCTTAAATTTTATATCCTTAATAAATTCACTTTTATATGCCTTAAATCCACAAAAGGCATCAGTTAATTTTATTCCTGTTAAATAAAATATAACTTTTTGAATTAAGAAATTAACATATTTTCTATCAGGTGGAGGGGGTGTTATAATTTTTGAATCTTTCATGTATCTTGAACCTGAAACAATATCGTAATATTTTACATATTTTAAGAATTCTGGTATCCTTTTTGGAAAATGCTGTCTATCAGCATCAATTGTTATTATAAAATCAAATTTTTCTTTTAACAATTTTTTAAAACCAGATATAATGGATGCACCATATCCTTTATTTTCCTTATGAGTTATTATTTCAATTCCATCAACACTTCTAATTATTTCCTTTGTTTCCTCATCAGAACCATCATCAACTGCTACCACTTTTTTATTTTTAATTTTTAATTCAAGAATTTCATTTAAAACTTCTTTAACATATTTTTTCTCATTGTAAACAGGAACTATTATTCCAACTTTCATCTTTCAAAAATTCTACAAAATCCACATATTTCTTTAATTGTTGGCATTCCACATATCTTGCATTTTTTCCCTTCTCCCAACATTTCAACATATTTTTTATGAACTTTTCTAAAATATTTTTTTTGTATATCAAAAAAACCTTTATAAAATCTTATTTTTGCACCTGGTGAATTTTCCTCTATTTTATTTAAAATGTTTTTATAAAATATTGTTTTTGCATCTATTGAATAAGGACATTCATCCTTAATATAATCAATTTCATTTAGAATTGCATAAAGGCAAGTTTCCTTTTCAGTAAAAAAGGCAAATGGCTTTACTTTTTTTAAAAGTCCATCCTCTTTTTCAAGAACTATATCCTGATGTATTAAATATCCTTCTTGCCAAAAAATAATGTTTCCAAAAAGGCGTGAAACTTCATCATCAAGGTTGTGTCCTGTTGCTATAACATCAAATTTTTCATCATTTGCAAATTTATTCATTATATATCTTTTTATAATTCCACATATAGAACATGCCTTATAATTTCTCTTTTCTTTAACAAGTTGAGTTATTCCTTCCCCCTTTTCCTTTCTTAAATCATAAATGTATATTTTAACATTAAAATTTTCAGAAAACTTCCTGACATATTCTTCTGATTTTAAAGAATAGTTATTTTCTTCAATTCCAAGATTTATATGCAATCCACAAACATTAAAATTTAATTTCTTTAAAAGATAAATTAAGGATAAAGAATCCTTTCCACCTGAAACTGCTACTAAAATTTTTTCGTTTTCGTTAAACATTTTAAACTTATTTATATTTTCATAAGTAAGTTTTTCAAACCTTTCTATAAAATGTTCTTTACATAAAGCAAGGTTTGATGCTTTTAAATATATTACTGGTTTTTCTTTACATATTTTACACTTCAAGGGACAAAATAAAAATTTTTTTTCCAAAGAAGTGGAATTTGAAACAACCTTTCTATTCTTATTTTTTTAAATATGTTTTCTTCTTCACCATTCCATGAAAAATAAATTATTAATGGAACTCCCTTTAAATATTTTTCAGGAACAGGTCCCCAGAATCTTGAATCAGAAGAATTGTCCCTGTTATCTCCAAGAACAAAATATGTATGAGGGGGAACAACAACAGGTCCAAAATTGTCCCTTACATTTGGTTCATCTATGAATTCTCTATTTACCCATGCTCTTTGAAATTCTCTTTTTGAAAATTCATCTTTTGGTAAAATTAAAGGGGGAATTATTCTTGAATCCTTATGAACAGCATATGGTTCAAAAATTCTTTTTCCATTTACATATAAAATTTTATCTCTTATTTCAATTGTATCTCCTGGAAGTCCAACACATCTTTTCACGAAGTCCTTTGAAGGGTCAATTGGGAATCTAAAAATTACAATATCCCCCCTTGACGGTTTAAAAAATTGGAAAAATTTGATTTCTGTATAAGGAATTTCTATTCCATATATTGGTTTAAAAACAAGTAAGAAATCACCTGGTAAAAGTGTATCTTCCATTGAACCAGATGGTATTCTATATGCTTGAAGCACAAAATATCTTAAAAAAAGAGCAACAACAAGTGCCCAAACCCAACCTTCAATTTGTTTTTTTAATGATATTCTTTTCTTTTTCAAGGCGCCACTGCAAAGATCATTTTACCGCCTCTTCTTTCAATATAAAACAGAATTGGTTTTGTTTCCTTTTCATAAATCCTTTTTGCCTTTTCATAATCTTCTAAATTACTTACATTTATTTTTCCTATTCTATAAATTAAATCACCTTCTCTTAATCCTGCCTTATAAGCATTTCCTTCAATTGAAATATTAATTATTACAACCCCTTTATCACTTTTAATTCCATATTCTTCTCTTAAATTTTCATTTAATTCAGCAACTTCCATTCCAAGCCATTCCTTTATTTCCTCACTTTCTTTTTCCTTTTCTGTTAAAAGTTCTTCTTTAAGTTCTCCAAGTTTTACATTAACTTCTCTTCTTTTCCCATCTTCATTTACAAGTGTTAGTTTAACAACATCACCTGGAAAATGGCTTGCTATTTTAATTCTCAAATCTTCAACATTTTTAACTTCTTCATCATTCACCTTTATTATTATTTCCCCTTCCTTAATTCCTGCTTTCCATGCTGCTTCTCCCTTTACAACCTCGGTCACAAGTGCACCCATTGGTTTTTCAAGTTTATATGCCTTTGCAATTTTATCATCAACTTCCTGAATTTTTACTCCAAGATATCCTCTTCTTACTTCTCCTTTTTCAATTAATTGTTTTGCGACATTTTTTGCAGTATTTATTGGAATTGCAAATCCTATTCCTATGTTTCCCTTTACCATTGTTGAAAATATTGCAGAATTTATTCCTATAACTTCTCCATCAATGTTTAAAAGTGGTCCACCTGAATTGCCTGGATTTATTGCTGCATCGGTCTGTATGAAATTTTGAAAAACAGGTCCTTCTTCTTCTCCAAATTGGAGTTGTGACCTTCCAAGAGCAGAAATTACTCCAACTGTTACAGTTCCATTAAATCCAAAAGGATTTCCAACTGCTATTGCCCAATCACCAACATTTATCTTATCAGAATCACCGAGTTTTAAAACCCTTAAATCTTCCTTTGTTGTTATTGAAAGAACAGCAACATCTGTTAGTTTATCCTTACCAACTATTTTAACATCTTTCCCTCTAAATTCCCTTTTATCCCATAATGTTATTATTATTTCATCAACATCCTTTATAACATGGTAATTTGTTAAAAGATAATAGGTGTCACCTTTTTTGTCAAATATAAATCCTGAACCAAGAACTTCTGTCTCATATTCCCTTGGCATTTCAGGTATAAATTCTCTAAAAAATCTTTTGAAAAATGGGTCTTCAAATGGGAAGAAAAATTCAAAACTCCTTTTTATTTTTTTTGTTGCTTTTATATTAACAACTCCAGGAATTACCTCTTTTGCAATTGCAGCAAATGGATTTTTTGCATCAAATTTAATTTCCTCTTTTAAAGGGTTTTGAGCATATGCTTTTGTATCAACCTTTAACTTTGCAGTCATTATGATTCCAAAAAGAAGACCTGCAACAAATATTATTGATGCACTTCCTATTATATAAATTTTTTTCATTTTCACCTCCTTTTAAAAAAATTTAGACAATTTTAAATATTTTAAAGTTCAAACTGGGGGACAGGGACTCGAACCCCGATTACCTGGTCCAGAGCCAGGCGTGTTGCCAATTACACCATCCCCCAAATAGCGCCACCGGGATTTGAACCCGGGTTTTGTGGCTGAGAACCACACGTCCTTGGCCTAGCTAGACGATGGCGCCATTAAGTTTCTAATTATACTAAAATAGATGAGAAAATTTCAATAAATTTTCTTCAATTTTTTTATTTAATTCCTCTTCTTTAAATTTAATTCCTGCAAATATTGCATTTTTTATTGCATTTGCTGAACTTCTTCCATGACATATTATTACTGTTTTATTTATGCCAAGTAAAGGTGCTCCACCATAACTTTCATAATGAAATTTCTTTAAAAGTTTTTTAATACTCCTTTTTAAAATAAATATACCAATTTTATTAACTATGCTTTTTCTAACTTCTTCCATAAATACACTTGCAGCAGCTTCAAGTAATCCTTCACCAAATTTTAAAATTGAATTCCCAACAAATCCATCAGTTACAACAACATCAGCAGTTCCTTTACATATATCCTTTCCTTCAACAAATCCTATAAATCCAGGAAATTTATTCTCTATAAAAATTTCCTTTGCCTTTAAAACAGTTTCATTCCCTTTTATTTCTTCTTCTCCTATTGAAAGTAAAGCAACTTTTGGCTCTTCTTTATTTAATATGTGTTTTGCAAAAAAATAACCCATTATTCCAAATTGAAAAAGATAAATTGGCTTTGAATCAACATTTGCTCCAACATCTAAAACTGCAACAAAACCCTTTAAAGAAGGGAATATAGCACATATTGCAGGTCTTTTAACCCCTTCTATTTTTTTAAGATGTTTTAAAGAAAAAGCAACAACAGCCCCTGTATTTCCTGCTGAAATTAAAAAATCTCCTTTTTCCTGAGATAGCATTTGCATTCCAATACTGATTGTAGAATTCTTTTTAAAAGTTAATGCGTGGGTAGGTTTTTCATCAAAACCAACTTTTTCTTCTGCTTCAACTATTTCAATTTTTTCTGGTAATTTTTTTGGAATTTTATCTTTATCATTTTTATGAATAATAAGAAAAATTTCCAAATTTTCTTTTTCTTTTAATGCCCTTATACATCCTTCAATTTCAGGGAAAGGATGTTTTTCACTTCCTGCACCATCAACTATTGCTCTATACATTATTCCTTTTTCTTTTCAACAATTTCAATAACAGGTATTTCTTTATAATATCCACAAGAAGGACAAACTCTATGGGGAATTTTAAAGGAACCACATCTTGGACATGTTGATGTTCCTGAAAATTTTATTTTCCAATGCGTTCTCCTTTTCCTTCCTCTTGCCTTTGAATGTCTTCTTTTTGGAACAGGCATATAAAACCTCCTTTAAGTTTTTAATATTAATGAAATTTGAATTTATTTTTCAATAAAATATATTTATGAAATTGCTACCTTTTGATAAATATATGGAAAAATGTTTGTATGATGAAAAAAATGGCTATTATAAAAATAAGGAAAAGATATTTGGGAAAGAAGGTGATTTTTACACTCCACAAACTGTTTCTTCTTTTTTTGGAAAATTGATTGCAGAATTTTTAAAAAAAGAAAAATTTAAAAATGTTTATGAATTTGGTGGAGGTGAAGGTTCCCTTGCGTTTGACATTTTATCCTTTAATGAAGAAATTGAAAATTATTTTTTTATTGAAATCAGTGATAAATTAAAGGAAAGAGCTTTTGAAAAAAATAAAAAGTTTAAAGATAAAATTATTTTTTTAAAAAGTATTGATGAGATAAAGGAAATAGATGGTTTTATTATAATGGTTGAATTTATAGATTCATTTCCTTGCAAAAGATTTTATAAAGATAAAAGTTTTTATGAAGTATGGGTTGATATTGAACAAAAAAAAGAAATTTTAAAAGAGATAAGTAATTATGATTTTTTAAATTATTATGAATTTTTACCTGATGGATATTATTTTGAATACCCTTTATCGTTTTTTGAATGGTTTGAAAAATTTCTGAAAAAATTTAAAAAAGGTAAAATTTTGATAATAGATTATGGAATTTTTAAGGAAAATTTAATTTTTTATCCAGAAGGAACATTAAGGGGATTTAAGGAACATATAGTTATAAAAAATATTTATGATTACGAGTTTGGAGAAATTGATATAACATTTACACCTGATTTTTCTCTTTTAAAAAAATTTTTTATAAGTAAGAATTTAAAAATTGAAAAATTTACTTCACTTTCAAATTTTTTAATTTCAGAAGGAATAACTCAAATTTTTGAAAAAGAAATTTCCTTTTCAAACGATATATGCTTTAAAATTAAAAAACTTGGTGAGATTAAGACACTTATTTTGCCTGAAATTATGGGTGAAAAATATTTTGTTCTAATTTTAAAAAATGAGTTTTAAGGAGAAAATAAAGGAAAGGATAGAAGTTTTAAATAAAATTTTTGAAAAGGAAAAGGAAATTGATGAAATTGTTGAAATTTTAATTAAAAAAATAAAAAAAGGTTCAAAAATAATTTTCTGTGGAAATGGTGGAAGTGCTTCTGATTCATCTCATATAGTTGCAGAGTTTATTGGAAAGATTAAAGAGAAAAATAAAAAACCAATCCCTGCAATAAATCTTTCCTCTGATACATCTGTTATAACTGCAATTGCCAACGATTATGGTTTTGAAGAAATTTTTTCAAAACAAATTGAAGCAATTGGTAAGGAAAATGATGTTTTAGTTCTTTTTTCAACTTCAGGAAAGTCAAGAAATATTTCAAAAGCAATTTTAAAGGCAAAAGAAAAGAAATTAAATATAATTTATTTTACAGGAAAAGAAAGCCCTTTAAATGAAAATCTGTGTGATTTTGTTATAAAAATACCAACAGATAAAAAAGAAATAATACAGGAAATTTATATGATTTTATGGCATATAATTGTTGAAAAAATTGAGGAGGAAATAAATAATGGAATATAAGGTTCTCGATAAAGGATTTGTAAAACTTGTTGAATTTATGGGTGGTGATAATGCAGTTGTTCAAGCAGCAAGGGTTTCTCATGGTGAAGGTCTTAAAGGTGAAGAAAAGGATAAAAAATTAATAAGGTATCTTTTAAAAAATGGACATTTAACTCCTTTTGAGCATTCAATTTTTAAATTTCACATCAAATGTCCGATATTTGTTGCAAGGCAATGGATGAGGCATAGATGGGCAAGTTATAATGAAATATCAGGAAGATATACTGAATACATTGATGAATATTATATTCCTGAAAAATTGAGGGTTCAAAGTGAAAAGGATAAGCAGATGAGTGAATTTGGACAAATTGAAGGTGAACAAGAGATTTTAAGGGAGATGAAGGAACTAATTGAAAAGGTATTTGAATTTTATAAAAAAATTCTTGAAAAAAAAGTTGCAAAGGAGCTCGCAAGAATTATTTTACCCTTAACCACCTATACAGAATTTTACTGGACTGTTAATTCCCGTTCACTTATGAATTTTATAAATTTAAGAGCAGATTATCATGCTCAATGGGAAATAAGACAATATGCAGAAGTTATTGCTGAAATTTTTAAGGAAAAAATGCCATGGACTTATGAAGCATTTGTTGAATTTTGTTTTACAGGTAAAAATCCAAAAATTAAAAAGGAATGAAAATAATAAATTATTTTATCTATTTTTTCATAATAAAGGGAAACATAATAAATCAAACCTCCGGAGAAATTCAAAAAAATATAAAAATTTATGTTTTTAGTTTTTCTCAAAATGAAATAAATTTGATTGATTCTTTATTTTCAAAAGATGGCAAATTTAAGTTTGAAATTCCTGAAGGTATTTATATTTTAAAAACTATTTATAAAAAGGTTATTTTCAGAAAAATATTTTCTTTTAATAAGGATACTTTTATAAATTTTCCAGTATGGGAAATAAAAGATGAAAATAAAAATGTTGAGATTTCAAGAATCCATATTGCAATGATTAAGGACGAAGAAAAGATTTCATGTATTGAAGTTATAAATTTTGAAAATAAAGATAGTTATGCATTTTTTAAACCATTTGAAATAGAATTGCCAGAAAATTTTGAAAATTTTTTTCCATTTTCAGGGATTTTTTTAAATGAAATAAATATTTTTAATAATAGATTGCTTTTTCATTTCCCAATTTCTCCACCTGAAGAAATCCTTTCCTTTCAATATGAAATTAAGGGAAATTTTTTATATAAAAGGAAATTCCCTTTTAAAATAAGAATTTTTGAACTATTTTCTTCACCTGATTTAAAAATAGAAGGAATTGGGGAAGGCAAAATTTATGAAATTGGAAATAAAAAATATTTGAGATTTAAAATGGAAGATATTAAGGAAGGTGAAGAAATAATTTTTAAAGTAAGTTTTAAAACAAAAATTTTAAATTTAAAGGAAATTTTTCCAATTTTTGTTGTCCTTTCTTTTATAATCTTATTTTTAATTTTTAGATGGAAGAAAAAATAATAGAGGTAGAAGGGGTTTCAAAGGATTTTGGGAAAATAAAGGCATTAAAGGATGTTTCCTTTTATTTAAAAAATGGTGAAATAATATGCATTCTTGGAGAAAATGGTTCAGGAAAATCAACACTTATTAAAATAATTGCTGGTATTATAAAACCAACAGATGGAAAATTGAAAATATTTGGAAAAGACCCCTTTAAGGAAAGGAGTATTTATTCAAAAATTGGTTTTTTATTCCATGAACCTCTTTTTTATGAAGAACTAACAATTTTTGAAAATTTATATTTTATTTCAAAAGTGCTCAATGTTGAAAATTTTTTTGAAAAAATTAAAAAAATTTCGTCCTTATTTTTAATAGAAGATAAATTGAATGAAAAGGTTAAAAATTTATCAAGGGGGGAAATTCAGAAGGCAGGTTTTTTAAGGGCGCTTTTAAATGACCCGGAAATCTTAATTCTTGATGAACCTTTTACAGCAGTTGATGAAAAAGGAAAGGAAATAATAATTAAGGTTTTCAATGATTTCAAAAAAGAAAAAAAATCAATAATTTTTTCAACCCATGATAAAGAAATTGCGAAAAATATTTCTGATAATGTTCTTTTACTTTCAAAAGGGAAAAAAATTTATTTTGGTAATTTGAAAAATTTTTTAAATTTTTGTTAAAATAAAATTGTTCAAATAGGAGGTTTAAATGAAGAAGTTCTTTATAATACTCGTAACGATAGGTGTGGTGTATGGCTTCACAGTAGATACGATATGGATACCAATGAGAGACGGTATCTTGCTTGTCGCAAATGTCTATGCCCCTGACCCTCAATATCATCCATTTCCAAGACCTGTGATTCTTCAAAGAACACCTTATGGAAGGGAAATTGACGATTCCTTAATCCTTCAATTTGTATGTGATTATCTTGGTTATGTTATAATTTCACAAAATTTGAGAGGAAGATATGAATCTCAAGGTGAGCCACTCATTTTCATGACTGATGGATGGGGACCTTTAAGAGATGGTTTTGATACTGTTGAATGGATTGCGTTATGGGATTCTGTATGTAATGGAAAAATAGGGATGCTTGGTGCATCTGCTCCCGGTATGACTCAGTATTATTGTGCAGGTTCAAAACCACCTTCCCTTGATGTTATTGCTCCTATTGCTGCTGCTCCTTCTTTATATCATCATTGTGCATGGCCAGGTGGGGAATTGAGAAAAGCACTTGTTGAAACATGGCTTAATGGTGTTGGAAATCCATGGTTAATTGATACTGTTGAAAGACACCCAAATTATGATACAATGTGGAGTTGGACAGATTTGACAAGTAGATATGATTCTGCACCATATCCAATGTATCACTTTTTAGGATGGTTTGACCTTTATACAGATGGACAACTTGAAGCATTTTCAGAACTTCAAAAAAGGTTTGGTTCAACAAAACCACAAAAACTTGTTGTTGGTGTATGGAGACATGGTGATTTTGGAAATAATGCAGTTGGAGACCTTGTATTTCCATCTAATGCAAAACTTGATGAAGGTTGGGCACTTGACCAGGCTATTAGATGGTATAACTATTTCCTATATGATGATACGACAAACGGAATAATTGACGAACCAAGAGTAAGATTTTATTTAATGGGAGATGTGTCTGATACAACTGATACAATCTACTGGAATAGATGGGTTACTGCTGATACATGGCCTTTACCACTTGTAACATATAAAAAGTTTTATTTAAGAGAAGGTGGAATTTTAGATACAATTCCACCAACATCCCCTGAACCACCTGATACATACCTTTATGACCCATTAAATCCAACATGGACAATTGGAGGAAGGGAATATATTGGTATTGACCCATGGGGACCAGGTGGTATTTATGGGGGATATGGTCCAAGAAATCAAAATCCAATAGAAACAAGACCTGATGTGCTTGTCTATACAACTCCTCCACTTACTCATCCTGTTGCTGTTATAGGTAAAATAAAAATGATATTGTATGCATCCTCTAATAGATATGACACCGATTTTTGTGTAAGGGTAACAGATGTTTATCCTGATGGAAAATCATATTTAATGACTGATGGAATTTTAATGGCAAGACATAGACATGGTTTTGACCGTGTAGATTCTTTAATCCCAGGAGTTCCTGATACATTTGAAATAGATGTGTGGAGCACTGCAAATGTGTTCAATACAGGACATAGAATAAGAGTAATAATATCTTCTTCAAATTTCCCGAGATTTGAAAGAAATCCAAATCATGGTGGTCCTTTTGCAAGAAATGACACCTTAAATGCATTAATAGCAACAAATGTTATCTATCACACACCTTCTTTACCTTCCCATCTTCTTTTACCAATTCATCCTTTCCCTGTTGTAACAAAAGAAAGGAATTATGTTGAGGGAGATTTAAAACTTATAGTTCCTTCAATTTCAAGAACAAAGGAAATAACATTGGTAGTTGAAAAACCAGGATATGTTTCAATTGATTTATATGACCCATCAGGAAGAAAATTTGAAAAGATATATAAGGGAAATCTGGAAACCGGAAAACATGTTTTTGAAATAAAGAAAAATTTACCTTCTGGAAATTATTTTGTAATTGCTAAAAAAGGAAAAATCACAAAAAGGGCAAAGTTTATAGTTATAAGATAAACTGCGAGGGAGGGGATTCGAACCCCCACGGGCTTTCGCCCACCAGATCCTAAATCTGGTGCGTCTACCAGATTCCGCCACCCTCGCTAAAAATTTATAACATTACTTAAATTAACTTCAGGATACTTTTTCAATTCCTTAATTATTATTTCCTTAATATTTTCAAGTTTTTCAATTGTTTTTCCTTCAAATCTTAAAACCAAAACTGGTTGTGTATTTGAAGCCCTTATAAGTCCAAATCCATCTTCAAATTCTATCCTTGCTCCATCTATATCAATGATCTTGTATTTAGAAGATAAATTTCCTTTAATTTTTTCAACAACTTCAAATTTTTTCTCATCAGGACAGAAAACCCTTATTTCAGGAGTTGAATGATAAAATGGGATTTCATCATGAATTTCTGAAAGTTTTTTATTTTCCTCCTCCATAACTTCAAATAATCTTATTGATGAATATATTGCATCATCATATCCATAATATCTATCATTAAAAAATATGTGTCCTGACATTTCCCCTGCAATTGGTGCATTTTCTTCCTTTAATTTTGCCTTAATGAGTGAATGCCCTGTTTTCCATATAATAGGTTTTCCACCAAGTTTTTTAATATATTCAATCACTCCCTTTGATGTTTTAACATCAAATATTATTTTTGAACCAGGATAATCTTTTAAAATCTTTTTTGACAAAATTGCAAGTATTTTATCCCCAAAAATTATTCTTTCCTTATCATCTATAACTCCTATTCTATCTCCATCACCATCAAATCCAATACCTGCATCAAATTTATCTTTTTTCATCAAATTGAATAAATCTTTAAGATATTCCTTTACGGTAGGGTCGGGTAAATGGGATGGAAAATTCCCATCAGGTTCCATATTTATACCTTCAAATTCTATGTTGTATTTTTTCCATAATTTTTCTGTGACAGGACCACATGTTCCATTTCCAGGGTCAAAGGCAATCTTAAATTTTTTATTTATTTTGACTTTTTTTTCTATATCTTCAATATAATCAAAAATTATGTTTTCATATCTTTCCTCTTTACCTTTCCCTTTATCAAAATCCCTTTTTTCAATCATTTCTTTTATTCTCTTTATTCCTTCCCCATATAAAGTTTCTTTACCTATCATAAGCTTCATTCCATTATATTCTTTTGGATTATGACTTCCTGTAATCTGCACACCACCATCAGTATTCAATTTAAAAACTGAAAAATAAAGTAAAGGTGTTGGTATAGTTCCTATTTCTATGCAATTTATTCCTGTGCTTAAAATTCCTTCCTTAATATTTTCCTTTATCCTTTCCGATGAAATTCTTACATCATATCCAAGTGCGATATTTTTCCCACCTTTTCTTTTTAAAAGGGTTCCGTAAGCCCTTCCAATATCTATTACGACTTCTTCATTTAAATCAACATCAGCAATTCCCCTTATATCATATTCCCTGAATATAAGCGGATTTATTTTCATAATATTAATTATAACTTATCTCCTTATTTTTTTACAACTTGATATTCTTTTAAAAATCCCTTATAATTAAATACTATGGAATTGGAAATTTTAAACAGGATTAAAATTTTTAGTTTGTTTTTGTGGATTGTTTTTGTTTTTTCTTTTATTGGTAAATTTATTGGTGGGAATTCTTTAATGCTTATATTTTTTGTTTTTGGAATTTTAATAGATCTATTTTGCTATTATTACTTTGATGAAATTCTTTTAAAAATTTGTAGAGCAAAACCACTTCCTTATAACAAATTTCCAGAAATTCATCAATTTGTTAAAGAAATTTCTAATAAGGCAAAAATTAAAAAGCCATCTCTTTATATTATCCAGACCCATCATCCAAATTCTTTTTCTCTTGCAAGAAATACAAATGATTCAAAAATTATTTTTACTTATGGTATTTTAAAAAATTTAAATTTAAGAGAAATTAAAGGTGTTATTGCTCATGAAATTTCCCATATAAAAAATGGTGATGCCTTGATTCAAGGTGTTTTTGCCCTTATTATCTCCTTTTTTGTATATGTTGCAAAATTTTTTAAATATTTATTAACCTTTGGTGCTAAGGATGAAATAAAGGGAGGTGAAATAATATATTCAATAATTATTTTAATGATGGCACCTTTTTTATATCTTTTCAAAATTTTAGCAATATCAAAAAACAGGGAATATATTGCTGATAGGATGGCGCAAGAACTTTTAAATGACCCTATAGGAATTGCAAATGCTCTTGAAAAAATTGATTTTTTAATAAAAAGATATAGAATTGAAATAAATCCTGGGGTTTCTTGCTTATTCATTTTAGACCCAATTTTAAAAGATGATTTTATTTCAAATATTTTTAAAACACATCCACCTGTTGAAGTTAGAATTAGAAAACTTAAAGGATTTTTATATGTAATATGAAATTGTTTGTTTTAATTTTATGGACTTTTTTCAAAAATGTATATGGTGATTTTTTATATTTTCCGAAAGAAGATAAGGATTCAATAATAATTCATTTAGAAATACCAATTCATTACCTCGTTTTTCTTAAATATAAAGATAAATATTTTACAGAAATTGAAATAAATTATGTTATTTATGATAAAAATGATGAAATCATAAAAGCAGAAAGAATGAGCGAAAAAATAGAGATTGATAAACCAATTAAAAGTATAAAAGAGGATTCTGTTATTTTAAGGGAATTTTTTGTGATTGATAAAGAGGAGTATAAAAAAATTTATGTAAAGATAAGGAATTTTGAAAAGGAATGGAGTATTGAAAGGAAATTTCAAAGAAGTGGTGATTTAATTCTCGGTGATTTAATCTTTTTAGATGAAAACGATAAAATTCTTCAAAGGATTGAAAATATAGGAAAAATAAAGATTTTCTTACCCTTATATTCAAGATTTGAAATTGATGAGGATTTTAAAATTGAATTCTGGAGGAAAAATAAAGTTGAAAAATTTTTTAAGGAGCATTTAACTGGTAAAGGAAATATTAATGTTGTTAAGGAAATTGATTTAAAGGATTTTTCATCAGGAAATTATAAGGTAAAAATTTATTTTGAAAAATCAAAAAAATATGCTGAAAGGTCTTTATTCTTTTATGGTTCATTTTTGTTTAAGGATGAAGAATTTGAACAGATTGTAGATGCAATTTCATATTTTGCAAAAAAGGAAGATGTTGATTCTTTAAGGTATTCACCCCCTTCTGAAAGAAAAATAAGATGGGAAAAATTCTGGAAAAAAAGAGACCCTTCTCCAGGAACACCTGAAAATGAATTTGAAGAAGAATTTTTAAGAAGGTTTTATTATGCAAATGAAAATTTTGGTGTTTATACACCTGGTTATAGAACTGCAAGGGGGAGAATATACATTTTATATGGGGAACCTGACGAAATTGAAAGACACCCGTTTGAATTAGAATCCTATCCTTATGAAATATGGTATTATTATAGTAAAAGGTTGAAATTTGTTTTTGTTGATAGAAAAGGGACGGGTGAATATGAACTTGTTCCTTCTGATTCTCCTAAATACATCTCACCCTGGAGATAAAATAATAATTGATTTAAATACTTTCTTTTTAAACGATTCAACATCTTACATTGAAAACATATATTTTATTTCTCCTGATTATTTAAAAACTTTAAAAACAAATTATTTTGATTTAGAAATTAGCATACAAGCTTTAAATAAAGAAGGTAAAAAACTCCTTTCTGATAAATGGAGAAAAAGGTATAATTTTAAAAGTGGAGATTCTTATATTGCTGACATATTTAGTTTTATAATAAAAAGTGGTGAATACAATTTAAATATAAAATTTAAGACAAAAGAATTTGAATTTTCAAAGGATACAAATTTAAATATTCCCTATTTAAAGGGGACAAAAATTTCAGACATAGAAATTTTTAAATATGTTTCAGATGACCTTAAAAAATATCCTTTTAAAAAGGAAAATTTTTCCTTTTTGCCGAGCCCAAATTTTTCCTATCCTGATTCCTTTGCGTTTTACTACTTTGAAATCTACAATTCCCCAAAAAAATTTTTCCTTTATGTTGAATTAAAAGATAGTGTAGGAAATGTATGGCTTTCAGACCTTCAAGAAAAAGCAGATGTAAGTGAAAGAAGTTTTGTTCGTGGAAGTATTCCAGTTTATGCCCTTCCGGGTGGGAGATATAATTTTAAAGCAGTTATAATGGATACATTGAAGAACATTATTTCTGAAAGTGAAAAGGAATTCACTTATTTATCTTTAAGATATCTTCATAAGAAAATTGCTCGGGAAAAATATGAGGATTATATTTCTTTTATAGATTATTTTGCAACAAGGGAAGAAATGGAAGAATTTAAAAAACTTGAAGGTAATGCAAAAATTACTTTTTTAAAGAAATTCTGGTCTAAATTTGACCCTGACCCAAATACTCCTGCAAATGAATTTTTAACAATAATTGTTGCAAGAATTGAATATGCTGATAAAAATTTTGGAACAATATATAAAAAGGGAAGATATACAGATAGGGGAAGGATATACATAAAATATGGTCCACCAGATGAAGTGAGAAGAAACCCTTATCCTGTTGAAATATATCCATGGGAATCATGGTTTTATAAAGAACCATTTAGAAATCAGTATATATTTGTTGATTTAAAAGGTAATGGTGATTATGTTTTAGTTTATTCTTCAAATCCAGAAGAACCAGGAAGGGCGGATTGGAAAAATTATATTCCAATAGAAGAAGTAGAAGTTTTGAAATAATTAAGAATATTTTTGTTTTCTCTTCTGGAACACTTATAAGTCGTTTTTTTGGATTTTTAAGAGAAATTTTTGTTGCCTTTTCACTTGGTGCTACCCATTTTGCCGATATACTATATGTTTCTTTTAGAATTCCAAACTTTTTAAGGGATATAGTTGCAGAAAATGCAATTCAAACAGCATTTGTTCCGGTATATTTAAAATATAAGGAAAAAAATGAAGATAAAAAATTTTCTTCAAACATTTTTTTAATATATTTAATTTTTTCAATTTTAATAGTAATAATTGGGATAATTCTTTCCCCTTTAATAGTTAAAATTACTGCTTTTGGTTTTACAAAAATTCCATGGAAATACAATTTAACAATTAAATTGACAAAAATTTTATTCCCATTAATAATTTTCCTTTTTCTATCTGCTTTTTTTAGTGGGATATTAAATGCTGAAAAAAAATTTTTCCCTTCTTCACTTTCACCTGCGTTTTTCAACATAACCTTTCTTTTAATTGGAATTTTTTCATACATAAATTTCAAAAACAATAAAGAAAATTTAACATTCCTTTTTTCAATAGGTCTTTTAATAGGGACCTTTATGCAATTCTTTTTTTTATTACCTTTTATCTTCAAACATAGATTTTTCAAATTTAAACCCGATTTAAAAAAAGAAGAAATTAAAAAATTAAAGCCCTTTTTTTTACTTCTTTTCCCTGTTTTTTTAAGCACCTCTTTAAATCAAATAATACTTTTTGTTTCAACACTCCTTGCATCATTTTTGGGTAAAGGAGCAGTTGCAATTTTGAATTATGCTTATAGGGTTATGCATCTTCCAATTGCTCTTCTTGGAATAGGTGCTTCTGTAACGACATTACCTGATATGGTTAAGGAGAAATTTAAAGAAGAATACCTTTTAAATGTTTATAAGGAAATGATTTTACTTTTGCTTCCTGTGACAATTTTTATGATAGGGGATGCATATCAAATAATAAAATTATTTTATGAAAGGGGATTGTTTTCTGAATTTGATACATACATTACTTCAAGTGTATTTATAATGTATTCCTTTTCAATTTTATCATTTTCCCTTTCAAAAATAAATTTAAATTATTTTTATAGTTTGGGGAAAATTGTAGAGCCAATGCTTTCATTTTTTATCAGCACATCCTCCTATCTTTTATTTGCTCTTATTTTATCAAAAATTTTAGGTGTTTCAGGGCTTGCTCTTTCAAGTTCAATTGCCTCTTTTTCCCAATTTTTATTTTTGCTTTCAAAAATGCCATCTTTTATTCATAAATTTCCTCACAAATTTAAGTTTTTTATATACCTTACAATTTTTTCAATAATATTGTATCTAAAAATTTCTAACCTTATAATTATTGAACTTACAATTGACCTTATTTTTGTATTTATGTTTTACATGTTTTTAAAAAGGATATGGAAATAAAAAGGATTATAGAAGCAATTCTTTTTGTTTCTTCAAAACCAGTTTCTTTAAAAACTATTTGTGAAATATTAAAAGAGAAAAAAGAAAATGTAATAAATGCAATTGAAGAATTAAAAAAAGAATATGAATCCCATTCCTTCCAAATAATGGAAGTTGCTGGTGGATATTCCCTTTATACAAAGCCAGAATATTCAGAATATATTAAAAAATTTTCAAAAGATAAAAAATTTAAACTTTCAAAATCAGCAATGGAAACGCTTGCAATAATTGCTTATAAACAGCCAATAACAAAGGCGGAAATATCAAGAATTAAAAAATGTTCACCTGATTGGACAATAAAAGTTTTAATGGAAAAAGGACTTATAAAACCGTGTGGTAGATTAGAAATTCCAGGAAGACCAATTCTTTTTGGAACAACAAATAAATTCCTTGAAGTTTTTGGACTTTCATCAATTGATGAGCTTCCAAAAATTGAATGAAAAATATTAAAATATTTGTATGGATTTTGAGAATTTCAATGTTTCTTTTATCTTCTCTCCCATTTTTTTTAACATTCATTTTTAGAAATTTCCAATATGAATTTCAAAGGGATTATTTTTTTAATGAGACAAAAAGGATTCATTTTTTAATATATGATTTAAAAAAGGGAAAAATTGCATATGAAAAATTATATCCTTATTTATGCATATTTTTAACAGATACTTCTTTAAAATCTGATTCAATAATATGGGGTGAGGAATTTAAGGAGGATTTAAAAAGTTTTAAAAACATTTTAAAAAATTATAAATATGAAAAGTCAAAAATTTTTTTAAAAGAAGGAATAATATTTCAAAATTATTCGCCTCATAAGTTTATAGTTTTTGTTTTAAAAGAAACATTTCCATTTTTAAGATTAAATAAGTTTTACAATTTTTCTTTTATAATAAGTATAATATGGTTATTTGTTGGTTTTTTAATGGGATTTTTAATTTCTTTACCATATGAAAGAATATATTTTAAATTAAAAAAAGGCGAAATTGAAGGGATTGAATTTTTAAAAGATTTTTTAAAAAAAGAAGACATTGAAAAAATTGAAGAAGAAAAAAATAGAAAGGAAAGGGAAGAGAAATTTATGCTCATTTCAGAAGTCACTTCTTCATTTTTGCATGAAATAAGGAATTCACTTGCTTCCCTTAATGCACTTTTATCTTTAATAGAGATAAAAGATAAGGAACTTTCAAAAAGTTTTTTACCTATTAAACAAGAAATAAAAAATTTAGCAGAATCACTTTTTTCCTTCAACGAAATAATAAGGACAAAAAAGATTAGGGATTTAAAGAAAATAAATTTAAAAGAAATTTTGAAGGAAGTTATAGATGATTTTTTATCAAGGTTTAAAGAAAAAAAATATGAAATAGAAAATAAAGCAACCGACTTTGAAATTTTTGTTTCCCCATTTCTTATAAAAAGGGCAATATTTAACATAATTAAGAATTCTTATGAGGCAATAGAAGATAATGGCAAAATTGAAATTTATACAAGATTAAAGGATAATATAATATCTTTAATTTTTGAAGACGATGGATGTGGAATGGGAGAAGAGGAAATGAAAAAGGCATTTTTACCATTTTTCACAAAAAAAGAAGGAGGACTTGGACTTGGCTTATCTTTTGTTAAAAAAGTTATGGAACTTCATGATGGAGATGTTTTTCTTGAAAAAAGGGAGCCAAAGGGTTTAAGAGTTATATTAAATTTTAAAATAAGATGAAGGTTTGGGTTCTTGACGATAATAAAAACTTTTGCGATTTACTTTCAAAATTCATAAAGGAAAAAGGTTATGAATCCTTTTCTTTTTACGACCCATTTGATTTATTAAAAGAACTTGAAAAAGATTGTCCTGATTTTGTTTTACTTGATTTAAAATTGCCAAAAATAAATGGAATTGATGTTTTAAGAAGGATAAAGGAGAAAAATGAAGATATAAAGGTGATAGTCATAACTGCATTTGGTTCAATTGAAAATGCGATTGAGGCAATTAAAAATGGTGCCTATTATTTCCTTTCAAAACCTTTTGAAATGGAAGAGGTTATTATTTTGATGCAAAAAGCAATTGAGGAAGATAAATTAAAGAAGGAAAACATAGAGTTAAAAAAGAAATTAAAGGAAAAGGAAGAAATTGAAATAATAGGTGAAAGTAAAGGAATAAAAGAGGCAATTTTCCTTGCAAAAAAAGTTGCCCCAATGGATACAACTGTGTTATTAATTGGAGAATCAGGAACAGGTAAAGAACTTTTTGCAAGGATGATACATAATGAGAGTAAAAGAAGGGGGAATTTTGTTGCAATAAATTGTGCAGCAATACCAAAAGAACTTCTTGAAAATGAGCTTTTTGGTTCTGAAAAAGGTGCGTTTACAGGTGCATATGCAAGAAAAATAGGTAAATTTGAAATTGCAAATGAAGGAACATTATTTCTTGATGAGGTTTCAGAACTTGATTTTGACTTACAGGCAAAACTTTTAAGAGCAATAGAATTTAAGGAAATAGAAAGGTTGGGGGGAATAAAACCAATAAAGGTGAATGTTAGAATTATTGCTGCTACAAATAAAGATTTAAAAAAACTTACATATGAAGGTAAGTTCAGGGAAGACCTTTATTATCGTATTTCGTCTTTCCCAATTTACCTTCCACCTTTAAGAGAAAGGAAAGAAGACATAATGATTTTAGCAAATCATTTTTTAGAAAAATTTAAAAAAATTTTCAACAAAAATAAGCTTTATTTTTCAGAAGAAGTAAAAAAATTTTTCCTTGAATATAACTGGCCAGGAAATGTAAGGGAACTTGAAAATGCAGTTGAAAGGGCATCAATACTTGCTGATGATGAGATAACTCTTAAACATCTTCAATTTGTAGAAATATTTTCAACTTCAAAAGAGATTTTCATTCCTAAAAAAGGTCCTTTAAAGGAAGTGGTTGAAGAGATTGTAAAAAAAATTGAAAAATATTTGATTGAGGAAGCATTAAAAGAAGCAAATGGAGACAAAAAGAAGGCATCAAAAATTTTAGGTATTTCAAGAAAAACCCTATATCAAAAAATTAAAGAGTTAAAGATATAATAGTTTTGTAATTTTTAAAACATTTACTTTATAATAATTTTAAAAATATAGGAGGTGTAATGAAAAATTTAAAATATATAGGGTTGATTTTTTTATTTTTAAGTTTTCTAACATGCGCAAGGGAAAGACCAAGGGATATATTTAAAAAGATAAATAATGCTATAAAGGAAAAAAATGAAGATGCTTTAAAAAATTGCTATACAAAAGAAACGCAGGTTCTTTTTTCAAAACTTGATGAGGTTCAGGGAAGTGATATTCCATGGTATAAGCAAATAATTGAAGCAGGGGTTCAAAGAGAGCCAAAAATAATTAGTGAAAAAATAGAAAACGATAGGGCATTTTTGGTAGTAGAACAAAATCAAAGGCGAATTAATCTTTCACTTGTTAAAGTTCAAAAGGAATGGAAACTTGATTTAACAAAAGAACTTTCTTTTATATTAAGTATAATTGAACAACAAAAATTGATGGAGGAAAAACAAAAATAGTTTTGACTTTTAATTTAATTTTATCTTAAAATTTATTTCTTATGAGTGAAATAAGTCCTACAAGAATGAATTTACTTTTAAAAAAGAAACAGGTTCAGGTAGCAATTGCAGGTGCCCAGCTTTTAAAAAATAAAAAGGATGCTTTACTTGCTGAATTTATGAAAACAATTCCAATTTTATTAAAGGAAAAGAAAAAAATTGAACAGGATGTTGAAAGGGCAATAAAGACACTTTTAATAACTTTTGGTATTGATGGTGAGGAGGAGGTTCGTTCTGCCTCCTTTTCTTCAAAAAAAGAATATTTTGTTAAGGTTTCAGAAAAAAAATTATGGGGAGTAAAATTTCCAGAGGTAGAATCTTCTGATGGTGTTAAAAATATAATTTTAAGGGGATTTAATCCATTAAGTATAACTTCAAGAATTGATGATACAGCAGAAAGTTTTGAAAAACTCGTAGATGATATTGTTAAAGGTGTTCCAATAGAGATAAAGATGAAAAGGATTGGCGAGGAAATTAAAAAGACAACGAGAAGAGTTAATGCACTTGAACAGAAGATAATTCCTGAAATTAATCAGCAAATTACTTATATAAGAAGGGTTTTGGAAGATAGGGAAAGGGAGGATAAATTTAGATTAAAAAGATTAAAGGCAAAAAGGGGGAAATAAAATGTTAATGCAGAAATTAAGGGAGAAAACAAAACTTATACTCTGGATTGTAACAATATCATTTATTGGATGGATTTTATTTGACCTTGGAATGGATATTGTTGGTAAAAGGATTGCAAAGCCGTATGAACAGGGATTTATTGCAGAAGTTGATGGTAAAAGAATTCCCTATGATTTTTATAGAAATATACTTTATGAAATGATACAGGATTCCTTAAAGAAAAAAGGAGAACTTCTTGAGGCGGAGGAAAAGAATATTGAAAAAAATGCATGGTTTAGAATGATAGAGGAAATAAGATTTAGAAAGATTGCAGAGGAAAGGAATTTATTTCTTGATGATTCAACTGTTTTATTCCTTTTAATGAATTATCCACCCCCTCAAATTTATAGAGATACTTCTTTTAGAAAGGGTGATACGTTTGATATTAAAAAATATAGGGAATTCATTTTAAATCCACAAAATTTTTCGTTTGCTGTTCAATATGAAAATTTAATAAGGGAAACATTTCCAAAAGAAATTATGAGATTTGATTTACTCACACTTATTCATTTAACTCATGATGAGATGATTAACAATTTAACAAAAAATCATATAAAATATGTGTTTGAATACATACTTTTTAATCCATACAGATTTGAGTTAAAACACGAAATTAAAGATGAAGAAATTTTAAATTATTATAAAAATCATCAAGAAGAATTTAAGGAACCAGACCTTGTCAATCTTCAAATGGTTATATTCTGGAAAAGACCTTCAAAACAGGATACGATTTCAAAAATTGAAGAAGCAAAAACAATAAGGGAATTAATAATTAATGGAACCCCCTTTGAAGACGCTGCAAAAAGTTATGCAAGTTCTGATACCCTTAGAAAAACAGGTGGATTTCTTGGTGAATTTGAAATAAATTATTTTCCTGAAAGGATAAAATTAGTATTTGATACATTGAAAAATGTTTCAGAGCCAATTATCTGGCAAGGTAAATTATACATTTTTAAAATAGAAAAAAGGGAAAAGAATAAGATTTCCCTTAAAGGAATAGATTTTATAATAAAAACATCTGAAACAACAAGAGGTGAAGCAAGAAGAGGAGCATCTGATTTTCTGAGACTCTTACAGAAAATTCCTTTTGAAAGGGTTGCGGAATCATTAAAGGTTGAAATTAAGGAAACAGGTCTTTTCCCTGTTGAAAGTCCATTTATTCCTTTTATTGGTGAAAATAAAGAAATTCATGAATTTATAAAAAAAGGAAATGTTAATACTGTAAGCAATTTAATATGGTCACCCGATTATTTTGTTATATGTAAAATAAAGGAGAAAAAAGAAGGGAAAATAAGGAATTTTGAAGAGGTTAAGGAAATTATAAAAAGAAAGATTGAAATTGAAAAGAAAAAGGAAATCGTGATGAAAGAGGCAAAAAGGATAAGGGATGAATGGGAAAAAGAAGGTAAGGTTCCAGATTTAAATGAAAATTATGCTATTTTTAACAAATTTGAATATTTTTATATAACAGGCATATTTCCAGGACTTCCTGAAAAGGGTAAAGTTGCGGGAATTCTTGAAAATCTTAAAGAAGGAGAAATTTCTCAGCCAGTTATTTTTAAAAACAATTATATTTTGATAATAAAACTTATAAAGAAGGAAATTCCTTCACAAAAGGAGATAGAGGAAAATCTTCAAAAATATGCTCAAAATTTTAGTTTAAATCGTTTTAATAAAATCTGGAATTCATGGATAAAGGAACTTCAGGAAGAGGAAAATATAAAGGATTACAGGTCCTATTTACTTTACTAATTTTTTCCCTTACACTTTTTTCACAGGAAAAAATATTTGTTGAGAAGATCTATTTTGAAGGAAACAACAAAGTTTCTTACAAAAAATTAAAGAAAATTTTGGGAATAAAAGAGAAAAGTTTTTTGAGAAAAGGTGAAATAATTTTAGAAATTCCCAAAATAGAAAATTTTTATCATTCAATTGGATTTCTTGAAGCAAAAGTTACAGGGACAAGATTTTTAGAAAAAGGAGGTAAATATTTTGTATATTATTATATCTATGAAGGGAATCAAAAAATTATAAAGGGAATTGAAATTGAAGGACAAAGGGAATTTTTTCCAATTTTAAAATTTCCAAAAACTCCTTTAATATGGGAGGATGAAGTAATCCTTAATTTTGAAAACGATTTATATTTAAAATATAAGAAAAATGGTTTTCCATTTTTTGATTTTGAAAGAAAAATTTTTGAACTTCCAAACGATTCAATAATTTTAATATATGAAATTAAAGAAGGTAAAAGGGCAAAAATTAATGATTTTTCTTTTCAAGGTTTAAAAAGGGTTAAAGAAAAGATTGCTTTAAGGGAGATTGATATAAAAAAAGGGGATTTTTTCAATATAGAGAAAATTGAAAATTCAGTTTCAAACCTTTATGCATCAGGAATTTTCAGTAAGGTTGAATATGAAATAATTCCTAAAAATGATTCCAGTTATGTTAATATTTTATTTAAAATGGAAGAAAGGAAAGAAAGGATTTTAAATATTGGGGCAGGTTATTCAACAGAAGGTAATATTGGAACTCGTATTTCTTTTTCTCATTTAAATCTTTTTAGAAATGGTCAAAGAATTTTTTTAGAAACAAATCTTTTACAAAATTTTAAATTTATAAAACATTTTGAAATAGAAGGAACTTACATTGAACCTTTCCCCTTTAATTTCAGAATCCCTTTCAGTTTAACGGGTTTTTATTATAAGGATAAGGATGAAAAAGTTTTAAGGAAAGGTTTTGAATCAGGTCTTTCAAGGAAAATTACAAGATATTTACAATTTCACTCAAAATTAAATATGCAAAAAGTAACTGAAATATTTAAAGAAAAAGTTTATTTAAATTCAATTTCTTTTTCATTGATTTTTGATGATAGAAATAGTTTTATGGAGCCAACAAAAGGCATTTTTTTTCTTACAAATCTTCTTCAAGCAGGTTCTTTTTTAAAAGGTGATGCTGATTTAAGAAGAATTTTAATTGATTTTTCTTCATTTACACAAGTTAAATTTTTTATTTTTGCTTTTAGATTAAGATTTGGTTCAATATTTCCTTATGGAAGGACAGATTCTGTTCCATTATCAGAAAAATTTTTACTTGGAGGTGAAGGAAGTGTAAGGGGTGTTAAAAGATTTGGGATAGGGGAAAAGGATATAAGGGGAATAAAATCAGGAAACAATTTTATAAATTTAAATTTTGAGGCAAGATTTAAATATTTTTCGCCTTCCCTTTATCCCGTTATTTTTGTTGATTCAGGTATTTTAAAAAATGATATAAAAGATTTTAATTTTAAAAATTTTGTAAATACTTCTGGTTTTGGTTTAAGATTCAATTTTTATTATGTAATTTTAAGAACAGATTATGCCTTTAATTTAAAACAATTTAAAATAAATAAGGGTTTTTTATATGTTGGAATTGGTCATATGTTTTAAGGAAATCTATATTCAACTTTTATCTCAGGACAAAAAATTTTATTTTTAAATTCAAAGATTCTTTTTAAAAATTTCTTTTTAACAGGTGCCCTTAAAAATACTATTTCCTTTAAAGAAAAATCCCTTTTCAATATCTCTTTAAATTCCTCAAAACTGCAAATATCATCAACAAGACCAATTTCCTTTGCCTTTTTTCCTGAAAATATTCTACCATCAGCATATTCCCTTAACTTTTCTAAGGGTAAATTTCTTGATTCACTAACTATTTTTAAAAAATCCTCATATATATCATTTATAAATTCCTCAATTATTTTCTCTTCCTCCTTTGTCATTTCCCTGAAAGGAGAACCTATATCCTTATATTTTCCACTTTTTATTGTCTTTTCATAAATCCCTATCTTTTTTAAAAGGTCATAATAATATATAAAAGAAACCCTTGCTCCGATTGAACCAGTTAATGCATTTGGGTCAGAAAATATCTTATCACATGCACATGAAACATAATATCCTCCTGATGCTCCAATCATTTCTATATATCCATATACTTTCTTTTTTGTCCTTTCCTTAAATTTCTTTAAACGGGAATATATCTGATAGGAACTTGATGCACTTCCACCAGGTGAATTTATATAAACTACAAGTCCTTTTATGAATGGGTTTTTTTCAAAATATTCTATTTCCTTTACCTTATCCTCATAATCAATTATAATTCCTTCTATCTTTATAATTCCCATATTTCCCTTAATTTGCATACATGAGATTAAAAATAAAAAGATTATGACGAATTTTTTCATTTTACCCCCCAATTTTTAATTTAAACAAAATTTCATTTCCCTTAAAAAGCAAAATTTCATTTTCATCTATTTTTACAAAACTTTTATGATTTGGGAAATCTCCTGTATTCAAATAATATTTTCCATCCTTTTCCATAAAAATTGGAAGATGAAAATGACCCAAAATAACAATGTCATATCCCTCTTCAAAATGCTTTAAAACCTTTGGAGGAATTTCCTTTGGAACCTCTTTTTTTGAAGAGTTATGTCTTGAAATAAACGAAATTCCTCTTGCTATTTGAAATCCGAGGTCAGGATGAATTAAATAAAATAAATTTTTTGTTATTCTGTTTCTTAAAAATTTTGTTAAAAGATTTCCAAAAACCTCCTGTGGAAAATATCCATCACCATGAGCCATAATTATGTTTTTATCTTTAATTTTAAATTTAAAATATCCCTTTGTTATTTTAATTCCAAAAAACTCAAGAAAATCCTTTACCCAGAAATCATGATTTCCGGGTGCAAAATAAAAATTTAATCTTTCCTTTTCTTCCCATAAACCCTGTAAAAATTTAAAATATCTTTTTAATATCACTTCCTTATATTCAAACCAGAAATCAAAAATATCACCTAAAAGTATAATGTTTGTTTTATCAGGTAATTTTTTAATTAAATTGAAAAAATCATTTATTACTTCATCATCCTTTTCCTTATCTATTCCTAAATGAAAATCAGCAAATACATAAAAACTTTCCAATTTTACCTCCTCAATTTTTTCTTCAATTTTTCCAATTCCTTTTTAATCTCCTTTTTAACTTCCTTTTCAATTTTAGAAGAATATATTTTTATTTCTGGATTTTCATAATTTCCCTTTATATTCAAATTAAAAGATAAATTTTTAAAGGAAATAAAAGCATCCATATCCATATCACCCTTCAAAGAAACCTTACCTTTTGGAATTATTTCAAAATCTTTTCCCTTAATTTTAAAATCAGGAAAATATATAAATCCATTTTTAATTTCAAATTTAAAGTCAATCTTTTCAAAATAAATTTTTTCAAATTCCTTAATCTTTGTTATGTCTGCTATTTTTTTCAAAACCTTATTCCCCTCAATATATCCTTTAATTAAAATTCCAAAATTTTCTGAATTTAATGTTTCAAGAATGTTTAAAAGGTCCATGTTTGTTTTTGAACTAATGTCTAAAATTCCTGTTATTTTAAAAGGTAAAAATTTTAAATTTGGTAAAAGATTTAATAAATTTATATTTTTTGCACGCGCATCTATATCAAGAAAAATGCTTCCTTTTGTTAAATTGAAATTCCCTTCAATAACTCCTTCAAATGCTTCTCCTTTAAAATTTTCAATCCTTATATTATTTTCATCACCCTTTAATCTAAATCTTACATTTTTTAAAACATTATTTTTTTGTGAAAATTCCTTAATAAAACAATTTATATCTATTTTTAAATTTGGAGGTAAAAGAAATGGGATTTCCCTTTTTCCTTCCTTCTTTTCCTCTTCCTTCAAAATTTCATCCAGATTAAAATAAAAAGAGGATATATTTCCATAAATTTCTATTTTTTTATCAAAATTTAAATCAGCATCTATATTTAAATCATTTTTTCCTGCGAAAAATTTTGCCCTAATTTTCCCCTTATTTTTATTCCCCTTTAAATTCGCCTTAATTTCAAAAATTTTATCAAGATTTGTAAATTTTTTCAAATTTCCCTTTAAATTTGAATTTATCTCAAATTCAATTGATGGGAAAAATTTAATAATTCCATCAAATTTTGAATCAATTTCGTCAAAAATTCCTTTAAACGAAAAGGAGAAATTGTTCCCTTTAAATTCACTTTCAAAATTCTTAAAATTCAATTTTTCATTTAGATAAACAACTTCAATATTTTCACTTTTTATTTTTCCATATATAAATGCATTTTCTTTCCCCTTTAAATTTAAATCAATTTTTAAAATTCCAAAGATTTTTAATTCCTTTAAAATTTCAGGAAGATTTTGCAAGTTAAATTTATCTGAACTTAAATAAACATCATATTCAGTTTCGCCACTTATAATTCCTTTTATATTCCCGTTTAAATTCAATTCATTTTTTAAAAAATATATTGAAAAATCTTCAACATTTGCCAAATCATTTTTTAAATCAAAATTTATTTTAAATTTATCCTTTAAAGGAAAATTAAAGTTCCCTATTTTAATTTCAAAATCATTTTCACCTTTTATTTCAAGAATATTTTTGTTTAAAATCCCCTTTAAAATTAAATTAAAATTTGATATTTCAATCTTTTCATCATCATATATTTTGAATTTCCCATCTTTTATTTCAAGATTTTTTAAGAAAAATATAAAAGGTATTTCAAACTCCTTTTCTTCGCCTTCTTTTCTTTTAACTTTTTCAATTTTTTCCTTCTTAATTTTGTATTCAAAAAATGGCTTTTCTATATATATCTTATCAATTTCAATTTTCTTAAAAATTATTGGAATCAATTTAACCTTAAAAAATATTCTTTCAGAAAAAGCAATTTCCCTTTCCTTATAAAGTTTCAAATTCTTAATATCTATTCCAACACCTTTAATTCCAATATAAGGTGATACTTTTTCAATTTTACACAAAAGTCCTGTTGCCTCTCTAATTTTATCTTCAGAAAATTTCCTTATCTTTTCCTCTGTAAGAAATGACTTAATTAGAAAATAAAGGATTAAAAGGAGAAAAAGGAAAATAAATAATAAAATTCCAGTTATTATTAAAATCCTTTTCATTTTTCCTCCTTAAATGGATTTTTAAATAAATAGTATAAAGCAGGAAGGTTCCCAATTGCACTTACAAACCAATAAAAAATTGATACTAAAATTATTTTTTCCTTTAAAAAATACTCTTTAAAAAAAATTAAAAACGCACCTTCCCTTATTCCAAATCCACTAATTGTGAAAGGAATAACATTTAATGCATTTATTATCGGAACATAAACAATAAACAAATTGATTTTTCCATTCATTCCAAATGATTTTGCAACAAAAAATGCAATCAATGAAAAAGAAATTTGAACTGGTATTGCAAGAAATGTTGAATACAAAACGAGTTTAAAACTCCTTTTATAAGAATTTATTGCATTATAAAAATTTAACAATTTATTAAAAATCTTAATTTTCTCAAAAATTGTTTTAACAAATGGAATATAAAATAAAAAAAGGGAAAAAATTGAAAGGAATAAAAACATAAGTATTAAAGCAAAAAGATTTCCTTTACCTTTAATAGAAAAAATTAAAAAAATAAAGGCAATTAAAAATATTCCAATCATTCCAGTAATCCTATCAACAACAACAGATGCAAATCCCCTTGAATATCCATTTGTATATTTTGAAAGTATTATTCCCCTTGAAATGTCAACCCCTGCTGTTGCAGGTGTTATTGTATTTATTAGCATTCCAAGCATATAAACCTTAAATATTTCAAAGATTGAAACACTTTTTTTTAAAAATGGAATTAAAAGTATTTTCCATCTATATGATAAAAAAAACAATGTAACCCAGTAAAAGATAAAAGAGATGAAAAAATAAAAATAATTTATTTTTTTTAAACCCTCAAAAAGATTTCTAATTTCAATTTTCTTAAATATAAAAAACAAAATTAAAAATGAAAAAAAAATCCTTAAAAAAAGTAGAATTAAATCCCTTATCTTTTTTGATACCATAAATTGTAAAAGGATTTAAATTCGTTTGAATCAAAAATTTTAAAATAAAATTCCCTATTTTCCTTATACCATTCAATTGTTTTCTTAATACCTTCATAAAAATTAATTTTTGGTTCCCATCCAAGTTTTCTTATTTTTGAAGAATCAAGAAAATATCTTAAATCGTGTGCTGGTCTATCCTTAACAAATTCATAAAATTCATCCTTTTTCCCCATAATTTCACCTATAATTTTAACAAGTTCAATATTTTCTATTTCAAATCCACTTCCAACATTATAAATTTCTCCAATTTCACCCTTTTTCAAAATTGTATAAATACCATTTACAACATCACTCACATATATCCATTCCCTTTTCTGTTTTCCATTTCCATAAATTGGAACTTTTTCATTCCTTAAAATCTTAATCACTATTAATGGAATGAATTTTTCAGGATACTGTTTTGGACCATAAGTGTTTGAAGGTCTTAAAATTATAACTGGTAAATTAAAGGTTTTATAAAACGAAATTGCAATTAAATCTGCACATGCCTTACTTGCCGCATAAGGACTTGTTGGATTTAATGGAGAATTTTCATTAAAAGAGCCTTCTAATGAAGGACCATAAACTTCATCAGTTGATACATGAATATATTTTTTAACATTTTTATGATTTTTCAAATTTTTTAAAATATTATATGTTCCAAATATTTGTGTGATTATAAATTCATCATGATATAAAATTGACCTGTCAACATGTGTTTGTGCTGCAAAATTTATAACATAATCACAAAATTGAAATAAAATGTTTAAAATTTTTTCATCATTTATTGAACCAAGAACAAATAAGAATTTTTCCTCATTTCTTAAAAAATTTTCAATCTCCCTTTTAAATTCAAATTCATCAACAAAGACCAAATCAAATCCCCTTATTTTCTCATTCACTTTATCATAAATTATTTTATTTAAAAAAATTTTTTTATAAATCTCATTTTTTAGATTGTTTAAAAAAAATGGAATTTGAAAAAAATCTTTCCCTTCGTTCATCAAAACAATTTTTTTTACATAATTTTTCAAATTGAATAAATTTCCTGAATATGAAAGATTGTCAACACAGATTATCTTATAATTTTCATTTATAATAAAATCAATAAAATTACTTCCAATGAATCCAGCACCACCTAAAACAACAATTTTTTCCATCAATAATTTTTCCTTTCCCAGTTATAAGGAATATCCTTTGAATCAAATGGTTTTCTAAATTCATCAGGATTTTCATAATTGTATGTTTTATCAGGAATATTAATAACAAGAACTTCCTTTTCACATATATTTTTAAATCCATGCCACAAATTCTTTGGAATATGAACTAAAACCATGTTATGCTCACCAATAAAAAACTCATTTACCATTCCCTTTGTTTTACTTTCTTCCCTTTCATCATAAATAACAAGCTTTATCATTCCATAAATGCATGCAATGTTATCATTTTGATTTTTATGCATATGCCATGCCTTTATAACACCAGGATAAGCAGTTGTTATATAAACCTGCCCAAACTCATTAAAGATTTCATCATCCTTTCTTAAAATTTCAAATAATCTTCCCCTTTCATCAGGAATAACTTTAAGCCTTTTAATTTTAACGCCTTCAATCAATTCCATTTTAAAATTATAAGGTTTAAAAAATTTTTTATTCAACTTGACACAATTTCTTTTTTCCTTTATAATTTATAAAACTAAAATTAAAAAAGGAGGAACTCTATGAAAAAATTTTTTGTAATAATAATACCGGGGATCTTATTTTCACAACCAACAAATGCAATATTTGGAACAAAGTTAAAAGGGATACAACTTCAAGGATTTGAACCTTCAACCCCTGTAAAATTTCTAAGATTTTATTATTATCAATCAGGTGAATGGTATGTTTTAAGGGCTCGTGCAAAAATAACCGGTGGATATTCTGAAGGAGATATAATTGCAATAAAATTAAAGGGAACACAACTTGAACAAATGGCAGGTGATTTACCATCAAGTGTATACTTTAATGGTTTTTCGCAATCAGGTCCTGATGGAGATGGTTATGTAACTTTAAGTGCAACAACAAATACAGGTCTTTCATATCCAATTTTAAAAACAAAATTAAAGGGTTCACAGGTAAATACTTATCAAGTTTCTGGTTATCAAATAAGAAGGTTTTATACATCAGGTCCTGATGCAAATGGATGGTATTGGTTATGTGTTGATATAGACCAGCCACTTGGTGAGCATGAAGTTCCACCAAGGGAAAAAGGGAAAGAGGAAATGGAATTAAAATTAACATTTAATTTACAAAAAATTGAGCCAAATCCTGCAAAAGAATTTACAAGGATTTATTATTCAATTGCAAAACCATGTCATGTAAAAATTTATGTTTATGATAAAAAAGGAGCAATTGTTAAAAAAATAGTTGATGAATATAAGCCACAAGGCATATATAGAGAATTCTGGGGAATATGTGATGAAAATAACAATTTACTTCCAGATGGCGAATATTTCATAAAATTTGAAGCAGGAAAATATAAAGAAACAAAGAAAATTTTAATTTTAAAATAGGGGGTTTTATGAAGGAAAAAATTATAAAAATGCTCCTTGTAGGAGCAATAATAGGTGGATATAAGGTGCTATATGCACCTGAGGAAATGTCAAAAGGAAAAGAAAAAGGAGAAATAAAATGGGTAGAACCAGTAAGGGGATGGGATGAAAATGGAACATACTTATGGACTGCTGTATCTCCTTTACCTTCTTATAATGTAGGAATAGGAACAAGCACGCCTTCTTATAAACTTGATGTAGTTGGAAATGTAAGATTTCAGGGAAGTGTTTATATAAATTCATGGCCTATAAGTGTTACATCTGCACCCGCTGTTGGTCAAGTATTAAAATGGAATGGAAGTGCATTTGTTCCACAGGATGATGCAGGTGTTGGAGATTGTGAATGGACTGATGCAGGAAGTTATTTATATCCAAGAGACCAGAGTGCAGGCAATGTATATATTTATGAAGATGCAACAAGTGCAAAAATTTTGGCAATTCAAACAAATTCAAGTTATGTAAGTATAGCAGGTGGTTTTTCAAATGGTCCATTTGGTCAACTCGGTGCATCTTCTTATGGTGTTTTTGGAAGATATGTATCAGCAGGAACTCTAACAAATATGTGGGGTTATATTGGTTTAGATGTATGGGGAGTTTATGGAAATTCTAATAATACATCTGGTGCAGGTGTTGGTGGATTTGGTGGAACAGTAACTACTGGTGTTTATGGACAAACAAACACATCATCTACAGAATTTGGTGTTTTTGGATTTAATTCAAATGCATCGGGTTCAGGAATTTTAGGGCTTGGAAGTAATGTAACAACCTTTGGATGGTCAGGAGGTGGTGATGGAGTTATAGGTGCATCTGATGCTTATGGAGTTATAGGTTCACATTATAATGGTTCAAATACAAATAGATGGGGAGCACTTGGAACACAATATTATGGTGTATATGGTTCGTCTGATCAGTCAGCAGGTGCAGGTGTTTTTGGATATGGTGGAGACTCTACTTCTGGAGTTTGGGGACAATGTAATGTATCAGGTAAAGCAGGAACAGCAGGAATAAATTCAAATGCAAATGGTATAGGTTTATGGGGAAATAGTGGAGGTGCTCCATTATTTGGCCCACCTTCAGGCACAAATGCAGGTGGATTAGCAAGTGGGACTTCATGGGGTTTGTTTGGAATTGGAACAAGCACATCAACTTATGGGGTCGGTGTTGTTGGACTTGGTAATGGTCTTACAGAAGTAACATATATTGATGGAGCAGGAGTTATTGGATGCACTAATAGGTCTGGCTCTGCTGGTGTATATGGTAGTGGTGTAAATAGAGGTGTTTATGGAGTAACCAATACTTCTGGTGCCGGTTATTATGCGGTGTATGGCTATCAACCTTCTTCTGGTGCTGGAACTGGTTATGGAATAACTTATTCCCGTTCTGCTGTTAACGGTTATATTTTTTATGGAAATGTTTATTCTTTTGGTGTTACCGGCTACTCTTGGGGGGATTATACAAGAACTGGTGGTGTTTTTGGCGGTTCTTCGAGCGGGAATCCACCCGCTGCATGGGGTGCTTTAGGTTATAAAGCTAGTGATTACAACCATTATGGTGGCTATGGAACTAGTGCATGGACACAAGGTAGTGGAAAAGCAGGGGTTGGTTGTGGATTTTATGGTGATTTAATGGGTGGATGGTTAAGGGGTGAAATTTATGGTGCTTATATTCAGGGAGAAAGGTATAGTTTATATACAAAAGGAAATGCATTTATAGAAGGTTATGCAGGTTATGTTGATGAAATCAGGAATGAAAGAGTTGTTTCCTATATTCCTGCTGCGACAAGTGCTCAAATTATGACATGTGGGATAGGAGAACTTTCCTCAGGACGTGCTACAATTAGATTTGATGAAAACTTCAGTAAAATAGTTTCAAAATCTGAACCCATTATTGTTACTGTTACACCGATAGGTGAAATAGAATATCCAATATGTGTTGTTTCTGTTGATAATAATGGCTTCACTGTGAAAGAAAAAAGTGGGAAATCCAATATAAAATTTTATTATATTGCAATAGGTAAAAGAGAAATAAAGACGGATGTCCCTCAAGAAATTCTTGCTGTTGATTTTGATAACAACATGGAAAGATTTGCCTTTAATGAAAGCAATACAAAAGAAAATGCACTTGGTATGTGGTGGGATGGAAATTCTTTAAGATGGGGAACACCTCCTGAACCACCAAAACCACCCAAAAAACCAGAACTTGAAGGTGTAAAAACAGCACAACTCACACCGATTAAGAAAACAAAACAAGTTCTTTCCATTCAAACTGTCAAAATTACACCTAAAAAATCCGTTTCACCTGCTGAAAAAGGATTTAAGGAGGAATTAAAGTAAAGGAAAAGTTAATGGCTGTAATAGAAAAGATTATTCAATTGGTTGGTTCAAAGGGGAAAAAAGAAGTGATTGCACTTTTTGATTCTGGTTCCACTTATTCCTGTATTAAACCTTCCTTAGCTAAAAAACTCGGAAAAATAGAAAAATTGCCAGAACCAATGGAATTTGAAATTACGGAAGAAAAAAGGAAAGTTGTTGCAAAAGAAGTAATAAGGCTTAATTTTTATATTAACAATTATCGTTTTTCAGATGAATTTATGTTGATTGATGACCTCTCTGAAGAAGTAATAATTGGTGCAGCAACATTACAAAAATGGAGGATGAAACTTGATTTTGAGAATGACGATGTAATTATAGATCCAAGAGTAACAAAACTAAGGCTTTTGTGTAATTTAAAAAAATTTTAAAATAGGGGGTTTTATGAAAAGATTCTTTATAATAATGATATCTTTTGTTATTCTTTGGGCTGATGATTTTTTGGTTTATGGTGGTTCAGGTATTCAACAGTCACCTGGAGCAGAGTGGAATGGCACTTACTATCTTGTTGCATGGGAAAACTATTATAATGGAAATATTGAGGCACAAAGAATTCAAAAAGCAACTCCGCATCTTGTTGGTCCGATGATCACAGTTTCCACTTCGGGTGATTATTTAAAAGTTCCTGATATGGATTCTGATGGTAGCAGATGGCTTATTGTATATGAATATTATGATGCTACTCCTAATTATGCAATTTATTCCAGAATAGTAAATAGTGATGGAACTCTTGGAACTGAATCAAATCTCTCTGGTTTTGGAGGCAATGGTTACCAGAAATATAATCCGGGTGTAGGATTTAATTCTTCCACAAGTCAATACCTTGCTGTCTGGAAAGAAAATTCAGATTATGATATAGATGGAAGATTGGTGAGTTCTTCTGGTTTGCCAGTAGGGAATGTGATTTCAGATATTCTTTCAGCTTCAAGTGGTGAATATAGTAATCCACGTGTTGCATCCAATGGAACAAATTATCTTGTTGTTGCTGATTATAACTTTGGGTATGAAATTCACGGAAGAATAGTAAGTTCTAATGGGGTTCCTCAGGGAAATATAATAAATATTGGTTCTGCTGGATACTGGGGTCAACCTGATGTTGCGTCAAATGGGAATAATTATCTTGTAGTTTGGTCTGATGGGGGGACAGTTATTAAAGGTCGCATCGTTAACTCAGATGGAAGTATGGGCTCTATTATAAACATTTCATCCGGTGCTGTTAATGCAGGTAAACCGAGAGTTGATTGGTGGGCTCAAAAAAATAAATATCTTGTTGTATGGCAAGATAAAAGAGGTGGAACTTATCATTTCATTTATGGACAGCTTGTTAATCCTGATGGCACACTTTATGGAACAAACAAAAAGATGACTCAAGGAAATACTGCAAATCAATATATGCCTATTACTGCATGTGGAGATACAAGCCTTGTTGCATGGCAGGATTTAAGGAGTGATGCAAATGGTGATATATGGGCAAATCTTGGAGAATACCTTGGTGAACATGAGTATCCACCAAAATGGGAAGAAAGAACCGAATTTAAGCTCAATTTTAATTTACAAAAAATTGAGCCAAATCCTGCAAAAGAATTTACAAGGATTTATTATTCAATTGCAAAACCATGTCATGTAAAAATTTATGTTTATGATAAAAAAGGAGCAATTGTTAAAAAAATAGTTGATGAATATAAGCCACAAGGCATATATAGAGAATTCTGGGGAATATGTGATGAAAATAACAATTTACTTCCAGATGGCGAATATTTCATAAAATTTGAAGCAGGAAAATATAAAGAAACAAAGAAAATTTTAATTTTAAAATAGGGGGTAAAATGATAATTTTAATTCTTTTTTCTCAATGGGTTTTAAATCCTATATGGACGGGTGGATTTTGTGTTGGGGTTTCACTTGGAAAAGGAAGGAATGATGATACGATAAGGGCTTATTGTGTTCATATTTCTTCAAATACAATTAAGGAATTCAAATATTCAAATGGATGGATAAATACAGCAAATTTGAGTTTACCCTTTTATTGTGAAAAATCAATTATTGTTGCTGATGGAAGGAATGAAGGAATAAACAGAATTTATGCAGGAGAATTTTATGGTGGTGGAAATGTTGTTGAATACACATGGACAGGTTCAGGATATACTTATTCAAATATTGGTTCAACAGGTCAGCAACTTATAAATATTAATTTTGGAGATGCAAGAAATGACGGAGTTAAAAGAATATATTTTTCAACAGGTTCTGCTCCACCTTATTATGCTTTCTGGGAATTTACATATCAGAATGGATGGAATTATTCACCAGTTTCTTCACCATCAGGTTATTATATGGGGAATTTTGGAATTGCAATAGGAAATGGAAGAAATGATGGAATAAATAGAATTTACATAGGAATATATCCTGGTTATGCTTTATGTGAATACACATATACAGGAAACTGGAATTACGAAATAATAGCAACAGGTCTTTCACAGGTTATGGGAATTGTAGTTGGAGATGGAAGGAACGATGGAATAAATAGGGTTTATGTAGCAACAAGATACGAAGGAATAAGGGAATATACTTATTCAAATGGATGGAACTTAACTGCAACAATACCTGTTTCAGGTGAAATATTTGATATAGATATTGGAAAAGCAAAAAATGATAATTTGAACAGGTTATACTGTGTAACCTATTCAGGTTATGTTTATGAAGCAACTTATCAGGGTTCATGGACACTAAATCAAATTGGTTCTCCAGGTGGTTATCTTTTTAAAGTTAAGTGTGGATATGGAAGAAATGATAATAAAATAAGGGTTTATGTTGCAGGAAGTAATGGATTTTTTGAATATGAATATCCTACACAAATAGAAGAAAATTATTTGAGTAAAGGTTTAAGGATTTTTTATAAAGATGGGAAAATTGAAATTTATTCAAATGAATCAGGAAATGCAAAATTTTCAATCTTTGATATAACCGGAAGAGAAATCTTTTATAAAGATATAAATTTGGATAAGGGAAATAATACAATTTCTTTACCAGTTAATTTTTTGAAATCCGGTATATATTTTATTAAATTAAAAACAAAAGGAGAAGAATTTAGCAAAAAGATTTTAAAATAAAATTATGAAAAAGAAGGATAAAATGGAACGAATAACTATTGATCCAGATGTGATGGGTGGTCTTCCTTGTATTAGAGGATTACGCATACCCGTATCAATAATTATAAGACTTTTAGCAAGTGGTAAATCTATAAAAGAGATACTTGAAGATTATCCAGAACTTGAAGAAGAAGATATATATCAAGCATTAGAATATGCAGCATGGGCAACTTCTGAACAAATATATAAGATAGAACTCTAATCATGCATTTTCTTGTAAATTTAAGAGTTCGTAATTTGCCCATTAAATAAAAAACAAATAAAGATTTTAAAAAAATTATTAACTAATTTGAAAAAGGAATTTTTTTTCCTTTAATATTAATTTCTCCGGCCACCATACCGGGGGGGAAACACCCGTTCCCATTCCGAACACGGAAGTTAAGCCCCCCAGGGCCGAT
>Ga0272445_1000131_pt1 | contig 73558 bp, 70 predicted proteins | sample YNPCB0031_FD_194404 | JGI IMG/M metagenome (GOLD analysis project Ga0272445, IMG submission 194404) | Hot spring sediment microbial communities from Yellowstone National Park, WY, United States - YNP-CB-003-1 | ecosystem: Environmental > Aquatic > Thermal springs > Hot (42-90C) > Sediment...
ATGCAGCGCTCGGGTCTCGAGGGGCGGATCCGGGAGCCATGGCTGGACGCGGTCGCATTCGACTTCCTCCGAATCATGGTGACCGAGCTGCAACCATCACTGGAGGCGCAACGCGCCCTGCGTCCAGCTGGTGTCGTCGGGATCGAGCCGCGGGTCGCGGTCGCGCTCCGGGAACGCGAGGCGGGTGTGTTACCCGGCACCCGGCGATCGCGTGTTCCCTGGGAAGTGGTGCGCCGCTTTTCGCGCCTGGAGCCTGGGATCGATCTCGGTCGCTCTCGCCGTCCTGGATCTTGGTAGACCAGGCGCGTGGCCGATACGATCCGGACCGGTTTTCGTTGGACTGGCCGCTGCCTTGGCACCTGCGCGATCGCATCCCGCATCCGTTTGGGCTCGACGACCAGGCAGCGGCCGAGTTTGCCTCCGCCTGTGCACGGAGTCGCGGAGAGCTCGCGATCTCGGACTGCTTCTTGGAGCAACTCTGGCGGGATACCGCGGCGTCCTGGAGAGCGATGGCGACACTCGAGGTGGACGAGCGATCGGTCGCTGACCCGCCGATGGCGACGCGAGCGTCGACTGGTCAGCTGCACGACTAGCCGCGCGACGAGGTGGCGAGCGCCGTCCTGACGGCCGCGGCTCTCGCTGTCTGGTTCGACTCGGACGTAGTCGCCGAGTCGGCGGATCGCGTCGCGACGATGTTCGCCAAGCAGTCCGACGAGCCGCTCCCGCCGGTGTTTCACCTCCTGGGCATCAGCACGCCGGAGCGCTGGCACCAAGCGGCCGGTCCGCTGACGGCCTTGCTCCCCACAACTTATGCCCGGACGTGTGCAGTGGGGCTCGGACTTCCTGGGGTCCCGGAACGAGATGCTGGATGGCTCGATGGGTCACGAGCGGTGGGGCAAGCTCCTGCTCCTCGAGGGAATCCTGCGTGAAGACTGCGGCGCACTGTACGCCCTGGCCATCGATCCACTCGATCTTCTGGAGCGGACGCGCGACCACGGGCACGCGCTTCGCTTCTGGGGCCGCTCGATCCGGTGTGATGAGCGGATCTCGTCCGAATTGCGCGAGTGCTTTTGGTCCTCTCGGCTCGGCACGCGGTGGGGCGGGCGTCGTCGGACGTGGTGATCAGGTCGCGACCGACCCCTCCCGGCGGACAGGGGCGGCTGGCGGCGAGGAGATTTCGCGGAATGCGGGAACGCGGCTGGCGACGATCGCGCCCTTGCCGGCTCGTCAGCGTGGGAGCGACGAGTGATACGGGAGGATGCGGGTTTCCCGCGAGAAAGCTCGTGTCGCGGCGGAATGGGAACAGAGCCACGGGCGGTGGGGTCAGGCGGGTCACGCCCTCTCGGTGCGAGCCGATGAGGTGAAGCGGAGCGCAGGAACGAAGCGGCGGAGAGGTCTGAAGCACGAAGCGGACGATCTTGTGACCGTCCGCGTGTTCGGAGCGGGAGACGGGATTCGAACCCGCGACAACCGGCTTGGGAAGCCGGCACTCTACCAGCTGAGTTACTCCCGCGCTCGTTTGTCGTTTTTAGTATATCCTGACCCGCTCGCGTTGTCCAGGGGGACTCGATCGGAACTCCGTGGAGCGGTTGCGCTGAAGCACATGGCCACTCGATGAGGGGCAATCGTCTTTTCGGCTTCGTTCGGCTCGACTGAACGGCTGTGCCGGTGCACGACCCGGAGAGAGCGTTTCGCGGAGAAGCCCTCGGGCCACTGGGCGCTTCGGTACTCGCGGCTGGCGATACGTCCCTTCGAGGCATCGAGTTCGCGTCAGTTGCAAGCGAGTTCGCTCCCGGCTCGACGCGGTCGGTGACCGGGCATCATCGCGATCGATGGGATGGTAGGAGAAAAGTTGACGCGTCGCTGCGTGGTTGTGGGGCTCCGGTCGAGAGCGTGTCACTCATCGGAGCGTTGACCCGGCGCTACCTGCAAAACGCTGGGAAGCTCCGCGGAGCAGCAACCTTGCTTGACAACAGGGTTTCCGGCTCGGTACACTTTCCGACGGCGAACGTGGGGGCATAGCTCAGCTGGGAGAGCGCGACAATCGCACTGTCGAGGTCGGGGGTTCGAGTCCCCCTGCCTCCACCGCTGTTCGATATCGATTCGACCACCCGCTACCGTTTCCCGTGCAGAGTCAATGCAGCGTCCTCGCTGCTCGTCGGAGAGGGGGCACCGATGAAGACACGGACATTCCAGCTGATCGGCCGACGCAGCAGCCAACCGGATGTCCTGCTCGTCCGTGACCAGGAGGGTCGGTATTATCTCCGGCCGGGTTGCAACGGGCGCCTTGTCCGGGTGACCGCACGCGATGCCGAGCGGCTCCTCCGCAACTACGAATACCGACCGATCCTCAGCGCAACGTGGCTCTCGTTCGAGGAACTCATCCGAACCGATTGCCCGCTTCCTGCCGAGTCGACGCCCTCGCTCACCAGTCATGAGCGCGCCTGACTCCAAGCACAGCGGAGGGGGCTCGGTGCAAGCCCCCTCCGCGAGCTGAATGATTGCCCGAAACGATCACGATGCAGGTTGGGGCTTGATGTGCGGCACTGGCGCTGCCGGCCGCGCTTCGGACGGCGAGTCAGGACGGGCTGTCTCCGGCGTTGCGATGAGAGCAGCTGGCCGGGTGAGCGGTGGGCCGACGAGCTCCGGCCGCGGACGCGGCTCGTCGAACAGTGCCTCGATCTCGTGACCGTCCAAGGTTTCCTTCTCGACCAGCAGAGTCGCAATCTTCTCCAGCTTGTCCATGTGGTCCAGCAAGATCTGTTTGGCCGTCTGATATGCCTGATCGATCAGACGGCGCACCTCCTGGTCGATCTCGTATGCGACCTGGTCGCTGTAATTCCGCTGTTCAGCGATCTCGCGACCGAGGAAGACCAGCTCCTCCTTGCGACCGAAAGCGAGTGGTCCGAGCCGCTCGCTCATCCCGAACTCGGTCACCATACGGCGAGCCAGCGTGGTGGCACGCTCGATATCGTTGGCTGCGCCTGTCGAGACCTCCTGGAAGACGAGTTCTTCCGCCACCAGTCCGGCCATGAAGACAGCGAGCTGCGCCTCGAATTGCTTCTTGGTCCAGAAGAAGCGATCCTCTTCTGGCAGGACGCGAGTGTAGCCGCCCATCATGCCGCGAGCGACGATCGAAACCTTGTGGACCGGATCGGCATGCGGCAGCATGCGCGCGACGAGCGCATGCCCAGCTTCGTGGTAGGCCGTCATCAGCTTTTCGCGCTCGCTGATACGCCGACTCTTGCGCTCGGGACCAGCGACCACGCGATCGATGGCCTCGTAGAGCTCTCGTCGGCCGATCGTCTTCTTGTTGCGACGCGCAGCCAGGATAGCTGCCTCGTTGACGAGATTCTCGAGATCGGCACCGGAGAATCCCGGGGTCTGGCGGGCGAGATCCTCCAGATCGACATCGCTCTCGAGCGGCTTACCGCGGGTGTGAACTTTCAGGATCGCCAGGCGACCGTGCAAGTCTGGCCGGTCGAGCACGACCTGCCGGTCGAACCGCCCCGGACGGAGCAGCGCTGGATCCAGCACGTCCGGGCGGTTGGTCGCGGCGATGACGATCACGTTGGTACTGGAATCGAAGCCGTCCATCTCGACCAGGATCTGGTTGAGCGTCTGCTCACGCTCGTCGTGGCTTCCACCGAGCCCAGCACCGCGCTGGCGCCCCACCGCGTCGATCTCGTCGATGAAGACGATGCAGGGAGCGTTCCGCTTCGCTTGGTCGAAGAGGTCACGCACCCGGCTGGCGCCGACGCCGACGAACATTTCGACGAACTCGGATCCGCTGATACTGAAGAAGGGCACGCCTGCCTCACCGGCAACTGCCCGCGAGAGGAGCGTCTTCCCTGTTCCCGGCGGTCCGACCAGCAGAACCCCTCGCGGGATACGGGCGCCGAGTGCCGCGAACTTCTCTGGATACTTCAAGAATTCGACGATCTCCTGCAACTCTTCCTTCGCCTCGTCGACACCTGCCACGTCATCGAAGGTCACGGTCGGCCGATTACTGGTGAACACCCGCGCGCGACTCTTACCGAAAGAGAGAGCCTGATTGTTCGTGCCTTGTGCTTGCCGCATCATGAAGATGATCACGCCGATGAGGAAAAGAGTGGGCAGCAGGAACGTCAGCGTGCCCAGTACATTGCCCCACTGGCTCGCGCGATGCGTTTGGATATCGACCTGCTGCGGGTCGATCCCGAAGGTCTTCAGCAGCTCGAAGATGTCGACGTTGGGTGGCAGGCGGAGTGTACGGACCTCGTTGGTTCCGATGTACTGAACCTGAATCTCATCGGATCCGCTCGTCATGACGAGTCGCTCGACTTTGCCGGCCTTGATATCGGCGGCCATTTCCTGAGTCGTGATCGTTGCGCCGCCGCGACCTCCCTGAACGAAGGTCACCCAGACGGCGATCGCGGCGATGATCAAAATCATCCACACGAAGCCGTTGCGAAGCCACTTGTTGTCGGACATCGGGATGCCTCCACTCTCGTTCGGCCCGCTCGCTGATGTGGTGCAGCGGGCGTCCCCGATTATAGCAAGCTGTCGTCACGGTCGATTCGGGGCATGTGTCGTCGCCTGCCCTAGACCGGTACGTCGGCACTCCGATCGGAGAATCGCCACCAGGCGAGCGAGACGCGAGGGAGAATCGTCCTTGCCTCGCCGGTGATTTCGCTCGCAAAGCTGGATGCTCGTGTCGGCCAGGCCGGATGGGCTCGGTTCAGTCGCTCAGCTCCTTTGCAGGAACGAGCATCCTCGGAGCGCAGCTGACCGGCTGCCAGTCGTAATCGGGTAGGCGACCGGAAATCACCCTCGCGCTGCGTTCCGATAGACGGCGATGAAGGGGAGATTGCGGAACCTCCCCGCTGCATCGAGGCCGTAGCCGACCACGAACTCGTCCGGAATGTCGAAGCCGACCCAGTCCGCTCGAACACTGACGGCACCTGGCTTCTGCTTGCGCAGGAGGACAACGACGCGCAGGCTGCGCGGGTTGCGGCGCTGGAGAACGTCCAGAAGATATTGCAGGGTCAGACCGCTATCGATGATGTCTTCGACGAGGAGAACGTCTCGTCCCTCGATCGGGCGATCGAGATCCTTGATGATGCGGACGACACCGGATGTGACGGTAGCCTGTCCGTAGCTGGAAACAGCCATGAAGTCGATGTCGAGGTCGATGGGAAGGTGCCGAACCAAATCAGCCATGAAGACGAATGCTCCCGTCAAAACGCCGATGAGCACAGGGCGCTTTCCCTGGTAAGCGCGGGCGATTTCCTCACCGAGTTCGGCCACTCGCCGCTGCAGCGTCGCTTCATCGATGAGGACCCGCTCGAGTTCTCCGCTGGGAGCCTGTGCTGTTTCGCTCACGCCTCGTACTCCTCCCTTGCGAACCAGTTCGAGCACGACGGTACCGTCTGGAGAGCGGTAGCGCTCGCCTTGCAGGCCAGGAATCCAGTGCACGATCCCGTCACTGGCTACCAGCGGTAGCCAGTCGCGAAGATAGCTCGGAACTTTCTCGTTGACCAACCAGTCCTGAAGGCGAACCGGAACCGGCTGGCCCGGACGGACCAGGCGGTCACCAGGACGCCGGGTGCGCACGACCCATCCCTCGGCGGGCGCGCGCAGGATCGCGAGCTCCCACTCGTTCTCCAGCGCGAGAGTCGTGCCGCTGCGGAGCGGCAGGACACTACCAGGCTGGATGAGCGGACGCCCGGAGCGGTTCCGCAGGTATTGCTCGATCCGGTTGCCCGGACCGAGAACGGCTTCAGTGTAGCTGATCACAGCGACGAGACCATGGCCGAGTTCGATCGCTCGCCCCGTCTGGCCCTCGACGAGTGCTTTTCGGAGGGCTACCAGCCGCTCACGACTCAAGCTCCAGGTCGGATCCCAGTGCTCGCGCAGCGCTGTTTGCAGAATCCGCCGTTGCAGAGCCGGGTCCAGCGCGCGAAACGCCGCCCGATCGAGCACTAAGAAGTCGGCCTCGGGTCGGAAAACCTGTGCCGAGGCTTCCCGGACCACCCGCTGGAGAAATTCCGCATCTTCGCGCAACTGCTCTGCGACCTGCGCGAGCGTGTCCGTCGTACCGGGGCGGAGTTGCTCCAGTATCGGAAGGACTCGTCGGCGAATCGCATTGCGCTCGTACGAGAGGAGCAGATTCGTGGGGTCTTCCAGCGGTTGGAGGCCGAGCAATTCCACAGCTGCTCGTACGACCGATCGTCGAATCCTGAGCAGCGGACGGATCAAGCGGATGGACGCGAACTCGCGGTGCAGTGGGTCGAGTGGAATGCGGAGTTCGGTGACCGGTCGCATCGCCGCGAGGCCGTCCAGCCCAGCACCACGGAGCAGGCGCAGCAGTACCGTTTCTGCTTGATCGTCACGCGTATGGCCGACCGTGATCCAAGATGTTCCCTCCGCCTGTGCGACCTCAGCGAGTGCAGCGTAGCGAGCGGCTCGCGCTCCTGCCTCCAACCCGCCCTCCTTGTACTCAGGCCAGAGAGAAACATTGACTTGCACGACTCGTACCACCAGGCCGAGTTCGCTGCCCAAGGCGACAGCGCGCTCGGCCATTGTGCTGGAGCTCGATTGCAGGCCGTGATCGATATGGACAGGGATCGGTGTCGGAGCGAGCCCTCGGTGGGCCAGGTGCTGGAGGCTCCAGAGCAGGCCGAGGGAATCTGGTCCACCCGAGAATCCCACGATGATCCGATCGTGCCCCGACAGGCCTGCTTCTTCCAACGCCGTACGGACGACGCGTAGGACTGCACTGATGGCCGAATTGGAGCGTCTCACGAGCGTGCGCCCCCATATCGGCGAGTCGCTCGAGCGATTCTCGTCCAAAAGCGAAAGCGGCGCAACCTGCGCCGCTCCACGCGGTGCCGGTGGGCGGATTCGAACCACCAACCAAGGGCTTATGAGTCCCCTGCTCTACCGTTGAGCTACACCGGCCCACTACCCGCGTCGAAGTCTAGCATTCCCGCTCGGCAGCCGTCAAGCTTCCCACTGCTTGTATGGCGTACCTGGCCCGGCAGGAACGGGCCGGCGACGCGAATCCTCGCGACGCCGCGATGGGCGTGATGGACTTCGATCGCCAGGCCGTGCCGGCTCGACTGAGCCGAACCGTTCTCTGCGAGGCTGCTGCCTTCGTGACCAATGGTGAGGATGCCTGTGCACCTGACTGTCTCGAAGGACAGTACGGCCACGGCGGAGAAGCATCCCCCGTGGCCGGGGAGCTACTCACCGATATCCTTGCCGATCTGGCGAGCCATCGCACGATACTGAGCGAAGTCGCCCAGGCCGGTGGCGTTGACGCCCGGAACGACGATGACGCTCGCCGAGATGAGGTGTGCTTCCGGACTCGCCAGGTAGGCGCAGATCTGTCCGATATCGTCTGGTAACGCCCAACGGCGCGTTGCGACGAGCGCTTCGGCGCGTTCTCCCATCTCAGCGCGCAAGCGACCGCTCAAGATCCCAGCAGGTAGCACCGCGTTGACGGTGATGTTGTACGTATAGAACTCGGCAGCGAGCTGCCGGGTCAGACCGAGCAATCCTCGCTTGGACGAGGTATACCCTGCTCCCCCGTTGAGACTCGCCCGGAGGGCAGCGAGCGAGCCGATATTGATGATTCGGCCATATTCGCGCTGCATCATGTGGGGGATGGCTGCTCGGCTCATGTAGAAGGGTCCCGAGAGGTTGACCGCGATGTAGCTGTGCCACTCCTCGTCCGACATCCGCTCGACGGCGGGAGTCCGCCCCAAGCGCGCCGCGTTATTGACGAGGATGTCCAGTCGTCCACAGCGTGCGATGACCGACGAGACCAGCTCGTTCGCTTGCCGTGGATCGGAAACGTCGCCAGCGAGCGCGAAGGATTGTCCACCGTTCCGGGTGATCTGATCCACGGTCGCTCGCGCGTAGTCCTCATGAAGATCATTGACGGCGACGATCGCTCCCTCCCGAGCGAGAACGCGTGCGATCCCTGCGCCGCCACCTCCCATTTCTCCGCCCCCAGCTCCGGTCACGAGGGCGACGAGTCCTGTGAGTCGTCCCATCGCACCTGCTCCTCTCTTTACGCGAAGGCAGACGCTGGATCGGTACGGCCACCTGGTACGACGGAAACCGCACCATCGATCGGAATCGCCGCACCGGTGATGTAGCTCGCTTCATGGCTCGCCAGAAACACGACGAGTGCGGCCACTTCCTCCGGTGTCCCGGCTCGTCGAATCGGTATGGTCTCCGCGAGGCGTTGTACCCGTTCCTCCTCCCATCCGTGGAGCAGCTTCGGGGTCACGATGAAGCCGGGGAGGATCGCGTTGACCGTGATCCCATGTTGCGCGACTTCGATCGACAGGTGGCGTATCAATCCGTACAACGCTTCTTTGGCTGCGACATAAGCGACGCCGTTCAGCGCACTGGTGCGGCTGGCTGTGATGTGCGACACATGAATGATGCGACCGAACCTGCGCTGTCGCATATGCCGCACTGCCGCTCGACTGAGATAGAAGGGAGCATGCGTGTTCACTGCGAGGAGGGACTCCCATTCGTCATCGGATACCTGGTCCGAGCGGCGACCGCTGCCATGTGCCTCTGCCTTGTTGACCAGAATATCCAGTTGGCCGAAACGCTCGACGACCTGTGCGATCAAGCGATCGACCTGAGCCGAGTTGGCCACATCGGCCGGAAATGCCTCGACTGCATCGTAGCCGGCAGCTCGCAGCTCAGCGACTGTCTCTCGTGCCCGTTCGGGAGTCCGATCGTTGATCGCGATCCTCGAACCCGACTCGGCGAGTGCCCGGGCGATGAGCGGGCCGAGCCCACCGCGCGAGCCACCGCCAGCGCCGGTCACCAGTGCGACCATGCCGTTCAGATCGAAACGCTGCTGTCGTTGCATCCATTCCTCCTGCTCCATCGTCGGCGTGCAGAGACCACTGATTGGCTAGGAGGGCATCGAGACGATCGTGCTGGTCGTGCTCGTCGATGCTGTTCGCTTGTGCGAAGCTCTCATCGGGATCGCTCGCAAAATCGGTATCCGCAGCAGGATCGCCTTGGTTCCGTCGCTTGACTCAGCTGGAGTATTGTGTCGTGCAAGCACGGCCCCGCGGCGTCGAGGCGGGTAAGCGCAGCACGATCCAAAGGACAAAGCTGGTTTGCATCATCGACCACTGCGCTCAGTAGCAGGCGACTTTGGTCATGGCTCATGCACCTGTGCTGAGCAGAGCGGTTTCCGCTCTTCACGATGGAACCATTCCTCGCTGACGTCCCGTTCGCCGTTCGCCTCAAGATGATTTGGTGCGGATCGGTATGGTGATCTGCTGGCCGATGAAGGTCGGGCAGACGGTCGAGATACCAGCGTTGCGAGCTCCGGCGACGACGATCAGGATGGTTTCCGGTGAATGAGCGAAGCGCACGAAGGCATCGTCCGGCAGAGAGGCATCCAGCAAAGCGTCCTTCGCCAACCGTCGCAAAACTCCTGCTGGTCGACCGAAGTGTTCCCACAGGTATTGTCGTGCCCGGGTTTTGCTCCAGCCGGCGGCAGCGATGAGTTGGGCGTGCTCTGGCCCCATCACGACGATACCAGCGTGCCCGCGCGGCGTCGGGAAATACGTTCCCGCGTACGACATCGAATCGGCGATCGTTTCCAGGATCACCTCGGGGTGCTGGGAGTCGCGTTGCTCGACCTGAATCGTGCCCCGCACGAGGCCGACCGTTACCGTGCTTTCGTCTTGCGCAAAACCTCGCTCGACGTGCAGTGGCTCCCACGGACTCTCTTCTTCGTTCTCCGCGATGCAGAGACTGAACTTACCGGGTTGGCCCTGGGTGCTTTGATCGAACTCGTGTGGACGGATGCCGAGCGCATTCATGATCACGAGTCGGATCGCCCGCCCGATCGTCGCGTTCGGACGGTCTCCCGGGCTGAAGACGTTGTCCCTGGCGTTGAAACCGAGGCGATGTCGGATCGGTCCATTGACGACGACAAAAACCGCTTGGCCAGTCGTGCTCTGCAAGAGGCCGCGACTACCGGGCACTCGATCGAGGGCTTCCAGGGCCGCGAGAACGACAGGGAAATAGTCCGGTTTACAGCCAGCCATGACCGCATTTGCGGCAGCGAGACGTACCGTGCACTTGCGACCGAGATGCTCTTGCTCGATCACGACCTCTTCGGGATCACGGTCGGTCTGGGCGAGGAACTCGGCGACGAACTCCTCTGCCGGTGGCACGACAGGTAGTCCATCGGTCCAACCGCGTTCGTAGCAGTACTCGATCGCCTCCCGGGCGTGCCGTACGGCCTCGAGAGTCGGCTCAGCCATCTGATGCACGCTCATGTCGTCCCTCCGCGGCAGCGTCCTCGACTCCCAGCAGCCGAAGCAGTTCAGGAACTACTTGTTCAGCCCGTTGTCGGACTTCCTCCGGGCTGAGGCTGCTGACCGGATGCGGGATTACCGCGTACGGATAATCAGGCATCCCTTGCGCTTGCGCCATGGCATCCGCTGTGGTCCGGAAGGCCTCGGTGATGATCGCTGCTGAGGGGATCCCCTGCTCTTCGAAACGGATCGCATCGGCCACACTGGCCGCGCTGCATGACCCTCAGTCACCGATCGCGGCGATCGCAAAGTCGCATCGCTTCCGGAGCTCGGAGATGGCTGCTGGATCGACCGGCACCGAGATACTCTGCTTCCGGTATGTGATCAGTTCAGCGACACCATGCTGTTCCTGGAGAATTTCGCCGATATTCCGGAGCAAGAGATCGGCATTCTTCTTTCCGTTATCGATCAGGCAGACGCGCGCGCCATGTAGCGAGCGTCGAACGCGTGGGGCCTTCGCCTTGGTAACGAGCCCGGTTTGTCCTGTCGGATCCACGAGAATTGGCATTATCGTCCCTCCTCTGGTAGTCGCTTTTCCAAACGGACCTCACGTAGCGCTGGATAAACGGGAGCGATCGCCTGTCGCAGCATCGCATCCAGCAGCTGGTCAGGAACGAGGCAGTCCAGGCACGCATCGGGTAATGCCTGGAGCACTAATTCGACGATACCCTCGTCCGTGACACGCTCGACGCGCAGCTCGAACCCGTCCGGTGCCAATCCCTCCCGGATCCGGTCGAGTGCGCGATCGATTGCTCGAAGCACCGTTGGTGACGCGCTCATCGTTCTTCCACGGCCTCCTTTCGCCTTATCGACCTCTGTCGTTCTGCACGAGCGATCAGACCGTCACCAGTTGGATACCGGCCAATTCAGCTGGAATGTCCATCGTCGGCACGCGAGACGGAATGGTCAGCGATGCACCGGTGCGCGCGGTAACGTCTTGGACCGTGACGCCCGGTGCGACTTCCTCGAGGAGGAGTTCGCCGCCCACGACGGAAAGAACAGCAAGATCCGTGTAGATTCGCTGGACACAACGCGGCGCAGTCAGCGGATAGGTGCACTCTTCAACGATCTTCGGCTCGCCGTGATCGGTGGTATGTGTCATCGCTACCCAGACACGTTGTGCTCCGACGGCGATGTCCATGGCGCCGCCGACCCCTGGAACACGAGCACCAGGGATGCGCCAGTTCGCCAGATCGCCCCGGCGCGAGACTTGAAGAGCACCGAGCACGGCATGCGTCAAGTGACCTCCTCGAACAATCGTGAACGACAGTGCATGGTCGAAAAGACTCGCACCCGGAACGAGCGTGACGAAGTCACCGTTGGCGTTGACGAGATCAGGATCTTCTTGACCCGGGGGTGCCTTTGGGCCGGCACCGAGAATGCCGTTCTCGCTATGAATGAGCACAGTTTTCCCGAGTGGCAAAAAGTGCGTGACGAGTGACGGCATACCGAAGCCGAGGTTGACGAAGCTGCCGTCGGGGAGATCATGGGCGATACGGTAGGCAATTCCCTCGCGTGTCAGCGGCATCGAGTCCCACCTCACCGTCGTTCAGCGGATGCTGCGTGTCGGAACCAGTCACGCGGCACCTCAACGACTCGGTCGACAAAAAGACACGGTGTTTCGATTTCCTCGGGTGAGAGGGAACCGACCGGAACGACTTCATCGACTTCAGCGATCACCATCCGAGCGGCTGTGGCCATGATCGGATTGAAGTTCCGCATGGTGCGCCGGTAGACGAGGTTGCCCCACTGGTCAGCCCGAAAGGCCTTGATGAGGGCGTAATCGGCTGAGAGCGGAAGTTCCAAGACAAAGGCGCGTCCGTCGATCAGGCGCACTTCTTTCCCTGCGGCCAACTCGGTTCCGACGCCAGTCGGGGAATAGAATCCACCCAGGCCGGCTCCCGCCGCACGGATACGCTCGACGAATGTCCCCTGGGGCACGACCTCCAGCTCGATCTCACCCTGGAGATAGCGCTCCCGAACCGCGTGTGCGCCAGGGTGAACTGGAAACGAGGTGATCAGCTTGCGGACCGCACCGTCAGCGATCAGTCCGCCGATGCCGTCCTCCTCCGTGCCGCCACCGCAGTAGATGAGGACGAGGTCGTGCAGCCCTCGCTGCCGAAGCGCCCGGACCAGGTTGACGGGAACTCCGGGCGGCCCAAAACCCCCGATCATGATCGATGCGCCGTTCGGGATATCGGCGACCGCTTCGTCACAACTCGCGACAACTCTGTCCATCGGTCCGATCATTTCCTTTAAGGATTAACTTGGCGACCATGTCGATGATACGGTGTCCTCCGACAGGCTGTCAAGGCATGACCGGCCGAAGCGGGCGGGGAAAGAACTGGTTTGCACCGCGGAATCAATGACCACGCTACTGGAAATCGCTCCGGAGATCACCGTCCCTTCGTGCACCAGCACCAAGTCGTTTTCATCGGTATCCTGATGGGGAACGCCGGATGACCCGGCAACCCAGGAGGATCGGCCGTACCCGGAGGAACGAGCATGCTCGAGGAGCGGGGGAATGCGCGTGGGGAACCGGAAATCGAGGACCGTTCCGTAATCGGCGAGCCTGAGCGGGGCGGGCCATTCCAGATGGCGGGCGAGCGGCTTGTGCCGTTTTCAGGAATGGAACGGATCCTCATTGGCTTAGATGCGGATCAGTGCGTGGCGGTCACGACGACCGAGGGTCCGGTACTCGTGGTGGCTGGTCCAGGAAGTGGCAAGACACGCGTGCTGACGCATCGCGTCGCATATCTCATCGGTAGCGGCCGGGCTCGACCGTGGCAGATCGTCGCCGTGACCTTCACCAACAAAGCAGCACGGGAGATCCGGGAGCGTCTCGGGGGCCTCCTCGGAACCGAATCAGCACAACTCGTGCAGGCGGGCACCTTTCACAGTCTGTGCGTTCGTATTCTCCGACGTGATGGGTATCGGATCGGGCTCGAGCCGGCGTTCACCATCTATGACGAGGAGGACCAACTGGCGCTCGTCAAGCAGGCCTTGCGCGATCTCGGCCTCGATCCGCAGCGGTTCTCCCCGCGCATGCTGCTCGGACGTCTCTCGCGGGCCAAGAACGACCAGCACAGCCCGAGCGATCTCCAATCGATGGCCCAGAGCTATTGGGACGAAGTCGCTGCTCGCGTCTACGAGCGCTATGCCCAGTACCTCCAGCGCGCTCAGGCCGTCGATTTCGACGACCTTCTCCTCCGCACTGTCGAACTGTTCACCGAGTACCCGGACGTGCTCGCCCACTATCAGGACCGCTGGCGCTACCTGCAGGTCGATGAGTACCAGGACACGAACCGGTTGCAGTATCAACTGGTGCGCCAACTCGCCAGCGGGCACCGGAACCTCTGTGTCGTGGGTGATCCTGATCAATCGATCTACAGCTGGCGGCAGGCGGATATCCGCAACATTCTCGAGTTCCAGCTCGACTTCCCTGATGCGATCGTCATTCGTCTCGGACGCAATTACCGCTCGACACCGCAAATCGTCGCGGCTGCCGATGCCGTAATTCGCGTCAATCGCCAGCGGATCGAGCGCCCATTGTGGACCGAGAATCCCCCTGGTCCGCCGATCCGCTTGCTAGCTTGCTGGGACGAGCAGCAGGAAGCGGAGATGGTGGTGAGCGAGATCGATCGCTTGGTGCGGACAGGGAACGCACGATATCGCGATATCGCAGTCTTGTACCGCATCAACGCCCAGAGCCGCTCCGTCGAGGAAGCGCTGGTTCGACGTCAGATCCCCTACCAGGTCATCGGCGGGGTCCGCTTCTACGAGCGGAAAGAGATCAAAGACGCGTTGGCATTGCTGCGCGTGTTGGTCAATCCGCGTGATTGGCTCAGCCTGCGGCGAGTCCTGAGCGAGACAGCGTTCGGACGGGGGATCGGGGAGAAGACGCTGCTGCTGCTGGAGCAATGGGGGCAACGCCAGCAGTGCTCGCCCGCGGACGTGCTGCTGCTCCTGGTCGAGGAACGGGAGGAAGCACCTGCACTGGCGGCCGTGACAGTCCGTCGACTCCGGGAACTCGGCGGCGAGCTTGTCCGATTGCGGGCAGCGATGGTCGAGCATCCGGCGAGCCAGCTCTTCGACCTCGCGCTGGAACGGAGCGGGTTGGCGGCACGTTACCGGGATGCGAGTGACCCCACCGAGCGGGAACGATGGGAAAACCTGGTCCAGCTGCGCAGCGTGCTCGAGCGGTACGATACGGTCCCCGCAGCAGAGGGGCTGCCGCTGTTCCTCGAGGAAGCGGCGCTGGTGGCCGCCATCGACGAAGCGGAGATGAGTGGCGATCAGGTGACCTTGCTCACGTTGCATGCAGCCAAGGGACTGGAGTTTCCCGTTGTCTTTCTGATCGGTGTCGAAGAAGGTCTGTTGCCGCATGCCCGAGCGTTGGAGAGCGAGGCCGAGCTGGAAGAAGAGCGTCGGTTGTTTTACGTGGGCATCACCCGGGCGAAAGAGCGCTTGTACCTGAGCTATTGCAGTTCGCGCAACCGTTTCGGCCTGCGCGAGCGGAGCATCCCGTCCCACTTCCTGGACGACTTACCGCCTGACGTCGTGGAACGAGTGGGAGGGCGAGGATGGAGTGCTTCCGCTCACGTTTCTTCCAGCATCGAGGATCGTGCGCCGGTTGCGACCGGAGGCACTGTACCAGTCATGCCGCGATTGCGCGCGGGCCAGCGTGTCTTTCATCCCCGGTTCGGCGATGGGTTCGTCGTGGCAGTGCGCGAACAGGCTGGCGATCAGGAAGTGACAGTGCAGTTCAAACGACACGGAACCAAGACGCTGCTCGCGAGCCTTGCCAAGCTGGTCGTCGAGGAGTAAACAGGGGAAAGCAAGGCGTTCGGACTTTCGAACAGCGTGAGGCCGCAGGAGAAGGGAGGGAGCGCCATGGTATCCGTCGCGACTGGGCGGCGCTGGGTATTTCTCTTCCGGGAGGGCAACGCGCAGCTGCGCGATTTGCTCGGTGGCAAGGGTGCGAACTTGGCCGAAATGACGCGTATCGGCCTTCCGGTGCCCCCTGGCTTTACCGTCAGTACCCGAGCGTGCGTCGCCTACCTGCAGGGTGGCCGTCGGATGCCGGAAGGGCTCTGGGAGGAAGTCCTGGAGGGGCTGCGGGATATCGAGCAGCAGATCGGACGTCGATTCGGTGATCCGGCACAACCACTCCTCGTCTCTGTGCGTTCCGGGGCCAAGTTCTCCATGCCGGGCATGATGGATACGATCCTCAATGTTGGCCTCACCGATGAGACAGTGCTTGGCCTGGCGGCTATGACCGCGAACGAGCGGTTCGCCTACGATTGCTACCGCCGGCTGATTCAGATGTTCGGCAAAGTCGTGCTGGATATTCCCTCCGAACGCTTCGAGGACGCGCTCGACGAGCTCAAGCGCGAACTCGGAGTCATCCACGATTACGAAATTCCAGCGGAACATCTGCAGCGACTGGTTCAGGCTTACAAGGAGATCGTCCAGCAAGCGACGGGAACCCCCTTCCCCCAGGATCCGTTCGAGCAACTGCGACGGGCAATCCTGGCTGTCTTCGAGTCATGGAACAACCGGCGGGCGATCGATTATCGCAACGCACACGGGATCCCGCATGATCTCGGCACGGCGGCGAATGTTCAGGCGATGGTCTTCGGTAACCTCGGGCCGGATTCCGCGACTGGTGTCGCCTTCACGCGCAACCCGAGCACCGGTGAAAAAGGAATCTTCGGCGAATATTTGACGAATGCGCAAGGGGAAGATGTCGTTGCTGGTATCCGCACCCCGCAACCGATTCAAGAGATGGCCAAGGACCCGCTGCTTCGTGGTGCGTACGAGCAATTGCTCGACGTCGCTGATCGCCTGGAGCGTCACTACCGTGACATGCAGGATCTCGAGTTCACGGTCGAGCGCGGCAAGTTGTGGATGCTCCAGACACGCACCGGCAAGCGGACAGGCCGAGCAGCAGTCAAGATCGCCGTCGACATGGTCCACGAAGGGTTGATCGATCCGCGGGAAGCAGTGTTGCGCGTCTCACCGGAACACCTCGACCAGCTGCTCCACCCGATGCTGGACCCGTCCTGGAAGGGTGAGCCACTCGCCAAGGGGCTCCCAGCGAGTCCCGGAGCGGCTAGCGGGAAAGTGGTGTTCGACGCTGACGAGGCCAAGGTACTCGGTGATCGCGGTGAGGCGGTGATCCTGGTCCGGTTAGAGACCTCACCGGATGACTTCCACGGCATGCTGGCAGCGCGCGGCATCTTGACGGCACGTGGGGGCATGACCAGCCATGCTGCGGTGGTGGCGCGCGGGATCGGGAAACCGGCGGTCGTCGGTTGCTCTGCACTGGTCGTGGACTACGAACGACAAGAGTTTCGCGTCGGTGACGTCGTCGTCCGCCGGGGCGACGTGATCACGATCGATGGCTCGACCGGTGCCGTCCTGCTCGGCGAAGTGCCGACCATCCCGCCGAGTGTCGGTGGAGACCTGGCGGAACTGCTCGACTGGGCTGATCAGTTCCGCCGGCTGCGGGTCAGGGCGAATGCCGATACGCCGGAAGATGCCGCGAAGGCACGCGAGTTGGGGGCCGAGGGCATCGGACTGTGCCGCACCGAGCACATGTTCTTCCAGGGTGATCGCATCTGGGCCATGCGCGAGATGATCATGGCGACAACTCCGGAAGAGCGGCGCGCTGCGCTTGCCAAGCTGGAGCCAATGCAGCGTGAAGACTTCGTGGGAATCTTCAAGGCGATGGCGGGCTTCCCTGTCACGATTCGCACCCTGGATCCACCGTTGCACGAGTTCCTGCCGAAGCACGAGGAGGAAATCCAGGCCATGGCAGAACGGCTAGGGGTCTCGCCGGAGGCGATCCGTGCGAAAGTCCAGGCACTCACCGAGGCCAATCCGATGCTCGGTCATCGCGGTTGTCGTCTCGGGATCACTGCTCCGGAGATCACCGAGATGCAAGCACGCGCGATCTTCACTGCCGCGCTCCAGTGCGCTGCCGAAGGCATCGAGGTCCATCCGGAAATCATGGTGCCCCTGGTCTCGGACGTTCGCGAACTCATGGTGCAACGCGAGATCATCGATCGGGTGGCGCGACAGCTTTTCGCAGAGGCAGGACGAGAGATTCCGTACTCGATCGGAACGATGATCGAGGTTCCGCGTGCAGCGCTCACTGCGAGTGAGATCGCTCGGGAAGCGGAGTTCTTCAGTTTCGGTACCAACGACCTCACGCAGATGACGTACGGGATCTCGCGCGATGATGCTGGCCGCTTCCTTCCCTACTATCTGGAACACGGAATCTATCCGGCTGATCCGTTCCAGACGCTCGATCGCGCTGGGGTCGGTCGCCTCATCGAGATCGCTCGTGATGGCGGCCGAGCGACCCGGCCAGCGATCAAACTCGGCATCTGCGGTGAACACGGTGGGGATCCCGCCAGCATTCGCTTCTGCCACGAGGTTGGGCTCGATTACGTCTCGGCTTCTCCCTATCGCGTACCGATCGCGCGACTCGCTGCCGCGCAAGCGGCGCTCGGCTTGCGCGAAGGGGACGTTTGAAACATCGCTGTCTTCGTCTCGTCCGTTGGGCCGGTGCACTGACGCCGGCCCACTTCGGTTCTTGCAGTGGTCTCTCGATGAGGAGCCCGGACGACAGACCGACCTGACGCCGCGGTGGTGCCTCGTGCTCGATCGTTTACCCCCACCCTGTGGGATGGCTTGGATCGCTGGAGCAAATCCCTTGCACCGGCGTTCTGTACACTCGTCATCGTGCGTCGTCCTGGAGGGAGTCGTGCCATGCCGGAACGCGAGATACTGGGGATTCATCACGTTACAGCGGTCACGGGACGTGCCACAGAAAATGTGCGTTTCTATACGCGTGTGCTTGGACTCCGTCTCGTCAAGAAGACGGTCAACCAGGACGATGTGTCAGCATATCATCTGTTTTATGCCGATGCTGTCGGGAGTCCAGGTACGGATGTCACCTTTTTCGACTGGCCCAACTTGCCGCCGCATCGTTCCGGCTCTGGGGAGATCGCACGCATCGCATTGCGGGTGGATAACGCAGCGGCGCTGGAGTGGTGGGTCGAGTGGTTACAGCAGCATGGTGTACCGGGAGTGGAGTGGGGAAACTACGCTGGGCGGCAGGCCGTATTCTTCCGGGACTTCGAGGGGCAACGCTTGGCCCTCGTCGACGATGGTGGGACGGTCGGTGGCACGCCGCGGGATCGGTCGCCGGTACCTCCTGCCTACCAGATCAAGGGGATCTTTGCGGTTTCGCTCGTTGTGCGCTCGCTCGAGCCGACCGCACGTGTGTTGACGGAAGTGTTAGGATTTCGCCTTCGGCAGGAAGAACGCTCTCACGCACGAACCGCTCTCTTCGAGGTCGGGCCGGGTGGTCCGGGAGCACTGATCGTGGTCGAGGAACGCCCCGATCAGCCTCGGGCGCAGCTCGGAACCGGTGGTGTCCACCATGTCGCTTTTCGCGTTTCCGATGATGCTGCGCATCAGGCGTGGCGTGCCCGGATCGCCCAAGCTGGCATTCCGGTCACCCCGCAGATCGACCGATTCTACTTTCGTTCCCTGTATTTCCGCGAACCAGGAGGTATTCTCTTCGAGCTCGCCACGGATGGGCCCGGTTTTGCCATCGACGAGGATCTCGAGCACCTGGGTGAACGCTTGTCGCTCCCGCCGTTCCTCGAGCCGCGGCGGGCAGAGATCGAAGCGAACCTACGACCGCTTGAGCCGATCGAGGCTTGAGGGAGGGGTTGGGCGCGGATAGCGAGCGCCGGGAGATCCCCCGGCGCTCGCTCATCGATCTGAATGCTCAGCCGCGATCAGCGCTTGAGACCCTCACGATAGCGCTGGGCCACCGCGTCCCAGTTGACCACGTTCCACCAGTTCGCGATGTACTCAGGACGGCGGTTCTGGTACTTGAGGTAATAGGCATGCTCCCAGACGTCCAGCCCCATCACGGGATAGAGGTTGTCCATGTAGGGGCTGTCTTGATTGGGCCTGGTAATGATTTGGAGCTTGCCGTTCTGATCGAGTACCAGCCACGCCCAGCCTGAACCGAAGACCCCTGCAGCAGCTGCCGAGAACTGTTCCTTGAACTGCTGGAAGCTCCCGAACGTTTCAGCGATCGCCTGCGCCAGCTCCCCGGTCGGTTCACCACCAGCGTTGGGACCCATGATCTGCCAGAAAATGGTATGGTTGGCGTGACCTCCACCGTTGTTGCGGACAGCGGTCCGGATATCCTCCGGCACTTCGTTGATGCGGCGCAGGAGTTCCTCGATCGGCATGCCCGGGATTTCTGGGTGCTTTTCGAGCGCCGCGTTCACGTTGCGCACGTAGGCTCCATGATGCCCGGTGTGATGAATCTCCATCGTGCGCGCATCGATGTAGGGCTCGAGCGCGTCGTACGGATACGGCAGCGGTGGGAGTTCGTACGGCATCGTGACCCTCCCTTTCCCTTGTCGACCGACTCGTCAGCGGCACGGAGCCAACGACACCGAGGCCACTGCGAAACCGTACCGCCTGGTTGAAGTATGACGCAAATCTCTGCCGGTGGAAAGGGTTCACCCCGATTCCGCGCCGGCAGAATCCAGAGGGCAGCCGTCTGACGCTTTGCTGAACCATCGAGCGTTCGTCAAGCGGCGCGTCGTGGGTTGGCCATGACGATCTGGCGAGTCCACCTCTTTCAGTTCGAGCCTCGGCTCGATCGAGCCGCGCGTTCGACCAATGCTCCTGCGGCGATGACGAGATCTTCCCGCCAGGGGCGGGCCACCAGTTGGAGACCGATCGGCAAGCCGTCATCGCCGAGGCCGGCCGGAACGCTGAGGGCTGGCCATCCCAGCAGGTTGAAGGGGGCGGTCAGCCAGCTCGCTCGCGCTGTCCACTGCCCGAGCGGCGGGGCTGTAGTCGGCGTTGTCGGGAGAGCCAGCAAGGCGATATCGTGCTCCCCGAGGAGGCTCATGAGCCGCGCACGAGCCTTTTTCGCCAGTCGCTGGGCGGCAACGTAACTCCAGCAGGGGTAGGCGAAGCAGCCGAGGAGGCGGAGACGGAAGAACTCACCGTAGTGGGTCCAGCGCTCGCGCGCGGTGGGTGCGTGCAGCGCAGCAGCCTCGAGTTGCGCGATCGCCGCACTCACGATACGCAATGTCTCGAGTTCCGGCAGGACCAGCGGGATCAGGTCGGCCCCAGCGTCCGCGAGCGCGGCCACTGCCCGTTCGCACGCAGCGACCGCGTCGGGCGCGGCCAAAGGTTGGTCTCCACCCGTGGAGCGGACGACACCCACTCGGAGCTCGAGACGCTCGACTTGTGTGGCGCTGACCAGATCCGGGAGTGGAACGGCGCGGGTTCGTGGGTCGCCCTCGTCCGGACCAGCCATCGCTTCGAGAGAAACTGCGGCGTCTGTCACGGTGCGGGTCAGCGGTCCGATGTGGTCGAGTGACCAGGCGAGCGGATAGACACCACGCATGCTCACCCGCCCGAAGGTGGGCTTGAGACCGACGATTCCGCAATAGGCCGCCGGAATGCGGATCGATCCCCCGGTATCCGAGCCGACCGCCATGACGACCAGGCCAGCGGCGACTGCAGCGGCAGAACCACTCGAGGATCCCCCGCTGTCGCGACGACGGTCTCGCGGATTGGGGACCGGGCCGTAGTGCGGGTTGTTGGAGGCTCCCGAATAGGCGAACTCTGGTAGTCGTGTTTTCCCGACGATCACGGCTCCGGCGGCTCGGAGGCGCTGGACAACCGTCGCATCGCGTGATGCCACCGCGTTGGCGAGGATAGCTGATCCGGCGGTCGTCGGTGTTCCCGCGAGGTCGATGAGGTCCTTCAAGGCCACGGGCAGGCCATGGAGCGGTCCGCGGTCGATACCGCGAGCGAGTTCAGCATCGCGCGCCTCCGCATCGGCGAGCGCCTGCTCGGGGAGCAGCAACTGAAAGGCGTTGAGTTCCTGATCGCGGCGAGCGATCTGCTCGAGCGCTCGCTCGACGAGCGCGCGACTGCTCGTCTCGCCGTTGCGCAATGCGCGGGCGAGTTCGAGGATCTCCGGTGCCGCCGAAGGGGACTCCTGTCCCGTCGCGGCCCACGATCGCGGCGCTGGTAGACGATCGGTCAGGAAATCTGGTAGGTCATCGACCTCGCCGCCTCGCTGCACCATTACCTGGAATGCCTGCGCGGTGCTGAAGAAACCTGCTGCGTGGGCTTTCTCGAGATCCTCGTCGCTCACCGGAATGCCCAACGCCGCGAGGTTTTGCCTGGCGAGTGCGACCGATGCCGTATCGTCCATGAGTCTCTCCCTTCCCGCAGGGCGTGTCCCGAACGGTCATCGTAACGCGAAGGAAGCGGATCGACCAGCGTGCGTCGAGCGAAAGGGTCAGGTATGATGCCCGTCGAGGGAAGGGAACGGACCGAGGAGGGACGAGCGATGCCGCAAGCTCCACTCGCGCCCGAGGTGTTGCGAGCGCTCCAGACCTTGACGACACCGACGGTCGCGAACGCGATCGAGACCTTCGATGTTCGGCCACGCAACGTCGGGTTCATGGACGCCTCGATCAAGTGCATGTTCCCGCATCTGGGCACGATGGTCGGGTATGCCGTCACGGCCAAGATCCGCGCCGCACAGCCACCGCGACCAGGCGAGTCCGTGCCGCGCCGGGCCATGTGGGAGTACATCCTGACCATCCCCGAACCGCGGATCGTCGTCATCGAAGATCTGGATGACCCACCGATCGGGTCTTTCTGGGGCGAGGTGAATGCCAACATTCACCGAGCGCTCGGTTGCATCGGCACTGTGACCAACGGTGGCGTGCGTGACCTCGACGAGGTGGAGCGGCTCGGTTTCCACTTCTTCGCGAGTCAAGTACAGGTCTCGCATGCCTACGTGCACGTTGTCGAGTTCGGTACACCGGTTACAGTGGGCGGCCTGACCGTGCACCCCGGCGACCTCCTGCATGGGGACAAGCATGGGGTTATCCAGATTCCACTGGAGATCGCCCCGGAACTCTACCGAGCAGCCAAAGAAGTGGAGGCCCGCGAACGGCGCATCATCGAGGCATGTCAGGCCCCCGGTTTCACGATCGATCGGCTGGCTGAGCTCTACGGCTGAGCGTTGCTGGAGGACCACTGCACGCTGAGTTCTGGCGGCTGACGGAGCGTCTGGAAGATGACACAGAATTGCTCCGTTTTCTCGCGAAGGCTCGCCAGTTGCTCGGGTGTCGCGTCCGGTGCCTCGATATCGATGAAGAGGCGGATCGCTCCGAACCCAACTGGGACCTCACGTGACACGCCGAGCGTCCCGCGGAGGTCCAGGTCACCCTCGGCTGTCGCGCTCACTCGCGTGAGCGGGATGCCGAGCGCGGTCGCGACCATCTGGCAAGTGATCTGCGCGCACGCGGCTAAGGCGGCCAGGAGCAGGTCACCAGAGCAACTGGCGGTGCCTGGCCCGCCGACGCCGGGGTGAGCCTCGCTGACGAGCGTTCCACCGGTCGTCTCGACCATGCACCGCAGCGGACTGTCCTGCTGACGGGCCACTGCTCGCAAGGTGATGAGCGCCTCCTCAGGCCGTTCGCGGTAACGCTGCTTGAGCGGTCGTTGCAGAGCGCGCAGATCCAGCATGTTCTCTTCCTTTCGCTGCACTGGCGCGTCGCTTTGGCAGAACGCTCCTCATTGGTCAACCGCAACGTGTACCGGATAGGGCGCCGAGCTGGCAGCGTCGAACCCATCGAGGGCGACACGTGCCAGCGTGACGTCTAGGAAGGCTTCCGCCGCGATCGTGCGGAGCCGATCGACCACGGCATCGATTGCAGCCAGCGCCGGTTCCGGCACCATGAAGTCGGGCAGTACCCTGGCTCCAGGTAAGGTGAAACGTCGAACGGCGCGCTCGGCCTGGGCGAGCAGTTCGCTGCGTACCTGAGCGAGACGGTCAGCCTCGATGCTCCGTCGCAGAGCGAGGAGTTCGGCGAAAGCAGCAGGTTCGCTGACTGCGAGCGCACGACTGAAGTCGTCCAAAGCCGGTGAGCCACGCAACGCGGCGAGATCAGTGAGCAGCACTCGCCCCCTTTCCAGCACAGTGGAAAGGTCGGGTAGCGGGGCGATGCGTTCGTCCACCGTGCGCGGTAGTTCCGCTGGGCGCACAGCGATCGGTTCTTGCGCGGGAAGAGTCGTGCCGAGCGGCGGTGCAGATTCGCTCGCGCGCCCACGCAACCCGACAGCGAAGGCGGTGAGGATGAGCACGATCTTCGGTGCCAGTTCGTGCTCACGCAAGATCAACGCGCGAGCTGCGGCCAGGCGTTCGCTTCGCGGCAGGGAACCGATCGAGGTCGCCGCTCGTGCTCGCAGCGCGTCGGCAGCGGCCTCGAAGGCGAGCGAACGGATGAAGGGACTGAATTGCCGCACCGCGAAGGCGAAGTAGGGTGGCCAGTGGGCCAGGAAACGAAACGGAAATGGAATATCTGGAACTCTCAGCGCGGTGCGCAGATCCTCGAAGACCGGTTGCACGCGCGCTGGCGCCGTGTTCGGCCAGATTTCGCTGAGCTGCTCGAGTACGTCGTCGCCGGATCGCTCGCTCGCAACGCGCATCGGTTTCGGCCCTCCTCGCATGCTGCGTCGTCGAACCTCTTCTTCTCCGATACCATACACGGGTGTCGGGTTCTCGTGTACTGTAGAACGAGACGAGCGATGCAACACAGAGTGCAGTCGGCGCATTCGCCAGTGTGGCCGCTCACGATCGGATGCTTGGTCGTTGCCTCCTCGCTGGGGTTGTGCTGTGTCCTGTCGTTGGCCCTCCTCGAGACATCCCCAACCGCGTTTCTCGTCGGCCTAGTACTCGCGGGAATCTTAGCCCCTGTCTACGCGACGTATCTCCTCTTCCTCGATCCCTTGGAGCACGAGCCACCGTGGTTGCTCGGGCTGGCTCTGGCCTGGGGGGCCGGTGTGGCGACGCTGAGTGGTGGCGCGGCCACGGCTCTCTTGGAGGCGGTGACGGGGACAGTACTCGCTCTGGATTCGGACGTGAGCGACACGCTCGGGACGATCATCTTCGCGCCACTGACCGAGGAAGCAGCGAAGGGAGCCCTCGTGTTCGCGCTCTTCCTCCTGGCTCGGCACGAGTTCGACGACGTCCTCGACGGGATCGTGTACGGTGGATTGGTCGGTCTCGGCTTCGCGGTGGTGGAAGACCTCATCTATTACGCTGCAGCCTTTCTTGAACAGGGACTGAGCGGCGTCGGCTTGCTCTTCCTGGTTCGTGGCGTTCTCACCGGGTTCGGGCATCCACTCTTCACTGCTGTGACCGGTCTCGGCCTCGGCCTCGCCGTGCAGGCACGCTCTTCCGCCCTTCGGTGGCTGGCGCCCTTTGCTGGCTTGGTCGGCGCGATCCTGCTCCATGCCCTGTGGAACGGTGGGCTCACGCTTGCCGTGTACGATGAAAGCGGTCTCCTCGCGCTCCTCATGCTCCTCGGCTATCCGTTGCTGGTGCTGCTTCCTGGAGCGATCGGGCTCGCCGTGCTGGCAGTCGCCCAAGCTCGACGCCGCGCTCGCGACGTGAGGCGCTATCTGGCTGAGGCGGTGCAACTCGGTTTGGCAGATACCGAGGATCTTGCGGTCCTGACCAGTCCTTGGCGCCGGCGGGCTCGCCAGCTTCGCTACCTCACCCGGTACGGTGGACGAGCGTTCTGGTTGCGCCGTCGCATGGACATCGCGCTGGTCGACTGGGCGTATCGCCACTGGCACCGCGAGCGAGGCGAGCGGTTGCCGCGCTATCTGGCGACTTTCGAGGCAGACGCGATCGCGGCGCGCATCAGGCGCTGGCGCCTGGAACTTTCCACTCTGCTGGCTGCAGGAACTGGTTGATACACTTGGCGAGATAGGTCATGAAGAGTAGTGGATCGATCACGATGATGACCGTGACCGAATGGACGACACCTCGCCCGACTGCGCGAGTGCAACGGGAAACGTTACATGACTACACGCTCGGTGAGCTCGAGGCCTGGGTGGAGGAGCGTGGACTGCCACGCTACCGGGCGCGTCAGCTCTTCCACTGGGCATACCAGCAACTGGTGCTCGAATACGAGAGCGTGAGCGTGCTCCCCAAGGCGATGCGCAGCGAACTCTCGGAGACGCTCCCGATCAGCGGGCTCGTCCCTGTGCGTCAGCGGGTGAGTGACGACAGGGAAACGATCAAGCTCTTGTTTCGCACGCGTGACGACCATTTCGTCGAGACGGTCGTCATGTTCTACCCGGATCGGACAACGGTGTGTGTCTCCTGCCAGATCGGCTGCGCCATCGGGTGCAGTTTTTGCGCGACCGGTCTTTCGGGGCTGATCCGCAACCTTTCGGCTGGCGAGATGGTGAGCCAGGTCGTGCACGCGGCGCGACTGGCACGCGAGCGAGAGCGTCGGATCTCTAACATCGTCGTGATGGGCATGGGAGAGCCGTTCCACAACTACGATGCGGTCATGCGCTTCGTCGCCATCGTGAACGATCGTCAGGGCTTGGGAATCGGGGCGCGGCACATCACGCTCTCGACAGCTGGCGTCGTTCCCTTCATCGACCGACTCGCCGAGGAGCCGTATCAGGTCAAACTGGCCGTCTCGCTCCACGCCCCCAACGATGCTCTGCGCTCGCAGCTCGTTCCGATCAACCGGCGTTGGCCGATCGATGAATTGCTGGCCGCCTGCCGTCGGTACGTCGCCCGAACCGGCCGGCGTGTCACCTTCGAATACGTGCTGATCGAGGACGTCAACGACGACGAGCGGACGGCCGCGGAACTGGCTCGTCGCCTGCGTGGTCTGCTCTGTCATGTCAACCTCATTCCGTACAACCCAACGCCGGCTGCTCCGCTCTTCCGGCGGCCGGGACCGGAGCGGATCGAGCGGTTCCGCGCCGTACTCGAGCGGTATGGGATTCCTGCCACCGTACGCTACTCTCGGGGTGTCGAGATCGCGGCAGCGTGCGGGCAGCTGAGGGCACAGGAAGAGGCGCGCAGCCGGCGCCGTCGAGCGACGACGAGTTGAAGGAGACAGTCCGTGCGTGTCGCGTACGTTGACCCGTTCTCGGGGGCCAGTGGCGACATGCTGCTCGGTGCGCTCGTCGATGCTGGCGTCCCCCCGGAGGAGCTGGCTGATCGCTTGGCCAGCGCGCTCGATGTTGACGGTTATCGGTTGGTCGTGGAGCGAGTCGTCCGGCGTGGGCTAGCTGGGACGCAGGTGCGGGTCATCGTCGAGGCAGCGCAGCCAGCACGCGATTGGGCCGAGATCCGCGACCTCTTGAGCGCTTCGGCACTGCCGCCGCGGGTGAAAGAGCGGGCGCTGGCCGTTTTTCGGCGACTCGCGGAGGCGGAAGCGAGCGTCCACAGTGTCCCACTGGAGTCGGTGCACTTTCACGAGGTGGGGGCGGTCGACTCGATCGTCGATGTCGTCGGCGTGGTCTGGGGATTCGAGCTGCTCGGCGTGGAGGAGATCACTTGCGGTCCCCTGCCGTTGAGTCGTGGCTGGGTCGAAACTGCGCACGGGCGTTTGCCGGTGCCAGCGCCAGCTACGGCGCTCTTGCTTGCGCAGGCGGGAGCTCCGCTCGTACCGCTGGACATCGAGGCCGAGCTGGTCACGCCAACAGGTGCGGCGTTACTGGTCGAACTGGCCCGCTTCGTCCGCCCGGCGTTCCTCCCGGAGCGGGTCGGCTACGGATTCGGTACGCGCGAGCTTCCCTGGCCGAATGCCCTGCGTCTCTGGATCGGGGAAGCGTTCGCCGTACCGAGTCGACTGGACGAAGCGGAACTTCTCCTGGAGGCCAATCTCGACGATATGAATCCGCAGTTCATCGAGCCGCTGGTGGATCAGCTTTTCGCGGCTGGAGCCCTGGACGTGTATCTGACGCCGATCGTGATGAAGCGCTCGCGCCCGGCAGTGATCGTGAGCGCGATCTGCCGGGCGAGCAATCGGCCACTCCTCGAGCGAGTGCTCTTCGAGCACTCGACGACGTTCGGCGTGCGAGCGATTCCGATCGAGCGGACTAAGCTCGCGCGCCGCAGTGTCGCAGTCGCGACCCGCTGGGGTGAGGTGGCGGTCAAGCTGAAGATCGTGCAGGATCGCATCGTCGATGCCGTGCCGGAATATCGCGACTGCTTAGCTATTCACCAGCGAACCGGGTTGCCGATCCGGGAAATCTGGAACGAGGCAGCGCGACTGGCCGCGGTGTGGATCGGACAGCGGGTGGGCGAGGAAGACCGGGAGACCACGCTGCCGGAATAGGGCTTCCCTCGCAAGTTCTACGGTGCTTCCGCATCACGACAGAGCCTTCCGTTCGAAATTGGAGACCCAAAAAGGATGAATCGTGGCTCCAGCTTCCGGCTCGATGGTAAATTTAGACAACGCTAAATCGAACTCGTGTTGGAGCGATCTGGGAGGACGACGTGCTGGACTGGTTCTGGTCGCTCGACCCGATCCTGCAGGCGCTACTGGGAGGACTTTTGACGTGGGGTGCCACCGCGGCGGCGGCAGCGCTCGTGTTGTTGGGCCGGAGTATCCCCCGCTGGTTACTGGACGCGATGCTCGGCTTCGCTGCTGGAGTGATGGTCGCGGCCAGTGTTTGGTCGCTCCTGATTCCCGCGATGGAGGTCACTGAACGGAATGGTGGTATCGCCTGGATCCCGGCCGCGACCGGTCTCGTCGCTGGCGCGCTAGCACTGCGCATCGTCGACCGCTTCCTGCCGCATCTGCACCTGTTCCTACCGCGCGAGGCAGCGGAAGGAGTCTCCACGACCTGGCGTCGGACGACGCTTTTGATCCTGGCGATCACGCTGCACAATGTCCCGGAGGGTCTGGCGGTCGGGGTCGCTTTTGGGGCAGCAGCACGGGTGACGGACCCTCTGCTCGCTCTTTCGCTCGCCAGTGGTGCGACTGCTCTTGCCATCGGGATCGCGCTGCAGAACGTGCCGGAGGGGCTGGCGATCGCGGTTCCATTACGACGCGAGGGATTCGGTCCGTTTCGCGCCTTCTGGTACGGGCAGCTCTCCGCGATCGTCGAACCGCTGGCCGCGTTACTCGGGGCAGCGGCCGTACTCTTCGTCGAACCGCTCCTGCCGTATGCGCTCGCCTTCGCGGCTGGAGCGATGCTGTACGTCGTTGTCGAGGAGTTGATCCCGGAATCGCAGCGCGGCGATCACGGAGATCTGGCGACGAGCGGCACGATCATTGGCTTCACGGTGATGATGGTGTTGGACGTAGCGCTCGCTTGACTGGCTGAGAGGATGCGATGGCGAGACGCTACGAGGGAACACCCGGCTCGTCTCCTGCATCGTTGGCAGTTCAGCGTGCTCGGACGAGCGTCTCGTGCTCAGGATGCCTGACGAGAAAGCGATGACTCTCGCGGCATCTTGCCCGCGGCTCGGGGTCGGGACGTGTGTCGCCTCGTCGGAGAGGACGTGCTGAACCAGGTTCGCCCGGCGATCGAGAGTCGGATGCGTCCTCTTCGGAGAAGAGCATCGGCTGCCTGCTGAGAATGGTCATCCTTTTCCAGGTGGTACAGGCACGGTGTCCCGACGCGCGCTCAGCTGGACGAGGGGGCCGATCTTCCGACCAGCAGCCGTCCCGTACTGTGGTATCCTCTGGCGTTGCCCGCAACCCCTGTTCGGTCAGTCCGCCTCGTCTCCCGAGACTGTGTCGGCCACTCCTGCGCCTGTCCTCACGGGAGTCGGTGGCGGAAGGTCTTCGGGATCACCGGCTCCCTCGCCTTCCAGACGCAGATTGCCCGGCAGAGTGGCTCCGCGCAGCCGGAAAGGTGCCGCTCGTCGTCGACGTACCGTGTTCGGCTATGGAGAACGGCGTAGTTGCAGTACTTTACTCGTGTCGGCTAGGATCGGACAGGGCCAAAGAACCGAGTTGTGCTCGCGAACATGTCGTGGAGGGATCGATGGTTGAGACCCGGGGCGCGTCATCGGCTCCGACAGAGGCGCGCACTGTCGTGGTGAGAGTATCGGACGTCATCAAGCATTTCGTTCATGGAAAACGACAACTCCGAGCACTGGACGGTGTGAGCTTCGAGCTCCCGGAGGGACGCTTTTTGGTTGTCGTCGGGCCGAGCGGTTGCGGCAAGACGACGTTGCTTCGCATTCTGGCTGGTTTGGAGCAGCAGGACAGTGGCGAAGTCTGGATGCGTCCCAGTCGCGATGGGCATCCGCCGTTTGCCATGGTCTTCCAAGAACAATCGGTCTTCCCATGGCTGACGGTGCGTGACAACGTTGCCTACGGCCTCAAGCTGCGCCGCGTACGAGGGCGGCAAGTCGAGGAACGGGCATCGCACTGGATCCGCAAGGTCGGGCTGAGCGGATTCGAACGAGCCTATCCGCATCAGCTCTCGGGCGGAATGAAGCAGCGGGTCTCGATCGCGCGGGCTTTCGCGGTCGATCCTGATGTCCTTCTCATGGACGAGCCATTCTCGGCGCTGGACGAGCAGATGCGGACGATTCTGCAGCAGGAAGTCTCGAGTCTTTGCGAAGAGCAGCAAAAGACTGTCATCTTCGTGACGCATTCGATCGACGAGGCTCTCACACTCGGTGACGAGGTTTTAGTGATGACTCATCGACCAGGACGGGTCAAGCGGGTGATACCGGTTCCGTTTCCACGTCCCCGCGACGTGGTCGAGGTACGAGCTGATCCACGGTACGGTGAACTCTATGAAGAGATTTGGGGGTTGATCGCCGAAGAGGTACGGCGTGGACCACAGGAGCATCGATGATGGTCGAAGGTGGGGCATCAGTCGAACGGACGACCATGCAACGCGGGCGCTGGTTACCCCAGGCAGGGGTCAAGACCGAAGCGGCTATCCAGCTGCTCTCGCCTGTCGCGCTGCTTGCGCTCTGGGAAGCGGCGGCTCGGGCGGGATGGGTCGATCAACGTTTCTTCCCAGCGCCCAGTACGATCGTCGGTGCCTTCTGGGATGCGATCACGACAGGCGTGCTACTGCATCATCTCAAGATCACGTTGTGGCGGGTGCTGCTCGGTACGGTGATCGGTGGTGTACCCGCGGTACTGATCGGGCTCGCCATGGGCTTATGGCGCTGGCTGCGGTTGACGCTCGATCCGATCATCGCGGCGACGTATCCGCTGCCGAAGAGCGCACTCTTCCCGCTGTTGCTCCTGATCTTCGGTCTCGGGGAAGGTTCCAAGGTCTCGATGGTGGCGATCGGTGTGTTCTATCTCGCCGTGACCAACGCGATGGAGGGAGTTCTCGCCATCAATCCTGTCTACTTCGATGTTGCCAAGACGTTCGGCGCCAGGCGCTGGGATGTGATCCGGACCGTCGCGCTACCGGGGGCGATGCCGCTGGTCTTGGCCGGATTGCGCCTCGGCGTGGGTACAGGCCTGATTCTCGGAGTGCTCGCGGAGATGCTGGGGGCGCGCGATGGACTCGGCTATCTTTTGTGGAGTGCCTGGCAGACGTTCTCCGTGTCGTTGCTCTGGGCCACGCTCTTCGTGACAGCCATATTGGGTTTTGCGAGCGTGCAATTGGTCGACTTCCTGCGAAGGGTACTCGTTCCTTGGCAACGAGGAACGGCTCGACGTTGAGGGAAGCACACTGCAGCAGGGTATGGTGATGCCTCGATACGAGAGGAGGGGACGATGTACGCCCGAATGACCCGCCGTCAGGTGCTCCGAGCGCTTTTTGCTGGTAGTACCATGTTGGGAGTGAGTGCGGTCCTGACGGCCTGCGGTGGCGGTGGGACCACTCCGACGTCAGCGACTGCGGTGACATCGATCGGTGCGCAGACTCCCTCACCGATCACTGGTTCAACCCCGGTCGCGACTCCGGTACCCACGAAGGTATCGACACCAACTGTGGCGACAACGCCACGCGGTGCCGCGAAGACACTGCGGGTGACCACGATCGGTGCAGTGTCCGACGCAGGTATTTACATCGCCATGGCCAAAGGGTATTTTGAGGAGGTTGGCATCACGATCCAGCTCGATACCGCAGCGCGCACGGCAGGCGAGACGATTCCGCTGCTGAGCGCTGGGCAGCTCGATATCTCAGGGGGATCCTTCTCGGCAGCTCACGCGAATGCAGTCAGGCAGGGGTTACGTGTCCCGGCGGTAGCGACCAAAGGGAGCCTGAGCAAAGGTTTCGGCTTTCACGCTATCGGCGTGCCCAAGCAGGCATTCGAGCGGGGCGAGATCACGAAGGTGAGCGATCTTCGAGGCAAGAAGTTCGCAGTCACGAACGACTCCGGAATCGACATTCTCGAGGCAGAACGTGTGCTCGCCAGTGGGGGTTTGACGCTGGACGACGTCGAGATCGTCGTCATGCGAGTGCCAGACATGCCAGCAGCGCTCAAGAACGAGGCGATCCATGCAGCTGAATTGGTTGAACCGACGGCGACGATCGCGATAGACCAGCAAGGTGTAGCTACCGCGCTTCTCAGAGGTGACTCACTCGTCGAGGTCATCGGCGACGATTTCCCCATTGCCGGCATCTTCTACGGACCCCATATCGCTGCGGATCGAGCACTCGGCATCGCTTGGATGGTGGCGTACCTACGTGGATTGCGGTTCTACAACGAGGCCCAGCAGGACGAAGCGAAACGGAAGGAAGTGATCGAGATTCTCAAACAGTTCACGCCTCTCAAGGACGATGCGTTGTATCAGAAGATGGTCTGGCCAGGACTGCGGGCAGACGGTCGATTCAACACGCAGTTTCTGGAACAGGTGCAGGATGTCTGGCTTCGGCGAAAGAGTATCCAGCAAAAGGTTCCCGTTGATCAACTCGTGGACTTCAGCTTTCTCGAAGAAGCAGCAAAGCAGTTGTAAGCTCGTGCCGCTTTTGCTTCCCGAAGGCACGAGAGTGAAAGGAGCGTGGCAGCGTGTTGAAGATCGACGTCTTTTGCCATATTTTTCCGCCTCGATACTGGCAGACAATGACCGAGCGTGTTGCCGGTTCTGCCTACATGCAGAAGCGCGTGCGGGGGATCCCAGCGTTGCATGATCTGGATCACCGCTTCCGTTTGATGGAGCCGCACGAGGGTTATGTGCAAGTGCTCTCATTGGCGGCACCACCGATCGAGGCGCTCGCGCCACCAGCGGAGGCGACGGAGTTGGCGCGGATGGCCAACGAGGGATTAGCCGAGCTCTGTGCGCGCTATCCCGATCACTTCGTGGGTTTCATCGCCTCGCTGCCCATGAACGATTCCGAGGCGGCCGTGCGTGAGGCTATGCGCGCGATCGATGAACTCGGTGCTACTGGTGTACAGATCTACACGAACGTAAACGGAGCGCCACTGGATCAGCCACAATACGAGCCACTGTTCGCGCTCATGGCCGAGCGGGATCTTCCCATTTGGGTCCATCCCTCACGGGAACCAGAGGTCGCTGACTATCGAACCGAGGAGCGATCGAAATACGACATTTGGTGGTGCTTTGGGTGGCCCTATGAGACGAGTGCTTTCATGACTCGGATGGTCTTCTGGGGTCTCTTCGATCGCTACCCGACGATCAAGATCGTGACGCACCATATGGGTGGCATGGTGCCTTACTTCGAGGGGCGCATTGGTTGGGGGCTCGATTCGCTCGGTCGTCGGACAGATGATCCAGAGGATCGTGCCGCACGGGAGCGATTGCGCGATCGACCATACGACTACTTTCGCCGTTTTTATGCGGATACCGCGCTTTTTGGCGCGTTGCCTGCAACCGAATGTGGTCTAGCGTTCTTCGGAAGCGAGCATGTGCTGTTTGCGACCGATTTTCCGTTCGATCCAAAAGGGGGAGGTCTCTTTATCAGTGAGACGATTCGGGTGATCGAGAATATCACCGCTTCGCGTGCAGACAAAGAACGAATTTTCTTCAGGAATGCACAACGGTTGCTCCGCTTGCGGCTGCCGGGCTGAGAAATACAAGGATCCCCGAGTAAGTGGATGGGACCGTACCGCTTCTTGACTGACCTAGACCACCTGGAAGATATCGGCATCACCGGTCCGCAGCCGACACGGGCTGTGGAAAGACACATGCTGATCGAGCGGGATGTAGCGATCCCGTTCCACGATGGTGTTCGTGTCTATGCCAATATCTTCCGCCCGATGGGCGAGCGGCAAGTCCCCGCACTCCTTGCCTGGGGCCGTACGGCAAGCATGAGGGAACGCTCGAGTATTTGGTCCGAGCGTTCCCGACTGCCGGTGTGCGCGAAGAGGATGTGGGACCATACGCGGTGTTCGAGGGGCCGGATCCCCATTTTGGGGTTCCACAGGGGTGTGCCGTGGTCGACGTGAATCCCCGGGGTGTCTGGTACTCGGAGGGAGTGGCGACGTTCATCAGTCGGGAAGAAGCGCAAGATTCTTGCGAAGTGATCGAATGGCTGACGCGTCAGCCGTGGTGCAATGGTCGTGTTGGCATGACAGGTGTTTCGTATCTCGCCAGCATTCAGTGGCGGGTCGCAGCACTGAATCCACCACATCTGGCCGCCATCAATCCCTGGGAAGGCTGGAGTGATACCTACCGCGAGTTCGCCTGCCATGGCGGGATCCCGGAGACATGGTTCTGGCCATATTGGACGCTGCAGCGTCTCGCTGTTGGGCGCAAAGCGGTTGAGGATCTGTTCTCCGAATCGTTGGAGCGTCCACTCTACGATGGCTTCTGGGAAGGGAAAAGACGGCGTCGCTCGAACAGGTCCGCGTACCGGCCTACGTCCTGGCCAGTTGGATGGACCATGGACTACACTCGCGTGGTACCCTAGAGAGCTTCAAGCGAATCCGGTCGCAGCAGAAGTGGCTGGAGGTCCATGGGGTCAAGAAATGGGCATACTATTACCGGCTGGAGAGTCGCATTCGCCAATTCGCCTTCTTCGATAGGTTCCTGAAAGGGCGGTTGAGCGAAAGTGCTGAGTGGCGGCGTGTTCGTGTGGCCGTGCGTATGCGTGGTATCGAGGCGATTTGGCGCTCATCCGAGTCTTGGCCCCTGTCGGAGATGCGTGTCCGCCGATTGTACCTCGATCTCAAGAACGGTCGGCTTCAGGAGGTGCTGCCGAGCCGGGTGACATCGCGCTGGTACTTGGCCACCAGCGGCGGTGTGGATCGTTTGCGTTGCCCGCTCTGGCGTCTGGTCTGCGACTATCGCTTCACCGAAGCGGTTGATGCGATCGGCCCGAAGCGTCTCCGTCTGTGGGTCGCTGTGCTTGACGTGGACGATACAGACTTGTTTGTTGGGTTATTCAAGCTCGATCGCGACGGTGGACTCATCACGCTCCCGCACTACGCACGATACGATGATGGTCCACTCAGGCTCGACTGATTGCGAGTCTCTCATCGCGAAGTCGACCCGGTGCGCTCGACCGAGCAACTGGTCCTCTGCCACGAGCGGGAGTGCAAGGTGCGCCCAGGAGATCCGGTCGCGGTCGACATCGAAATCTGGCTGTCAGGAACGCATTTTCCGGCAGGCGAGACCTTGCGGTTGATTATGCAAGGGCGGGATATTCAGGAATATCCTCCGAGCCGGGTCTATGCTCGGCACCAATCGATCGTCAACCGCGGACGACACCTCATCTTGAGCGGTGGAATGTACGACTCCTCTCTCACTATCCCCGCGATTTCTTCTCCATAGGCCATGGCCGAGGTGTTCGATCAACACTGCCGCAAGATCAGCCCTTGCGTCACATGGCTCAGCGACATAGTCTGAATGTCATGCGACAAGCAGGCGAGAGCTACCTCGGGTATGACCGAGATCGCGGCGTGCTGAGCTCAGCCCCGCACGAACATGCTCGCCTTGCAGCTCCTTCCAGTGGTGCTACGAGCCTCGAAATGCTCTTTCGGTAGCGCTATCCCTTCTTAGGACCGAATCCTCGGACGACTCGGCGGTGAGGAGATCGAGGCTCTCTTCGGGCCGCAGCTCGTAGAAGGCCAAGCGGAGTCGCCCGGGCGGTGTGCCGAGCACGCGGTGGAAGATCTCCACCGCTTCGCGGGCGAAAGCGCGTTTCTGGTCGGTCGTCAACGGTTCCTTACGAGCCACGACGATCTCGAGCATCGGCATCGTCCAACCCCTCTCGCTATGCGCTCCGAGCGTACCATGCTAGGGTATGGTCGTGAACCAGTGCTCATGCTGAGGCCACCCGTCCCGCTCATCGAGCGGGACGGGTGGCCAGTTCTCGTTTCACTGGCGGGTCAGTCGTCGGCGCGGGCAGGTTCGGCAGCCTCGACCGGCGGGGTGCCGTAGAGGAAGAACTCGGCCGGCAGTGGGGAGCCAAACCAGATGATTCCCTTGTCGAGCTCCTCCTCCCGCCAGGTGATCGGCTGCCAGGCTGGGTCGAAGATCAAGTACCCGGCATCCCCGAAGAGTTCGACGCGGTTGCCGCCCGGCTCGATGACGTACATGAACATGGCTTGGGAGATCCCGTGCTTGCCGGGGCCAGCTTCGATCTTGATCCCGACCTCGCTGAACACATCCGCGATGTCGTTGAGGTGCTGCGGGTAGCCGTACCAGTAGCAGACGTGGTGGAGCCGCCCCTTGGCGCCGGACTGGTCCATCATGAAGGCGATCTCGTGCACCAGCGGACTGACCGAGAGCCAGGCGCCGGCCTCCCGGCCGTTATTGAGCTGGATGTTCTCGCGCAAGCGGAAGCCGAGGAGGTCCATCAGGAACTGCTTGTTCTGGGTTACGTCGCTGGCCAGGAGATTGACGTGATCGATGCGGCGGACCGGGACACCGCGCAGAGGGCGGCGCTGCGGCCGGTTGATGAGCTTGGTCTTAGCCTCGGCCGGGGTCTTGTAGTACTCGACCTCCCAGAGGAGCTCCATCGGGTGCCCGTCGGGAGTGTGGAAGCGGTAGGCGCGGCCATGGCCGCGGTCTCCCTCGATCCACCCCTCGCCGAAGCCGGCTTCCTCGAGGGCGCGGACGCGGCGCTCGAGCGCCTGGGGGGAGGTGGTGCGCCAGGCCACGTGCCCGAGGCCCGGCTTTTCGCGCTTGGTGACCTTGAGGGTGTGGTGGTACCAGTCCTCATAGGCGCGCAGATAGACCGAGCCACCGGCCCGCTCGGTCTCCTCCAGGCCGAGGAGCTCCTTGAAGAACCAGAGCGTGCCGTCGAGGTCCGGGGTATAGATCTCGACGTGCGCCAGTTGCGCGACCTCGAAGAGTGGTTCCGCATGCCCGTTCGTGCTCATGGGACTCCCTCCCATCGTGCCACGTCAGAAGACGACTTGCCTCGTGACTGGCGCGGGTGCCGATCCCATCGTGCGGCCATACCCTCCTTCCCGGCGGCCGCTCACGGGCCGGCGGGAGACCCGCCGGAGCTGCCGGCCCGACGAGCGGGGCCGCGGTTACCCCTGCGTCTCCCGGAAGCGCCGGAGGACGAAGGAGACGTCCTCGTTGTTGACCAAGTCCGGGGTCAGCCATCCCTCCAGGTCGTATTCGGCCATGCACTGCTCGGCGAAGCCGCGCATCCGCTCGGCGGTGCCGACCGCTTCGGCGACGATCAGCGTCTCCAGGCGGATGTTCTCGTGGTTACCGGCGTAGTTCCGCTCGTAGAGTTCGTGCCGCCCGGCGAACTCCGAGATGGTCGAGTCGTAGAGGAGCTTCATGAGCTTGACCCGGTCGTGCGCATCCATCCCACCGGCTCCCCGCACGTACTTCTCGAGGTAGGGGCGCTCGGCCGGGTTCTGGAAGTCCAGGGCATGGCTGGGGATGTAGATGAGGCCGCTCGCGACATTGTCCAGGATGATCTGGCGGACGCGCGACCAAGCGGTCGGGGCCAGCACGCGATAGGCCATGCCGTACTCGAGGTTCGGGTGCACGTAGCCATCCGTCCAGGGGATCGGGTTGCGGGCCATGGCGTCGGTGATGGCCCAGAACAGGTTGCGCCAGGCGATCACCTCGCCGACCTGGGCTTGCACGCCGCGGTAGTCCTTGGTGCCGGTGGCGGCGACGGCCTTGAGCAGCACCCCGGCGATGAAGTCGAGCTTGACGGCAAAGCGGGTGCAGCCGTGGAAGGTGAAGCGTGGGATGAACCCCGAGGCCGGGAAGAAGTTGTTGACCTTGTCCACATCGGCGTAGACGAAGACGTTCTCCCAGGGGACGAAGACATTGTCGAAGATGAAGACGGCGTCGTTCTCGTCCAGGCGACTGGAGAGTGGATAGTCGAAGGGGCTGCCCATGACAGCAGCGGTGTACTCGTAGCTGGGGCGGCTGATCAGCTTGACGCCCGGTGCATCCATCGGGACGGTGAAGATGAGGGCGAACTTCTTGTCCTTGATCGGCAAGGGGCCGTAGTGGGCGATGAAGTTGTAGTGGGTCAGCACCGAGCCGGTGGCGACCACCTTGGCGCCCGAGACGTAGATCCCGCCGTCAGTCTCCCGCTCGACGTGCATGTAGACATCGCCGACCTCGTCGGGTGGGCGGTTGCGGTCGACCGGCGGGTTGACGATGGCGTGGTTCCAGTAGAGGACCCGTTCCTGGCCGAGCTGGTACCAGCGGCGGGCGTTGGCGCTGAACGGCTCGTAGAAGGGGGCGTTGGCGCCGAGGGTGCCGAGGAAGCTCGCCTTGTAGTCCGGGCTGCGCCCGAGCCAGCCGTAGGTCATACGGGCCCATTCGGCGATGGCGTCGCGGGCGCGGACGAGGTCCTCGACCGAGCGGGGGGCGCGGAAGAAGGGATGGGTGAAGCCCCCGTTGCCAGTATCGGTCTCGACGGTGAGGATGTCCTTCTTGGCCGGATCGTGCAAGGCGTCGTAGAGCCGGGCGACCATGCGGGCGGCGTTGCGGAACGCCGGATGGGTCGTCACGTCCGTGACGCGCTCCCCGTAGACGTAGACCTCGCGTCCATCCCTGAGGCTCTCCAGATACTCCTCACCCGTGAACGGTCGGGTGGCGACTGCTTGCGCCATAGTCCACCTCCGTGGCCTGCGAGCCTCGGTTTCGATCCGTTCGTGTGGCGGGTCCCGATGTCAAGTCTACAGGTTGTCATGCAATATCATCAACCGGAAAGTTCCGATATTCCGAACGCTGAGAGGTGTGATTTGCTGGATCCAGGCCTGACACGTTACAGGAATGAAGAATTCGGTCTCTCTGGATAGCTTTCGAGCTGGCTCGGATCAGGTCATCAGTCTGGAGCGACATATGGAGTCAGTCGGAAAACAGGCTCAGGAGAGATTGCGCTGTAATCGCTCCTGCAGGTGAGGGAGATCGGTGTTGCGGAAGGAGAACTGGGCGATGGAGGCGAGATCAGCGGCGTGAGCGGCGGCCACCCCCATGGCGATGCATGGCCCCATCACGCGAGCGCTGGAAAGCGCTGCTGGTTCGGCATCGATGCAGCGACCGATGGCGAGGAGGTTGGTCAACTCGGGTGAGAGCAAGGAACGATAGGGGATGCGGTGAAAGTGACCGTCCGGGAATGGCTGCCAATGGTAGCTCGCCGACGAGTCATGGAGTTCGATCGGCCACGCGACTCGCGCGATGGCGTCGGGGAACCGGCGACCGGCGAGTACGTCCTCGACTGTGAGCATGTACTCACCGCCGATGGTCCGCGTCTGCCGGATACCGGGGTGACCGAGTCGGCGCAAACGAGCTCGTCCGAACACTGCGGGATAGTGATCACGCAAGAGTTGGGCAGCCCGGGCGGCCTCGGTGCGAGCAGGCCAAGTCACCTGCCAGAAGGCGAACGGGTACCGCCGAATCGGATGGCAGAGGGGAATCACCGGGAACTGGTGTACCGAGAGACTGATCACGACTGATCTGCACGAGGTGCACGTGAACAGACAGAATATCAGGAACGATATCCGACTGCACGCGACAGCGCTAGTCGGCCGTCGAACGACCCTGCGCTCAGGCGGCGAACTGCCGATGTATGAAACGGGGTGAGTCCAGCTCGCCAGTGAGGGGGACGGGAAAAGACGGCTCGGATGGTAGCGACTTCAGCGGCACCTCATTGGGGGGAGCGAGGCGCAACGACCGCGTCCGAAGGGATTGACACCAACTGGATTCCATGGTATCGTCATATCGCGATATCGAGGAGGCCGGGCCAGCGACGTATGGGTGAGTTGCTGATTGGCCGGCCGGCGCTCAAACTCGAAGTCGCAATTTCGGTTCCGCTCGATTTGACCTCGGTTATTTCGCTGGTCTTTCGAGCGACGGATGCGCGCCGATTCGAGCGTTGGCTGGTCGAAGCGCGAAAAGCACTCGGAGCGGAGTGGGAGCACGATCTCGATACCCTGCTCGGATTCTCGGGCCGATTACTCTACTACGTCGAAGAGTTGTTGATGTCGTTCGATCCTTTCCGGCCCGAGCATCGTGAGGCAGGTTTCGAGGACTATATCGCTCACCTGAAGCGGTTGCCGGCCTGGGCCTACCGCAGTATGGCGATCCAGGCCGTCCTGCGGGTGGCACTCGATCGGGGGGTGCTGGAGGCGCCCCCGGAGTCGGAAGACCCAGCAGCATGGCGGTCGTTCATCGAGCCTGGTCTCACGCGGGCCGATGCTGACGAGGTCGTCCGGCTCGTTCTTGCACCTGAACAACTCAAGGAGCGGACTGTCCGTCTCCTGGAGCGATTCTGGCGGGAGCTGTACGCGGCGGAGTTCGAGCGTGCGTTGCCGGCCATGCGGCGAGCGCTCCGGCAGGCGAAAGCGACCACCTTTGCTAGCGTGGCAGCAGCTTTCGAGGAGCTGAGTGGCCATCGCTTGCCGGACGAGGTTCAGCTGGCGCTGCCGCGGGTCGAGCGGGTGACCTTCTGCCCCTCGTACTATCTCGGCAACTTCGTCCAGTTCATCCTGTACCCGCCGGAATTGATCCTGTACTTCAATTGCCAGCGGACCAGTGCAGCGACGCAGCCAGAGGTCGAGTCCGTCATTTCGCCTGACCTCTTGCCTGGTCTGCGTGCTCTGGGAGACGGTACCCGGTTGCGGATCATCGAGTTGCTCCGCAACGGTGAACGGTACGCTCAGGAGATCGTTGGCATGCTCGGCATCAGTCAGTCAGCCGTCTCGCGGCACCTGGCGATGCTGGAGGCCGCCGGAATCGTCACCGTGCGGCCAGCCAACGGGATGAAATACTATGCGATCAACTCCCAGCGCCTGCGGCAGATCGCCGAGGAGCTGGAGCGGATCGGTTCGGTCGAATCGCTTTCGACCGAGCACGACAAATCAAACGGTCTGCGCGCGGGCTTCTCGCGCGCATCGGGTCGATCGCTGCTGGCCGAGGAAAAGCCACCTCACTCCACCGTCGGGTGAGGCCAGGCAACTCCTCTGAGTCACCTCCTCACGCGATCCCGAACGGGATCGCGTCCCCCTCGACGACCCGCATCCAGTTCGGCCGGACTCGGCCACGGTCGAACTGAGATCGCCCTCCTTCGGCGATCGGCCCGATCGACGACGGGGACGCAAGTCCCCTTCGTCTTTTACCGGGGGGCAGTGGTGCTCCACTGCCCCTCGTGCATCGAGCACGAGTTCTCCACGGATTCCCTTTCGAGGCAGCGACTTCCCGGAGCATTGGCCACGGTTCGACCGGATCGAGTCGTCGCGAGCGCGGGTCAGAGAACGGGGCCGTCAGCCGACGGCCCCGGGTACAGGGAGGGAGGGAGAAGTGGTCGAAAGGAGAAGAAGCCTTTGACGACAGTCGGCGCGCGTTCGAACGCTGTACGTACGGATCCTGCATCGTAGGATACTGCGGAACGTTCTTGCTGTCAAGCCTCCACCTCGTTCACACACGCATTCGCGTTGGCTGTAGGGAAGATCGCGCAATCCTGGCCGGCGAGCCAGCTGCAACGCAGTCTCCTCGAGGAGCGTTGCTGCCCATGTGGCTGCTCGGTAAGTGTGTGACAGGTCGATGAGATGACGAAGTGCGAGCGATCCTGCCGGGGCGGGCTGCCGGTGCTGCCCGTGTAGCGTACCGTTGGCGTGATGCGAGTAGCTCGGTTATACTGAGAGCCGGACCGTGCTAGGCGGGGAGCTAGCGGTGCCCTGTACCCGCAATCCGCTCTAGCGGGGCCGAATTCCCTCCCGAGGTCCAACCCTGTGGGACTGCTTGGGCCACGCGGTGAGGATGGTTGGGTCCCACGCGGCGAGGACCCGTGAACCTGGTCAGGGCCGGAAGGCAGCAGCCATAAGCGGTCTTCCTCGGGCGACGTGGGGGTGCCTGGCCGGAGCTAGCGAGCCCAGTGCAAGCTGGAGGGTTGCGATCGACGGAGGGTGCACGGTCCGTTCATCGGGCCACAGCGGCCATGACCGCTGTGGCCCGCGTCGTTTCCAGAAAGCAGATCGAGCGAGGGCGTTTCAGCGAGGCTTGCGTGGAGATGCTGCCGAGGTTGCACGGCGAGCTGCTCGCTTGGGGGTCATCGCGTACTGCTTGCGCCGGAGCTCTTCGGCGCGCTGCCGCGCGAGGGGTGGATAGACGCGAAGCAGCAGGTGCGCGGCATACGCTGTCCACACGAGTACCAAGAGGGCGCTGAGATACAGCCAGATCCGCTTGTAGAGATCGAAGGCACTGATGCGGCCGAGCCGGAAGAGAAAGAAGAAGAGTCCTATGCCGAAGACGATGAGACCCCATCCAGCGATGCGCTGCAGGAAGTCGGCCAGGAGAGGATCGCGCTTGCGGATGAGTCGGCGTGGGTCGTTGTAGATCCAGAGACAGGTGAGGAAACCGAGCGAGAAAACGACGACGTACGTGATCGAGAGCGGTCCCCAAGTAGGCATTTGCCAGAGCGGAGCGGTCAGGTAGTCCCAGTCGAACGGATTACGCATCGCTGGCTCCCACTAGCTTTGCTCGAAGAGGATACGGCGCTTGACCTGCTCGATCGCGTTGGTGACCTGGATACCACGCGGGCATGCTTCCGTGCAATTGAAGATCGTCCGGCAGCGCCACACACCGAATCGCTGGTTGAGAATCGCAAGTCGCTCCTCGGTCGCTCGATCGCGCGAGTCGAACAAAAAGCGATGCGCGTTCACGATCGCGGCCGGGCCGAGCCATTCGTTCGTCCAGAAAATGGGGCAGGCGGAGGTACAACACGCGCAGAGAATGCACTTGGTCGTATCGTCGTAGAGAGCGCGCTCCTCCGGTGATTGCAGGCGCTCGCGGACCGGTGGTGGCTCCTCGTTGATGAGGTAAGGCATGACGGTGCGATACTGGGCGAAGAAGGGCTCCATGTCCACGACGAGGTCGCGGATGATGCGAAAGCCGAGCAACGGCTCGATCGTGATCTTCGGCCCGAGATCCTTGATGAGCACCTTGCAGGCCAGTCGGTTGCGCCCATTGATACGCATGGCGTCGGAACCACAGACGCCGTGCGCGCAGCTGCGGCGGAAGGTCAAGCTGCCATCCTGGTACCACTTGACGGAGTTGAGCGCATCGAGGACCCGATCAGTCGGCTCGACCTCGACCGTGTACTCGCGGTAGTACGGTTTGGTATCGGTTTCGGGATTGAACCGTTGGATACGCAACGTCACCTGCATCTCAGTACACCCGTTCCTTCGGCTCGAACCGCGTGATGACGACCGGCTTGTAGAAGAGCTGGAGTCCACCTGATGTCCGAGCGATCAGGGTGTGCTTGAGCCAGTTGGCATCGTCCCGTGCTGGGAAGTCTTCGCGATAGTGGGCGCCCCGGCTTTCCTCGCGAGCCAGTGCCGAAGCAGCGATGGCTTCGGCACAGTCGAGCAGGAAGCCGAGCTCGATCGCTTCCACCAGTTCCATGTTGAAGGTGCGGCTCTTGTCGTCGATCCGAATCTGCGAGTAGCGATTGCGTAGCTCACCGAGCTTCTGCTGCAAGCGCTTCAGACCGTCACCGGTGCGAAAGACACCTGCGTCAGTCATCATCGCTTCCTGCAACTCGGCGCGGATTTGGGCGACACGCTCGGTCCCGTCGTTCTCCCAAATCCACTCGATTTCGGCACGAGCGCGGTAGGCTGGGTCTTTCGGCAGTGGATGGAAGTCGTTCTCCTGGACGAAGCGCGCCATGTGGCGACCAGCGCGTCGACCGAAGACGACGAGATCGACGAGCGAGTTGGTGCCGAGCCGGTTCGCACCGTGGACGCTCACACAGGCACACTCGCCTGCCGCGTAGAGACCGGGTATGGGCGTGTTCTGCGCATCGATCGTCACGCGGCCGTCGACATCGGTGGGGATCCCCCCCATCGCATAGTGGGCCGTCGGCTGGATGGGGATAAGATCCTTGACGGGATCGAGGCCAAGGTACGTCCGCACGAAGTCGGTGATGTCAGGGAGTTTCGTCTCGATGACCTCAGCCGGGAGATGAGTCAGATCGAGCCAGACGTAGTCCTTGCCATCCACACCACGACCGGCGCGAATCTCCTGATAGATGGCACGGGAAACCATGTCGCGTGGTGCCAAGTCGAGGAGCGTCGGGGCGTAGCGCTCCATGAAGCGCTCGCCCAGTCCGTTGCGCAAGATTCCGCCCTCCCCGCGGCAGGCTTCCGAGAGGAGGATCCCCATCTTGTAGATTCCCGTCGGATGGAACTGGTAGAACTCCATGTCTTCCAGGGGAATACCGCGCCGGAAGGCGATGGCCACGCCGTCACCCGTTGCCGCGAGGGCATTGCTCGTGACCTTGAAGACACGCCCGAAGCCACCGGTCGCCAGGAGCACGGCTTTGGCGTGGAAGACATGGATGTCGCCGGTCTCGATATCCATAGCGACGATGCCGGTGCAGACACCGTCGTCGGTCAGCAAGAGATCGAGCATCATGAACTCGTCGAAGAAGGTGACCTGCCGCTTGAGCGCAGTCTGGTAGAGCGTTTGAAGGATCATGTGGCCGGTACGATCAGCCGCATAGCACGCCCGGCGCACTGGACCCTCACCGAAGTTACGGGTGTGACCACCGAAGCGCCGCTGATCGATCCGACCATCCGGTGTCCGGTTGAAGGGAAATCCCCAATGCTCCAGTTCGATGATGGCGTCGATCGCCTCGCGGGCTAGGACTTCGGCCGCATCCTGATCGACGAGATAGTCGCCGCCCTTGACGGTGTCGAACATGTGCCAGATCCAGTGGTCCTCCTCGACGTTCCCGAGGGCAGCGGCGATCCCACCCTGAGCAGCACCGGTGTGCGAGCGAACCGGATACAGTTTGCTGACGACGGCCACATTGCATTTGCCGGCCAGCTGTGCGGCAGCCATCAGGCCAGCACCGCCCGCGCCGACGATGACCGCATCGAAACGATGGAACACCATGGCTCAGCCTCCTGCGCGCGCGATGCTCTCGAACCTCGTGGGATCGAAGGTCAGTACTGCGATCGAGCCGATGATGAGAAAGACGATCGCCAGCGTCCAGAGAACCGAATGGGCGAAGACACGCCATCCTTGGGGACGAACATAATCATCGACGGCGAGGCGAGCGCCGTTGAGGCCATGCAGGAGTGCCAGGAATAGCATCAGCCAATCGTAGGCGCGCCAGAACGGCGAGTTCCACCGATCGGCCACGAACTGCCAATCGATCTCGTCGACGGTGTTGACGACGTGCATGATCACCACATGCCCGATCGCCAGGAAGATCAACAAGAGCCCGCTGAGACGGAAGAAGTACCATGAGTACAGTTCGAATCCGCCAGAGGGACGCTCCCGACCGAGATGCGGTCGTACGACCGACATGGCTTGCTCCTCACCTCACGATGGCACGGATCATCAAAAGCGCGGTTGGAATAAAGCCCAAGAGAAAAACCGCGATCACACCATAGAAAAGCTGCCGTTCATAGCGATAGGCGGCTGGCCAAAAGTCGATCAAGATAATACGAACACCGTTGGCGGCATGATAATAGAGGCCTGCTACCAGGATGATCTCGCCGATGCGGAAGACAGGATGACGGTAGAGGAAAAGCAGCTCGTTGAACACCTCCGGCCCGTAATTGACAAGGAAGATGTCAACAATGTGCAACAAGAGGAACAACAGAACCCCGAGGCCGGTGATGCGGTGGAATGCCCAGGAAATCATGCCGGGTGGTGGTCGATAGCCTCGATAGGCGCTGATTCCACGCGTCGTCGCTGATCGCGCTTCGCGCATCGTTTCGGTCGTCACCCGTTTGCCTCCTCACGTGCCGAGCGGGAACGACAGATCAGGACGCGCTCTCGCACTCGCCGCAAGTGTACGTCCTGGTCTGCTTCTGGACAAGCGGACTGGTTCGGCAGCGCTGAACTGGGTTCCTCGGGACGGTGCGGGTTGGTACACTGCCATCGGAGTGCGCGGGCCTCGATCGGGTGGTGATAGGGATGACGTTCTCCCCAGAACTGCGCGTTCTCGTCCAGGATGCTGTCGAGCGGACGATCGAATTGGCCTGCCGGATCGCCCGAGTCCCCGCACCGACCTTCGAGGAAGGAGAACGAGCCGAGCTGGTCCGCGAACTCTTTCGGGAGCGCGGTGCGTCTCCCTTCATAGACGATGTGGGGAACGTGGTCGTGCGTCGACGGGGAGAAGGTGAGAAGCGAGCGCTCCTGCTGGCAGCCCACTTGGATACCGTGTTCCCGCGCACGACTCCGTTGACGATCGAGCGCGGCGAGGGGTGGGTGCGTGGTCCGGGAATCGGCGATAACGCGTTGGGCGTGGCGGCGTTGCTCACGCTGTGGGATCTCCTCGAATCGTTCGGCGTCGTGCTTCCGGGTGATCTTGTGCTCGCGGCGAACGTCGGGGAGGAGGGGCTGGGAAATCTGCGCGGGATGCGCGCGCTCGTCGATCAGTTCGGGCGCGAACTCGGGGCCGCGGTGGCAGTGGAGGGGCACAATCTCGGTCGGGTGACGCATATCGCCGTTGGATCGATCCGCCTGCGGTTGATCGTCCGCGGGCCTGGTGGTCATAGCTGGGGGAACTTCGGGACGCCGAGCGCGATCCACGAATTGGCACGGATCATCTGTGCGCTGACGGAGCTTCCGGTGCCGCGTTCACCCAAGACGACGTACAATGTCGGTATGATCGATGGGGGAGTGTCGGTCAACACGATCGCTCCTTTCGCCCAGGCGGTGATCGATCTGCGGTCGATCGACCCGCGTGAGTTGCAGCGGCTATCTCGCGCGGTCGAGGAACTCGCTGCGCGGCAACGCGCAGCGGGTGTCGAGGTCGAGCTGGAGTTGCTCGGCGAGCGGCCGGCTGGCGAGACGCCCGTGGATGCACCAGTCGTCCGGACAGCGTTGCAGGTGCTCCGTGCACTCGGGATCGAGCCGGTCCTGGATGCCTCGAGCACGGACGCGAATGCGGCGATCGCTGCTGGGATTCCAGCGATCTGCATCGGGTTGACGCGAGGGCGGGGGAGCCACACGCTGGAGGAGACGATCGAGATCGCGCCCCTGGAGCTCGGCCTCCGGCAGCTTCTTCAGCTCGTGCGAGCTTTCCCAGTCATCTGAAACGAGTCGATCGAGGGGTGCCGGCGATGCCGCGGATTTACGTCGCGCTCGACATCGAGGCGACTGGTATGGATCCGGAGCGCGACGAAATCATCGAAGTCGCGGCGATCAAGTTCCGCGAGGAGGAAGTGCTCGAGCGATTCGAGACGCTCGTGCAGCCGCGGCGTCCTGTCCCGCTCGCGGTGGCAAGTTTGACTGGTCTCACGATGCGCGATCTCCGGCGTGCCCCCTCGTTCCAGCAGATTGCGCCACGGCTCCGCCAGTTCGTCCGCAATTACCCGATCGTCGGCCAGTCTCCGGATTACGACCTGCAGATGCTGAGCGCGCACGGACTCGAACTGCGCAATCCGGTCTACGATACGTTCCGTTTGGCGACGATCTTGTTGCCCGATCTTCCGGCCTATTCGTTGGCTGGTATCGCGGCACGACTGGGCATCTCGGTCGCGCAGCAGCATCGGGCGATGGCCGATGTCGAGACGACCATGGCGGTCTTTCTGGGACTGTGTGACCTGCTGCGCGCCTACGATCCGGAAACGTTGCGACGGTTGGCCGACTACAGTGCGCAGGCCGGATTGCCGGAAGCGGAAGTCTTCGAGGCGATTTATCACGAGTTGGTCACTCGAGGGATCGGGCAGCTCGGCGATGCGCTCGCCGAGCGCGTGCGTTCGTCGGTACCGGGTGCCAATCATGCGGCCGAACTGGTCTTTCTGCTGCCGAGCGATCGGCCACCACGCCTCGAACCGACCGGTGAGGCACCGGTCTTTGACCTCGACTGGATCGGCCGTCTCTACGGACCCGAGGGCCCGTTCGCGCGCTCACTTCCCGGGTACGAGTTTCGAGCTGGTCAAGTACGGATGGCCCAGGCGGTGACGAACGTCCTCAACCAAGGAGGCCAGCTCTTGGTCGAGGCAGGGACGGGAACTGGTAAGTCGCTGGCCTATCTCCTGCCGGCTGTCCTCCATGCGGTCGCGCGTGGCGAAACGGTGGTCGTCTCGACCGATACACTTGCATTGCAGGATCAGTTGTTCGCCAAGGATCTCCCGTTGCTTCGGCGTGCGCTCGAGGCAGCAGCTGAACACGATCCCCGACTGGCCGATGCAGCACGGTTTCGGGCGACGGTTTTGAAGGGGCGATCGAATTACCTCTGCCTGCGGCGCTGGTTTCTGCGGCAGCGTGAACCGTTCACGAGCCGGGCCGAAGCGCTCCTCGCAGCGAAGATCACCGCCTGGCTCGCGCAGACGGAAACAGGCGATCGCGCGGAACTGCACCTCTCGAACGAGGAACAGCTGGCGTGGGCACAAGTAGCGGAGTCGGAAGGGGCCTGCCTACCGAGCCGTTGCCTCTTCCATCGGCGGAACCAATGTTTCCTCTACCGGGCGCGGGCCACAGCCGAAGGCGCGCACATCGTCATCGTAAACCATGCGCTGTTGCTGTCCGATCTGCTGGCCGAGAGCCGTGTGTTGCCATCGTACCGGCACCTCATCATCGATGAAGCGCACCACCTGGTCGATGAGGCGACGCAGCAGTTCGGTTTTCAGATCGCTCATGAGGATATGCGTGAGCTGGTGCGGCGGGTGCTCGGACTGGATCATCTGGGCCGCTATACTGGTGTGCTCGGCGAACTCTGGTCAGTGCTCGCTCAACGGCCGGATGGATCGGCGCGGGCTGTCGCTCGCGAACTGGGTCAGCGGCTGACCGACCTGTGGCCGCGCGTGGAGACGCTGCACCAACACACCGAAATGCTGTTCCACCTCTTGGCGGAGGTGGCGCAACGCCATCCGGTCGAAAACGGAGGTTATGATCGACAGATCCGCATCACTGGCGCACTGCGGCAGGAAACGATTTGGGGCACGGTCGAAGAGCTTGGCCAAACGGTGACCAGCCATCTCCGGACGGTTCTCTCGGCCCTCCAGTGGGTCAGTCACCAGCTGGAGGATCTTCCCGCGGCGATCCGCGACGAACTGAGCGAACTCGTGACCGAGTTGGACGTGCTGGAGCGGCGGGCGCGCGAGCTGCACGGCCGCTTGCAGGAGATTTTGTTCTCGCCGCGCGTCGAGCGGGTGTACTGGTTAACGTGGCGTGCGCAACCGTTGTCAGTCAGCCTGAATATGGCGCCGCTGGACGTCGCGCCGCTCCTTCAGGAAATGCTCTTCAGTCGAGTCGATACCCTGGTTCTGACGTCAGCGACCTTGACCGTGGATCGCTCGTTCGACTACATCCGACAACAACTCGGGTTAGCCGATGCGGACGAACTGGTCGTGGAATCGCCGTTCGACTACGCCAGTTCGACGCTACTCTGCCTGGCTGAGGACATGGCAGAACCGGGTGAGCCTGGGTACCAGCGACAAGTGAACGAAGCACTCTTGGCGTTACTGCGCGTGACGCGCGGTCGTGCGCTGGTCCTTTTCACGTCGCACAGTGCCCTGCAGGCAGCCTATCGGGCGATCAAGCGGCCGCTCGAACAAGAGGGAATCCTCGTGCTCGGACAACGGTTGGATGGCAGCCCGCGCCAGCTGGTCGAACGCCTCAAGGCGCGACCGGCGACGGTCGTCCTCGGGACGAATGCCGTCTGGGAGGGGGTCGATGTACCGGGTGAAGCATTGAGCGTCCTCGTGATCGCGAAGCTGCCGTTCGCGGTTCCGAGCGATCCGGTCTTCGCGGCGCGTTGCGAATCGTACAGCGATCCCTTTCAAGAATACGCCGTGCCGCAGGCTGTCCTCCGCTTCAAGCAAGGCTTCGGGCGACTCATCCGCAGCACGCGCGATTATGGTGTCTGTGTCGTCTTGGATCGGCGCGTCGTGACGCGCCGCTACGGGCAGCTCTTCGTTCAGTCACTGCCACCATGCACGGTCAAGCGGGTACCAGTTGCACAGATCCCACGCTTGGCGCAGGACTGGTTAGTACGGCAGCAGGATCGCTTGGCAGCACGGGTACCAGCGGAAGGAGGATCGGGCGATGGATCAGCTGGATCGTAACCTGGCGATGGAACTCGTGCGTACAACGGAGGCCGCTGCATTGGCCGCGGCCCAATGGGTCGGGCGTGGAGACAAGAACGCAGCGGATGCCGCAGCGGTGCAGGCGATGCGGCGGATGCTTTCGACGGTGCACATGAAGGGAATCGTCGTCATCGGCGAGGGGGAAAAGGATCAGGCGCCGATGCTGTACATCGGCGAGGAAGTGGGAACCGGAGAGCCACCGGAAAGCGATTTGGCGGTCGATCCGATCGATGGGACGCGGCTGTGCGCCAACGGTATGCCAGGTGCCGTCTCGGTCGTCGCCTTGGCCGAGCGGGGTTCGATGTATTACCCGCCGGGAATCGTCTATATGAACAAGATCGCGGTAGGGCCGGAAGCTGCGCACGCGATCGATATTCGACTTTCCCCCACCGAGAACCTGCACCGGATCGCCGAAGCGAAACGGATGAGTGTCCGACTGTTGACGGTCGTTGTGTTGGACCGTCCCCGCCACCAGGCACTGATCGAGGAGATCCGCCGTGCGGGAGCTCGCATTCGGCTGATCACCGATGGCGATGTGGCGGGTGCCGTGATGACCGCTTTCCCGGAATCGGGTGTCGATGTGTTGATGGGTATCGGTGGTTCACCGGAAGCGGTCGTGGCGGCGGCAGCGCTCAAGTGCGTCGGCGGCGCGATTCAGTGCACGCTGTATCCGCGTGACGAAGAAGAACGCCAGCGCGCACGCGAACTCGGGCTCGAACTCGAGAAGGTTTTCACGGCTGACGACCTGGTGCGCTCGGACAACGTCTTTTTCGCCATGACCGGGATCACGACCGGGGATCTGGTGGAAGGAGTTCGCTTCACGCGGCACGGTGCCGAGACGCACTCGATCGTGATGCGATCTCGAACCGGGACGATCCGGCGGATCGCGGCCGAGCACCGGCTGGCGAAGGTACAGGAATACCAGACGATCACGTTTGACACGGATGGTAGAGTCATGGTAGAGTAAAAGAGCGCGGGTTGACCCGCGCTGTCTCATGCCTCTCCATCGTGCCCCGGTCTCGAACCAGTCCTGTTGACGCTTCGAAGACCGGCATCTCTCACGGGAAATCGAAAGACGCGCACAAGAGGTTTCCGAGATTTGTCCGCACTGCGATCACCGTTTTCGCGCACGAAGCCAGCTTGGGCCGTTCCGACTCCTCCGCGGGGGTGATCGGGCGGTTCACCTGGTCTCCGTGCGGCGAGCGGTTCATCCGGAATGTTCGAGAGGACGAACCAAGTAGAGGAGAACGAACGCGTGGCAAAACGAACCGATTCGAGGAGGGCGGAACTTATGGATCCTGTTGCACCCACCACGACTACAGTCGAAGAGGTCAAGGAGACTCCGACGCTTACCGCAGCCGAGCTCCAGGACAAGAGTCTCGAGGAACTCCAAACGATCGCCCGCGACTTCGGCATCCCGAATGCGCAGCGGTTGCGCAAGATGGAACTCGTGAACAAGATCCTGCGCGCCCAGATCGAGCGCGAGGGAGGGATTTTCGGGGAAGGTGTCCTCGAAATCACCGAAGACGGGTTCGGATTCCTCCGCGGTGAACGCTATTTGCCGGGTCCCAATGACGTCTACGTGTCGCAGTCGCAGATCCGACGCTTCGGCCTGCGCCAGGGAGATTGGGTCGCTGGGCAAGTGCGTCCGCCGAAGGAGAACGAGAAGTACTACAGCCTGCTTCGAGTCGATGCCGTCAATGGCATGGACCCGGAGTTGGCGCGGCGACGACCGAGTTTCGATACCCTGACTCCGATTTTCCCGATGGAACTGATCAATCTGGAGACCGAGCCGCACATCCTGTCGACGCGGCTGGTCAACCTGGTCGCGCCGATCGGACGCGGGCAGCGTGGTCTCATCGTGTCGCCGCCCAAGGCCGGAAAGACGGTTCTGCTGAAGCACATCGCGAATGGCATCACGACCAACTACAAGGACATCCATCTCATCGTGTTGCTCATCGGTGAGCGCCCTGAGGAAGTGACGGACATGCGGCGCTCCGTCGACGGTGAGGTCATTTCCTCGACCTTCGACGAACCGGTCGAAGACCACATCCGAGTAGCGGAAATGACGCTCGAACGGGCCAAACGATTGGTCGAGTGCGGTATGGACGTGGTGATCTTGCTCGACTCGATCACCCGGCTGGCTCGTGCTTATAACCTGAGTGTTCCGCCGAGCGGGCGAACGCTTTCCGGCGGTATCGACCCGGTCGCGCTCTACCCGCCCAAGCGCTTCTTCGGTGCTGCGCGCAACATCGAAGGCGGTGGGAGCCTCACCATCATCGCCACCTGCTTGGTCGATACCGGATCCCGTATGGACGACGTCATTTACGAGGAGTTCAAGGGCACCGGCAACATGGAATTGCACCTCGACCGCAAGCTGGCCGAGCGGCGTATCTTTCCGGCGATCGACATCCAGCGCTCGGGGACACGGCGCGAGGAATTGTTGTTGGACGAGCAGACCTTGCGCCAGGTCTGGACGATGCGACGCATGGTGTCGATGCTCGGCGGGACCGATGGCACGGAACTCGTGCTGGGCCGACTGGCGCGGACGCAGAACAACGCAGAGTTCTTGGCGACGTTGCACAAGGATCTCTGAGTCGAGTAGACGTCGGACCCGATGGTTCGCGAGCCTCTCGTGCGCTCACCTGAGCGTGAATGGAGCGATCGAGACATTCTCGTGCTGGTCGCGGTGGCGGCGACAGCCGTCCTCTGGCCGATCGGGCTGCTGTTGACCTGGGCGAGTGTCCGCTGGCGCTTGCGGGACAAGCTGATCGCGACGATCCTCCCGTTGGCGGGCCTGATCCTTTCCCTCGTGATCCTCCCGGCGGGAGCGCGCGGGATCGGTTTGAGTGGCCCCTCCGGACTCGCCTGGACGGTCGAAGTCGGGCACTACGCAGGCCTGGTCGGGGCGCCGCTGCTTGCTGCCCTCTATCTCGGTATACGGGCGCGGCTGCCAGCACGTCTCCTCGGTGGGCTGGTGCTCCTGGCGCTCGCCATCCTGGCGCTCGGACAACTCGCCTTTTTCCTGGGCGGTCGGTTGCATCCCGGCGGGGCCTGAGCGCTTCAGCTGCTGGCTCGCTCGGCGCGCAGGAGAAAGTCGAGCAAGACGAGTCCAGCAATATGCGGGAGCAAGCGATGTGGGAAATGACCGGCGCGCGGCAGGAGACAGAGTTCTCCTGCCGGTAGCCGGCTGGCGATGTCGACGAGCCACGGCGCAGGGGCCACCGGATCATTGTCGCCGCTCATGAGTAACACCGGGCAAGTGAGCGACTCGACCCCAGCCTGCCACTCGCGCATCTCGGGCGGCTGCTCCTCGCTATCGCGAATGAAATTGGCGAGGAGTCGGTCGCGGGCGTGGTGCGGGCCATGCGCGCGGTGCAGGTGGGCGTACTCAGCTTCGTTGGTGGGAAACTGTTCCTCGATGATTTGCCGGGTGTAAGCGGCCGTGGAGGGAGCGGCGAAATTGGGCGGGCCGATGAGCACGAGAGACCGTGGTTGGATGGCACCCTGGACAGCCAGGCGCGTCGCGACCATGGCGCCGAGGCTCGCTCCGACGAGATGCGCGGACTCGATCCCCAGCCGCCGCACGAGTTCAGCGATATCAGTCGTGAACCCGGGCAGCGTCAGGCGCCCACCGGGATCGCTGCTTCGTCCATGTGCTCGGAGGTCGGGGGCTATGACGTCGAAGGAGCGACGCAGGGTATCGAAGATGGCAAGCCAACTCTCGCTGGTTCCGAAGTACTGGTGGAGGAGGATAACCGGAGGGCCCGTCCCAGCTCGACTGTAGTACAAGCGTACGTGGCTGAGATCACAGAACGGCATCTTCCCCTCCTCGCTGACAGGGCACGGCCGGAGCCGGCCAGCCGAACCACTATACTCACTGCCGAGCGCTCAGGGGGAGGGATTGGTGTGCGCGACGTCAGTGCGCTCCGGACGATTCTCCGGCGTATCGATCGTCGGGGTTACAAGGCCTACGAGGAGCTTCGCGGCTTCTTTCGGCTCGGGGATATCATCCTGGCGATCGATCACGTGCAGGGTGATCCGTATGCGCTTCCGTCGCGCGTGCGCGTGATCGTGGAGCGTTCGCGGCTCGTCTTTCCCCCACTGACGAATCGGATACGGCGGGTCGCATTGGAGGATTTTCTCGCTCGGCGTGCACGCCGAGCCATCGATCGACTCGGACGTCGGCGGACGGGAACCGGTCGCTCGGGGATTATCCAGGTCGATGCCGGTGGTCAGGAGGTTCTCGAACGCACCGCCTGCCGGATCAGCGACGATCGGGTCGAATTGCGCCTTTCAGTGGGACTACCAGCAGCTGGTCGAACGGTGCTCGGTGATGTGGCGGAAGACTTGCTCACGGCCGCGCTGCCCGAAATCGCTCGATATGCTCTCTGGCTCGATCGGACGGCGCTTCAGGAAGCAGAACGGTTCATCGCGGTGGTCGAAGATGCGGAAGCGCTGCGCGAGCAGTTGCCCAGGGCCGGTCTCGTCGCTTTCATCGGCCGAGGAGCGATCCTGCCGCGCAGGAGCGGTGTCAGTCAGGAGCCACTGACCGATGGGGTCGTTCCCTTCGAGCCACCGCCGAGTTTGGAAGTCGAACTGGCGACTCCGCACAGTGGTCGCCTTCGTGGGATGGGTATTCCAGAGGGAGTCACGCTCATCGTCGGTGGCGGATTCCACGGCAAGTCGACGCTTCTCGAAGCACTGGCCCGCGGAGTCTACAATCACATCCCCGGCGATGGACGTGAGCGAGTCGTGACGCGAGCCGATGCCGTGGTGATTCGAGCGGAGGATGGCCGTCGCGTCGTCGGTGTCGATCTCTCACCGTTCATACGTGACCTCCCGCTCGGTCGCTCGACGACCTGTTTCACCAGCGAGGATGCGAGCGGATCGACCTCGCAGGCATCCAATATCCTCGAAGCGTTGGAGGCCGGTGCTCGGGTGCTTCTCATGGACGAGGACACCTGTGCCACGAACTTCATGATCCGCGACCACCTGATGCGCGAACTTGTCCCTGCTGAAGCTGAACCGATCGTCCCCTTCATCGATCGTGTCCGCCAGCTGCACCGCGAGGCAGGTGTTTCGACCGTTCTGGTAATGGGTGGTGCGGGCGACTATCTGCACGTGGCAGATACGGTCATCTGGATGCACGCCTATCACCCACGCGACGTGACGGCTCGCGCTCACGAACTCGCTCGTCAGCATGGCAATGTGGTGTTCGCTCCACCGAATCCCTGGCCAGGAGTGGTGCAGCGAGTACCGATTCCAGAAAGCATCGATCCGCGGCGACGGGAGCGAACGCGGATCAAGGCACATGGCACCGAGGAAGTAACGTTCGGGTACGAGTCGATCGATCTTCGACATGTCGAGCAGCTGGTCGATCCTAGTCAAGTGCGCGCGATCGGGCTGGCGCTGGCCTATGCCGTCGAGCATGACATCATCGATGGGAAGCGGGCACTGTCGGCGATCCTCGATCTGGTGGACGAGGTCGTTGACCGCGAGGGTCTGGATATCCTCTCACCGTACCGGGGCCACCCAGGCGATCTGGCACGCCCGCGACGGTACGAGCTGGCAGCCGCCCTCAACCGGCTGAGGAGCCTGGAGGTGCGGCAGGTTCGCCTGGCTCCCTGAACTGCGGACGAGTCGGACGCGTGCGTGCCTGGACGGCGGCAATGCCGCTGATCGCGGCGGTTTCCGCCCGGAGAATCAGCGGCCCCAGCGAGCGAAACTCCGCCCCGTGCCGTCGGAAGAGCGCGATTTCCTCGGCTGTCCACCCGCCTTCGGGGCCCACGGCGACAGTGACCGTCTGGTCTGGCGAGAACGAGGCGTGTGCGATCGCCTCCGCTTCGGGTGCTTCCCAAAAGACGAGCAAGCGAGCGGTGCGCACGGTGGCGAGTGCGCGGTCGAGCGTCGAGGGGGTGTCGATCTCAGGCAGCGTGCCGCGCCCGCATTGCTCGCTGGCCTCCATGGCGATCCGCTGCCAACGCGCCAGACGTTGGGTCACATCGCGAAGGGCTAGATGAACAACAGTTCGTTGAGTGTGCAGGGGAACGATGCGAACGATGCCGAGTTCCGTCGCCTTTTCCACCACCAGGTCGAAGTGATCGTGACGCAGCAAGGCCTGCAGTAACACGATCGGTGGCGGGGGGAGGGGTCGTGCCGGCTGGGCATCGACGAGAACGGCGACCGTGCGCTCAGGATCGAGCTCGATGAGTTCGGCGACGAAATCGATCGCGCGACCATCGCAGAGGAGCACCCGATCGCCTGGGCGCAGCCGCAGGACACGGACAAGCTGATGGCTCACGCGCCGAGGTAGGGTGACGCGAGCACCGAGTTCGAGATGTTCGGTCACGAAGAAGCGATGGCCCCGCCGGCTCATGGCCGATTCCGCCGCAGGAGCAGGCTCACCCAATCACCGTCCTGCCGGCGCTCGACGAGTTCAGTGCCGAGATCGTGATAACGGCGACGGACTCCCTCCTCGGCTGTGTCGATGATGCCGCTGAGGACGAGGTGAGCGCCGGGCCGTGCAGCCCGCACCAAGCGCGGCCCCGCTTCGATCAAGACGCGGGCAACGATATTGGCCACGACGAGGTCATAGGCCTCGCGATCAGTGAGGTCCTCGGTGACATCGCCGATGCGCACCGTCGCACGATCGGCGACGCCGTTCCGCTCCAGGTTCTCGCGCAGGACCTCGCCAGCAACCGGATCGATTTCCCATGCCGTGACCGACCGAGCACCGAGCGCGAGCGCAGCGATGGAAAGGATGCCCGACCCAGCTCCAGCATCGAGGACGCTCATGCCGGGGGTGACCAAGCGTTCCAACCAGAGGAGACAGTGCTGGGTAGTCGGGTGGAGCCCCGTTCCGAAGGCCATACCAGGATCGAGGTGAACGACGATCTCGTCGTCGCGTGATTCGTAAGGGATCCAGGAAGGCCGGATGACGATCCGGTGGCCGATGCGCGTCACCGGGAAATGGCTCTTCCATGCCTCGGCCCACTCCTCCTCGGCGAGTGTCCGCAGGCGAAGTTCACCGATACGCCCGAGTTGGCTCAGGTGCCAAAGCCCATGTCGGAGTCGTTCGACTGTGGCATCGACCTGCTCGTCGAGCGGCAGATAGGTCGCGATGAGAACCGGAGTCGCCGGATCGATGGTCGCGTTTTCTCCGTCGGGATCCTGTGCTACCGGGTGAAAGACGGCGGCTCCCTGCTGGTAGCCGAAGCGGGCGAACAGTTCGGCGACTGCATCGGCGACCTCAGCATCAGTCTCGACAGCGACTTCGAGCCAACGCGCAGGCATCAGCTCATGCTCCGTCTCGTCCGGAGAAGGTGATCTCCGAGGAATCGCCGACGTTCACGCGCACGAAGTCACCGAGTACCCGGGCGCGGCGACCGACGATCGAGCGGTGCAGCATGACGCCGTTGATGGTCGCCTCCTCGTCGATGATCGAGTCGGTGACGATCGCGTGGGAGACGACCGCGCCCGGACCGATGCTCACGTAAGGACCGATCACGGCGTGCTCGATGCGGGCAGTGGGATCGATCACGACCGGTGGAACGACGACGGCGGTCGGGAAGGACGGCTGTGGGCCGGCTTGACGGTCCAGGAGGAAACGATTGGTTTCGAGGAGTGCTTCGACCGTGCCGCAATCCTCCCAAACGGAGACAGGTTGCGCCACGATCGTGCGGCCGCGGTCGATGAGGATCTGGATCGCTTCTGCCAAGTAGTACTCGTTCCCGCGCTTGCGGCCCTCGGCGATCTGCTGCTCGATCGCAGCGATGAGGTCTACGAAGTCACGGAAGTAATACACCCCGACCACGGCCAGCCGAGAGACCGGTTGCGCTGGCTTTTCGACCAGTTGGACGATCCGTCCGTCTTCGACGATGACGACACCGAAGCGGCGGGGATCGTCGACCTCTTTCACGAAAACGATTCCATCCCACGGACAAGTGAGAACCGCTTCGAGGTCGGCATCGAAAACGAGGTCGGGAAACACGACGAGCGTCGGACCATGGACGAGACCTTTAGCCTGGAGCAAGGCATGCGATTGCCCGAGCGGCTCAGGTTGCTCGACGAACACAGCGTCGAATCGGTAGTGGGTGCGCACATACTCTTCGATCTGCTCGCCGAGATATCCGGTCACGAAGACGACGCGTTGGAGTGGCAACCGGTTCAGTCGGTCCAGGACATGGCCAAGGATCGGTTTCCCGGCGACGGTCACGAGCGGCTTGGGTTTGCTCCAGGTGTGGGGGCGAAGTCGGGTCCCCAGGCCGGCAACGGGAATCACCACGTGCATCGGCTCACCTCCCTCGTCGGAATCGAGGGTGTGTCCTTCCCGAGCAGGTCCGATTCCAACGAGCGCCGAGTGTACCCGCGCTCGTGCTCGAGTCTGGGCGGATCGAGTTGCAGCGATCGCATTCGGCAGGATCCTCGTCCGCGGTCGCGCAGGGCAGAACGCTTGAGAAAACCGGGGTGCCCCCAGCGGGATTCGAACCCGCGATCTCCACCTTGAAAGGGTGGTGTCCTGGGCCTCTAGACGATGGGGGCCGGCGCCCACACAATCTCTAGCAGTATAAACTTTCCAGGGTAATTTCGTCAAAGGCGCGTGCAAAGAGGAAAACGACCGATGGATCATCCGCATTTTGCTCCCACGCCGACTGCCGTGGTGCGGGCCGACCGGGTCGAAGCCGTCGTGAATCGGTCGGTCGCATTCTGGGCCCGGCACTGGCTCGCTGGACTGAACTTGCTCGCTGGTGTCTTCGCGTTCTTGCCGCTTCTCGCTCCCTGGCTCCTCGCGCAGGGGCACACGACATTGGCGAATGGTATCTATTTCGCCTACCGCTTCGTCTGTCATCAGAAACCGGAGCGGAGTTTTTTCCTCTTCGGTCACCAAATGGCGTACTGCCAGCGCGACCTGGCTATTTACCTGGGCGTTTTCGCGCTGGGAATGGTGTATGCGGTTGTCCGGCGCTGGCTCCGACCACTTTCCTGGCGGGGTGCGTTCCTGTTGTCGATGCCGATGGCGATCGATGGCCTGACGCAGCTCGTCGGTCTGCGGGAGAGTACGTGGCAGCTGCGGGTCTTGACTGGCGTCTCGTTCGCGCTGGCGACCGTCTGGTTCGTGTACCCTCGGCTCGAGAGCGGTTTCGCTGAGGTGCGGGCGGTGCTCGCTGCCCGATCACTGCAGATCGAGCGAGGAGCGGAGGGGACGAGCTGTGGCCAGGGTGCTGGCGAATAAACGAGTTGTCGTCGGAGTGACCGGCGGGATCGCCGCGTACAAGACGGTCGAACTCGTGCGTCGCCTGATCCAGGGTGGCGCCATCGTCGATGTGGTGATGACGGAAGCTGCCACCGCTTTCGTCGGCTCCTTGACTTTCCAGGCGATCACGCGTCGCCCGGTACAGGTCACGACAGTCGGCGTCTGGGAAGGGGAGCAGGCTGGACACGTCACGCTCGGTGCAGCTGCCGACGTCATGATCATCGCGCCGGCAACAGCTGATGCCCTGGCGAAGCTGGCGCATGGTCTGGCGGATGACGCAGTCACGCTCACCGCACTCGCCTGCCCAGCACCGCTCATCGTCGCGCCGGCGATGGACCAGTACATGTACCTCCATCCGGCGACTCAGGAAAACCTGGAGCGCCTGCGGAGGCGTGGCGTCACGGTGATCGGACCGCATCGTGGACCGCTCGCCTCCGGGATGGTCGGTGAGGGTCGAATGGCCGAACCCGAGGAGCTGTTCGGTGCTGTCCGGGCGGTGCTCGGTCGTGCTGGGCCCCTGGCTGGTCGCCGAGTCGTGGTGACTGCTGGTCCGACACGGGAAGCGATCGATCCGGTACGATTTTTGAGCAATCACTCGAGCGGCAAGATGGGTTATGCGTTGGCCGAGGTCGCGCGTGACCGCGGTGCAGGGACGACGTTGATCAGTGGTCCGACCTGTTTGCCTGCTCCGTTCGGCGTTCGCTTCGTTGCTGTCGAGAGCGCAGCCGAGATGGCGGCAGCCGTTGAGGAGGCGATCAGCGATGCGGACGTGCTGGTGATGTGCGCTGCAGTGGCTGATTTCCGGCCCCGTCACGTTTCTACCGAAAAGATCAAGAAACACACGGCATCGCTGTTGCTGGAACTGGAGACGACACCGGACATCCTGGCATCGGTCGCGCGTCCTGGACTCCTCAAGGTCGGGTTCGCGGCGGAGACGGAGCGACTCCTCGAGCATGGCCACGAAAAGATCGTCCAGAAGGGGATCGATCTTCTCGTCGTCAACGATGCACGGCGGACGATGGGAGCGGAGACTGCGCGTGTCACGTTGTTGCGACGTGGTCGGGAACCTGAGGAGTTACCTGATCTTCCGAAGGAGGAGGTAGCTGAACGGATCTGGGATGCGATTCAGGAGCTGCTCGCTGAACGGGAGAGGGTTGCACAGGGATGAGCGATCGGCCACCACTGCGTGCCCGGCGTGTCCGACGGCGCGGGACAGTGGCGGTGCAGCTCGCCAACTGGATTCCCGTGCTCATCTCCGTGTACTGGTCGATCCTGGTGGCGCGCTGGTTTGTGTGGGTTCTGGCGAACGCAGTCGGGGGGCAGTTTACGCAACTCCTGGTCCTCCACCGATGGCTCGCCTGGCCCTTCACCGACCTTCCCGGGGCGTCTCGCTGGCCGCTGCTCGCCGATATCGCGGCTGTGGTTCTGAGCGGCGTCGCGGCACTCGGTCTTCTAGGTGTCGCGGCGGGATGGTGGCGGGAAGCCGAGCGACGACGCCCATCCTGAGATGACGAGAGCATGGCGACTGCACACGCGAATCGCCGCGAGCGCTGCGATGCAGCGTGGTAGACTGCTGGATAGACAATGAGTGGGGAGGCCGGAGGGCTCGCGTGCGTGGCCAAAGGAGCAATCGGATGGTGCGCAACCTCGTCCGCGGGGTTCTCAATCTGGTGCTCGCCGCCGTGGCGACTTGGCTGGCGAACTATTTGGTCGAAAGACTCTTCGGTCCTGAAGAAGCGGTCAGCGAGCATTCCTGAACGATCGCGGATCGATCATCTGATCGACGGGTATGGGGAGGGTCGAGCGTGGAGATAACGCGTCGTGAAGTCGAAGGCTTGGGAGCACTGCGCAGCGACGAATGGCCGATCATCAGTCTCTACTTACGAGTCGATAAAGAGCATATCACGGACGATCACTATTCGATTCGGTTGAAGAACTTGCTCAAGGAGTTGGAGCGAGCGCGGGAACAGATTGGACTGAATCGAGCACAGTCCCAAGCGGTCGACGAGGATGTCGAACGGATCCGCGCCTTCTTCCGCGATCATGGCGACGAGTTCGGTCAGGGAGTGGCCCTCTTCGCGAGTAGCCGGGCTGGCCTTTGGCGCGTCTATCATGTGCCGCGAGAGGTCGGGAATGAAGCCGATCTCGATTTTCGGCCTGTCATCGGGCGCCTGGTGCGCGTGGTCGAGTTGTTCGAGCCGATCTGTACGTGTGTGATTTCGCGAGACCGGGCAAGGATCTTCCGCGGCCATTTGGTGAACTTTCAAGAAGTCGCCGTACGACTGGACGAGGAAGTTCCCGGCCAGCATGGGCAAGGGGGCTGGTCGCAGGCGCGTTTTGCCCGCCACATCGAGGATCATGTGCGCCAGCATTTTCAGCGGGTCGGGCAAGTGCTGTTCCAACTGTTCGAGCAAGATCCGTTCCGGTTTCTCGTGGTCGCTGGTCCCGACGAGGTGGTCGCGGACTTCGTCGATGGCCTGCATCCGTACTTGCGCGAGCGCTATGTCGGATCCTTCAACTGTTTGATGGAGGCGACAGCCAAGGAGATCCGCGAGGAGACCAAGCGCATCGTGACGGCGTGGCAGGAGCAGGAGCGGCGACGCTATGTCGACTTGGTGCTGGAGGAGGCACTCAGTCAAGACATGGCGGTGGTCGGGCTCGATCGCGTCGTCGAAGTGGTACAGATGCAGAATGTCAACAGTCTCGTCGTCGATGACCAGCTGAGTGCGCCGGGGCGATACTGCCTGCACTGCGGTGCCCTGCAACCGATCGGCAGTGAGGCGAGCGAGTGCGTGTTCTGTGGTGGCCTGACGCGCATGCGCGAGAATATCGTGCCGGAAGTCTACGCCGAGGCTTATCGACAGAACGCGAATCTCGTCTTCCTGAGTGAGCGGGATTTACGCGCTCGACTCGAGCCGTTCGGCGGCATCGGGGCGATCCTACGGTATCGAATCGGGGCGCCGGCGACCTCATGAAGGCGTTTCCGACGCTCGCGCTCATCGTCAACAGCGGCGCTGGGCGTGTGCGCCCCTCGAGCGTGGCGCGCGTCCGGGAGGAACTGGCCAGGCGCTTCCGGGTCACTGTCCATGTCGGCTCTTCACCGGATGAGGTGGCGAGACTGGCGCGCCAGGCGGCTCACGAGGCCGAAGTGGTCGTGGCGTTCGGTGGGGACGGTACAGCGAGCCGCGTCGCTGCTGGCGTCGTCGGCAGCGATGCGGTCTTCAGTGCACTGCCCGGAGGCTCGACCAATCACGTTGCGCGTTTGCTCGGTTTCCCGGCTGATCCGGTGCGGGCGGCGCGCCTACTCGCCGGCCCAGCGCGCTTCCGCTTTCTCGACGTTGGTCGCGTGGATGCTGAGCGAATCCTCCTTTTCCTCGGCGGAACAGGTATCGATGGGACGATTGTCCGCGATGCGCCTCCCTCCGCCAAGCGTTTCTTCGCGTGGCGAACCTATCTCGTGCCGGGACTTCGCCATCTGCTGGACGGCCCATGGCCTTTTACGGTCGAGATCGATGGGATCCAGCACGTGGTGCGTGCGCGCAGCGTGCTTTTGGCGAATGGCTCGTTTCTAGTTCATCCCTATTTCCGTCTCGGACCAGCGATCGATCCCAGCGATGGATTGCTGGACGTGCTGATCTTGCACCCTCCACATCTCCCGGGTTGGCTAGAGCTGTTCGCCTGGACCGCGCTCGGTCGCTTGTGGCGCTCGCGCTACGTCTCCTCGTATCGTGGGCGACGAGTAGTGGTGCGAGCAGCGACACCGGTCCCGGCCGAGATCGATGGGGACAGTTGGATCGGTATCACCGAGCTAGCCGTCACGGTCGAGCCCCGAGCTCTGCGCACCCTGGTTCCCGCGTTCGTCCGCGGTGTCGGCGAGTGAAAGCACGTCGGGCTGCTCTCGATCACGGGTAGCTGGCGGTTGCGTCCCAACGTTGGCCCAGCGGCCCGCGATCCTGGCCGTCGACGATGATCCGAACGAGTGGCGCATTACCCGAGCTGACCGTCATCGTCTTACCGCGGAAACTCCGTCGCTCTCCCTCATTCAGCACTTCAGCGAGCACCGTGCGCCCATCCACGGTCACCTGAACCCAGACCCGACCCGTGGTCACGATCTCGAAGGTATGCTCGGTTGTCGCCGGTCCGGCAGGCGCCGGTGTTCCCGATGTTCCTGGCGTGGGGGAATGCTCCGGTTTCGCTTCGGTGGAGGCCGCAGAGGCAGGAGACGCCGTTGCGTTCGCCGGGGGGTTCACCGGTACTGTGCCTGGTGGCACGGTGGGGACGGTCGTGGCAGTCGCTGCCGGAGCGGAAACCACGCTGGTCACTGTCGGCATGACTGCTTCCACGCTGGTGGCGACGCTGCTCGCCTCCGGTGTGGGCGATGTCTCGCGGGGAACGAGGTAGGTCGTGTAGACGAGTGCGAACACGATCGCGGAGAGAGCGAGCATGAAGACGATCACAGCGAAGTTCGGTGCCCAGTGCATGAGCGGTTCTCGTACGGGCTGCACCGAGGGGACGACGCGGAATCCCATGCTGCGCTGACCATGCGCTTCCTCGAACTTGGCGAGGACCGTGACCGGATCGAGGCCCAGGTACTGGGCGTACAGGCGGACGATGCCACGCGCGTAGGTCAGGGGTGGGAGCTGCTCGAACGCTTCCTGTTCGAGCGCAGCGAGATAACGCCGGTTGATGCGGGTCGCACGCTCGGCGTCGAGGAGCGTCACGCCACGGTACGCGCGTGCGTTCCGCAATAATTCCCCGAACTCACTCATGCCGTGCCCCTCAGGAGCTCGCTCGGCGCCGGCGTTCCTGCTGACGCATGCTCAGAAGCTGGCGCAGCAACTCGTCGACCAAGGGCGTCGGCTGGCCATGGTGAGAAATATCGACTTCCTGGAGCCACCAATCGTCGGTCGGTAGCCACCAGGAACCCAGCGTACTGTGGCAGCCCAACGTCTCCGCGGCGACGAGCGTTCGCTCGGGAAAGGCATAGCGATTGGCACACCAGCCGTGACGTCCATCCCCTACCGGCCGAAAATCGCGACAGGTGCGGCAAATGCGCGGGAGCGCAGCGAGCGAGGCATGGGCTGCCGGCTGTACGTCATCGAGCTGTGGTTCGATGAGGTGCGATGGTTCGGTCGGTTCTGGGGCTGCGTGCTCTTCGACTGTGGGGAACGGTTCCGTCTCGCCACTCTGACCGTTCGTGCGGTAGCTTTGGGACGCTGGTCTGGTGCGCTGATGGTGCACTGGCCCAGCAGATGCCGCGGAGACCGAGGGGGGACTGACCGGAGTGGCCTCGGGGTGAAGGGCAGGGCTCGGGGAGTCCGCCCGTTCGACCCACGAGCCGGCGATCACCGACAGGGCAGGGCGGTTTCCGGCCTCGCGCGGCTCCCAGAGATCCTGATCCCAGTTGGTGCGGCAGGCGAGTTCACCGCGGCGAACGAAGACGACGTGCTGGAGGCCTTGCCGCTGGGGATGGCGACACCAGCCGGATCCAGCGAGTCCACCCTCTTCGAAGTAGCGGCACGTCCCACAGCGTCGCTGCATCAACGGTACCCCTCCCCGAACAGCGAACACGGCGCGGCCGCTGCCGCCCCGCGCGATGGTCCCTCGCCTCGTCGGCCACCACCTGCGGACTATCCTAGCACACGGTCTCGGCTGGTGCTGCCCGTCGATCGAGTAGGATGCCCGAGCGGTATAATGAGAGACTGTACGAGACACGGGCGCCGAGCGCCTGTGGAGGGAGATCCATGCAGCTCATTCAGCTCCAGCCAGCGCCCGCTTCGATCGTCGACGCGGTTCCAGGGGTCAAGCGCTTCCACATCTGGACGATCGGTTGCCAGATGAACGAAGCAGAGTCAGCCAAGGCCGCAGCACTCTTGCGGCAGGCTGGATACGTTCCAGCGGTGCGAGAGTGGGACGCGGACATCGTCATCGTCAATACCTGCGTGGTGCGACAGCAGGCTGAAGACAAGGCCCTCGGGTACATCGGAGCCTTGGCGCGCCTCAAGCGGCGCCGGCCGGATGTCCGGATCGCGGTTACGGGTTGTCTCGTCACCGGGCAGGAGCGCCGGCTCGCTGAGCGCTTCCCGTGGGTCGATCTTTGGTATGGACCGTCGGAGTTCGAGCGCCTCGTTTCCTTGGTGCCGGAACTCGCTGACGTTGACATCGACCTGGTGGAGTTACCGCATTACTACGACGAGGGCCAGGCTGACCCGGAAGTGACCGCCTTCGTACCGGTCATCTACGGGTGCAACTTCGTCTGCTCTTATTGCATCGTCCCGTACCGGCGTGGTCGCGAGCGCAGTCGCCCGGTCGAGCAGGTGGTGGCGGAAGTGGAAAAGCTCGCAGCACGTGGTGTGCGGGAAGTGACCTTGCTCGGGCAAACGGTCAACGCGTACGGTCATGATTTGCCTGGCCAGCCGGATCTGGCTGATTTGCTGGAGCGCGTGCACGACGTGCCGGGAATCGAGCGGATTCGTTTCCTCACCTCGCACCCCAAATACTTCAGTGACAAGCTCATTCGCGCGGTTGCGGATCTTCCGAAAGTCTGCGAGCACGTCAATTTGCCGGTGCAATCGGGCGATAACGAGGTCCTGCGCCGCATGCGGCGTCACTACACCGTGGAGGAATACCGCGAACGGATCGCGCGGATCCGCGAACTGATTCCGGACGTCACGCTCTCTACCGATATCATTGTTGGATTCCCGGGTGAGACGGAAGAGCAGTTCCTGAACACCTATCGGCTGCTCGAAGAGATCCGGTTCGACAAGGTGCATGTCGCGATGTACTCGCCACGTCCAGGAACCTTGTCAGCGCGCTGGCCCGACGATGTGCCCCGCGAGGAGAAGCGGCGGCGTCACCGAGCCGTCGAGCAACTTCAGGAACGGATCGCTCGGGAACGGAACGAGCGTTATGTGGGTCGAACGGTGGAGATCCTCGTCGATGGGCTGGCGCGCGGTCGCTGGCGTGGTCGGACCCGAGGGAATACGCTCGTCTTCTTCGAGGCTCCCGGCGACTGGCGCGGGCGGTTCGTGGAGGTTCGTGTCACCCAGGCGAGCCCATGGTACCTCCTCGGGGAACCGGTCACTGTCGGGGCAGCCGAGCCGGCCATACTGACACGATAGTACGGACGGAGGCGGAGTACGACGATGTCGATGCTGACCAATCAGGGCAGTCATGAGCGACGATTGCTGCGCCGCCTGACACAGGCGGCCAAGCAGGCGGCCTTTCAAGGCAACTGGGAACGAGCGGTCCAGCTCAATCAACGGATCACCGAGTTGTCCCCGCGCGATGTCGCGGCCTGGAATCGTTTAGGGCATGCCCTGGCCGAACTCGGTCGCGTGGCCGATGCGCGGGCCGCTTATCAACGAGTGCTGGAGATCGAACCGGGCAATGCGATCGCCCAGCGGAACGTGACCCGATTGGAGTGGTTGGTTAGCCAGACGAGCGATGGCACGATTCCGGTGCCGGTGAGGCGACCAGCACCGCGCGCGGATGTGTTCATGGAGGAGATGGGCCGAACCTACGTCACGGACCTGCTGCGACCGGCCGCACCGGCTGTGCTGGCACAACTTTTCCCGGGGCAAGAGGTCTCTCTGGATATCCGCGACGATGCCGTCATCGTTCTCGATGCTGACGGCACTCGCCTCGGGCAACTCGAGGGGCGCTTAGCACGTCGCGTGGCCCGACTCACCCGCGAGGGAAACCAATACCGCGCGTTCGTTATTCAGCTCACTGGTGACACGTTGCGGGTGATTCTCCGGGAAGTCTTCCGTACGCCGCACTTGCTGGATACGCCGTCTTTCCCGCCCCAGCCGAAAATCGCTCCGCCGCGTCCTTACCTTCCGGAAGCTTTTGGCCGAGGAGAAGAGATCATCGAAGAAGAGGAATTGTTCCCAGAAGAGGAGGAAACTGAGTCGCTGGAAGTCGAAGAGGAGGAGCTCGTCGAGAGCGAAGAGGAGATCACCGAAGAGCCCCTCAGTGCGGTCGACGAGGATGCGCTCGTCGTGGAGTTCGACATCGACGAGACGATCAGCGAGTGAGTCCGTTGCCGCAGATCTGCGAGCCCTCGTCCCCTCGAGGGGAAGACGGCTTTTCGCGTCGGGTTCACCGCAGGACGATCGTCAACAACAGGAGCAGCGCGAGCAACAGAGCGGTGACCCAAAGGAGACGCGTCAGATCAGCTTTGATCAGCGCATACTCCTCGTCGACTCGCCCCCATGGGCTGATGATTCCTTGGGGTTGCGTCGCTGACCGGCTTCCGGAGGGTTTGTCCGGTGAAGGGGACACCGAACCAGGGGGGACAGGTGCGCTCGCCCGAGCGGTCCGTTTGGTCGTCTTGCGCCGTGCCTTCGTCGTGTTCACCCGTCCCATACCGTCTACCTTCCCGATGCTCTGAGCAGTATAGCACGCCGTCATGTGACCGCGCGGCGGACTTCGACCAACATGCCCCGCTCGAGGTGCCAGGTTGCCGCAGCATTGCCGTCGCGGACGGCGATTTCCAAGCCACCGTGGCTGCCGAAATAGGCGAGCGGCATGCCAGGGGCGACATCGGCGAAGGTGCGCACGATACCGAGCAACTCCAGCTGACCGCAGCGGATGCAGAGCGTTTCCGATTCGTCAGGAAGCTGCTCGCGCCGGATCAAGGTGCGGCAATTCCCGAAACGATCGATCGACACGATGGGACCGGCGACGCTTCCTCCGCTCGCGATGACCGGCTGGATCGGGAGTTTCACCAAGGACGCCGGGTCGAGCGGCGTACCGACTTCTGCCAGGGACATCCCGCTGGCGAGCAGACCACAGATCGGGCCGAAGATGTCTCGCCCATGGAAGGTGGGTGCAACCGGCTGGCGGAACCACTCTGATCGATCGAGCGACCAAGCAGCGACCTGGTGCGCCTCCGCGAGGACGAAGGTCGCGAGTCCGTTGTCGGGCAGGACGAAGGCATGACCATCCGCCAGGATCGAGACCGCGCGTCGCTCGCTACCCACACCGGGATCGACCACAGCCAGATGGATCGTGCCGACAGGAAAGGCACGCCAAGCGGTTGCGAGTTGGAACGCTCCCTCGAGGATGTCCTGGGCTGCTACCTCGTGCGTGACATCGATGATCGTGCTCGTGGGAGCTCGTTCGAGGATCACTCCCTTGACCTGTGCCACATAGCTGTCACGCACGCCATAGTCACTGGTAAACGTCACGATCCCTGAAGGCCGCCAGGTGGTCAGCATCGTCGGATCCTCTCACCAAGCCAGTGCATAGGCGTCGCTGCGCGGATCGGCAGCAGCTTCGACGACACGCTCAGCATCACGCCAGTGAATCCCTTGGCAGGAGCCGATCGGACCCCAGCGGGCCAGTCGTTCGACACGATGGCCGCGTGCTTGGAGCCCCTCGATCGTGGCGTTGGGAAGCCTCCCCTCGACCTGGACAAGGTCGAGAGAGCCGTGCGGCCAATTGGACTCGTGCCCAGGACCGCGATGGCGCCAGCGCGGCAATTCTATCGCTGTCTGGAGATCGAAACCGTATTCGAGCCAATGCACGAGAACATGCACCAGGATCTGCACTTGAGCATCGCTCCCCGGAGTTCCGAGACCGAGCCGTTCACCCGGTCTGGTGAGCAAGACTGGGCTGAGCGTGTGACGAACGCGTTTCCCCGGCTGTAGCTGATTCGGGTGCTTCGGCTCCAAGTGCCAGTAGGTCATCCGATTGTTCAGCAAGATGCCGGTATCGCCGGCGATGAACGCGGAACCGAATGCCATATTGAGGCTGGCGGTCACGACGACGAGATTACCCTCGTGATCCATGACCGAGAACGAGGTCGTGTGGTCCTCGCGGGCAGGTCGAGTCGTGAGAACCGGCTTTGCTCGCGTGAGATCGATCGCCGCCGCGAGCCGCTGCAGTCGCTCGGGGGCGAGCACGTCGGGCGGGAAAGGACCAACGAAATCGGGATCTCCAGTGAAGCGCTCACGATCCAGGAAGGCGAGTTTCTTGGCCTCGATCATCACGTGCAGGAGTTCGGGCGAAAGCGGGCGCCACCGGGCGAGTGGAAAGTACTGCAGGATACCCAGCATCTCGAGAAGGGTATGAGCACTGGAATTCGGCGGCGGGACGCAGATGGTCCAGTCGCGGTACGCTAGCTGGAGTGGCTCGACGATCGTTGCTCGCGCCAGCCGAAGACTCTCGAGTGTCAACAGCCCACCAGCCGCCAGGACGGCGCGCGTCAAGCGCTCGGCGAGATCGCCTTCGTACAACGCGTTGACGCCTTCCGCAGCGACCGTTTCCAGCGTGCGAGCGAGATCCGGTTGGCGGAGCACATCGCCCGGACACGGTGGCGAACCAGTTGGGAGGAAGGTGCGAGCCGTCTCGGGATAGCTGGCGAGAACGTCAGCGTAGGTCTCGATGTAGGTCGCAAGATTATGGCTGACCGGGAAGCCGTCGCGGGCCAGTTCGATCGCCGGCGCGAGGGTTATCGAGAGCGGCAGCCGGCCCCAGCGTTGGACCAGCAAATCCCAAGCGCGAGCAGCAGCCGGAACAGAAGCAGCGAGTGGACCGCGTTCCGGAATGCCATCGCGGAAGCGTTCCGGGGTCGCGTCGAGCGGTGCCGGCCCTGTACCGTTCACCGCCCAGGCGGTCGAAGTCCCTGCCTCGTAGACAAGGGCGAAGAGATCACCGCCGATACCGGACATGTGTGGTTCGACCACGTTCAACGCCGCGGCGACGGCGACAGCGGCGTCGGCGGCACTGCCGCCGCGCTCCAGCACGCGGGCACCTGCCCAAGAGGCAAGGGAATGACCACTGGAGACTGCCCAACAACGGCCCATCAGGAGCGGTCGACCAGCGCGCTCGGCGAAGGTGACGATCGGTCGTGCTGTCATGCGCTGCCCTCCACGGGAGACTCGAGACACTGCTCGGTCCCTTTCGCTCGCTCCAGGGCTGCACGGTAGGCCTCGGGAGTGTTGGTATTGGCGAACGACAACAGTTCTGGGTCGATGGTGCGGAGGTGGCTCTCTGGAACCGGGACGACACGAACCTCAGCGAAAAAGCTCACGATCTTGAGGTTTCCGGCAGCGAGCTGTCGCTCGATCGCGCGCAGGCAGCGCTTCGAATAGATGGCGTGGAGTGTTTCATACGTCAACATCCCGCCTTGACCAGTCCGTTCTGCCCTGGTCGGCACGAGCACGTCATAGTCGCGCGGGATAGCGAGCAGGGCCGCCAGGAGATCTGGTGAGACGAAGGGAAGGTCGCAGGAGAGCACGAGGCAATACTCGTGGCGAGCAGCGAGCAGTGCCGAATAGATCCCACCGAGCGGTCCGCTTCCCGGGAGACGATCGGGTACGATCGGGACGCCGAACTGAGCATACGCTGGGCGATCGCTCGCGACGACGAAGAGGTCGTCGGTCAGGTGTCGAACGCGGCGCAAGACGCGAGCGAGAAGCGGCTCGCCACAAAACTCCAGCAGTGCTTTGTCTTGCCCCATGCGTCGGCTCTGGCCACCGGCGAGCACAGCGATACTGGCTTCCATCGATACCCCCGTCGGAGTGTAACGTGATCTCCGCTCGAAGACGAGGTCCCGTCCTCTCGCCGCCTCGGCGGCTTCGCGGCAGCGAAGGGGTGCTCCCGGAGGAATCGCAGGCGGAATCGGGTGTGAGCTGGAGGAGTGCTCGTGGGTGGCCCGGTTTCGATGCCGGTTCGGCACGGCTTCGTGCGCGGCGAACGGGTGACATTCCCGACGCGTTCATGTCGGATCTGTTGTATCGGGAAGTGATGCGCTATAATCTGGCTAGAAACCCCTGAGCAGGAAGGCGAGGACCCCGAAATGCACGGTGGTCCGCCAACCGAAGAGCGGTCGAGGGCACTGGGAAACTGGCCTGGTGCCCTGTGTGTTCATGGTCGGTCAGGCGCGACGGGATGGACCGGAAGGGGGCTGGATCATGAATTCGAGCCTCATCGGAAAGATCGAGAAGGCACGCCGCTATGCTGCGGAACCGGAACGAGTCCAGGTGCAATCCCTGCACGTCCGGTTCCGCGGTGAGCACGACGTGTACGACGTCCATTTTGCGGACGGGAGCTGGAGTTGCACGTGCCATTCCTTCGAGGCGCTCGGCCTGGGCACGTGCAGCCACATCATGGCCCTCGAACGCTTGCTGGGGCCGATCGCTCCACAAGCGGTGGGGCAGGCCGAGCGGGTGAGCTAACATCGAGGCGATCAGGCTCGACGGGGATCGTTGCGCTCGAACCGAACACCGGTCGAAGACGCCGTCCGGGTGCGGGTGTGCTCGGCAGAGAACCAGCGCTGAGTGTGCCGGAGCATGGTCTGTTCTCTCGTGACGGCGCGACCGAGATCCTCGGATCGCCTGGTCGATCGCAGCCTGACGCACTTGCCCCAACTAGTTGTCGAGTAGTCCGATCGGGGACGTTCGGCTACGCGAGCACTCGCCGCTCATCGAGGTGCTCGCGCACTGCTACTCGAAGGGGAGAACGGGCGATGACTTTCGACGTCACGTGGTACGCTCAGTCGGCCTTCCGGATCGACGTTGCTGGGCTGCGTCTCTATCATGACCCTTTCCAGATTCCGGACGGTGAGCCGACTGCTGATGTCATTTTGATCAGCCATGAGCACTTCGATCACTGCTCACCGCCCGACATCGCGAGGATCCGCGACATTCACAAGACGTTCGTCGTAGCGAATCCCACTGCGGCGAATACTCGTGAACTCGAACCCCCCGTTCACGTGATCAGGCCGGGCGGTGAAGTGCAGTATGGTCGCTTGTCGATTCGTGCGGTACCAGCTTATAACTTGAATAAGTTTCGCAGCCCTGGTGTGCCCTTCCATCCTCGAGAAAAGGAGCATGTCGGGTTCATTTGCCGAGCAGAGGGTGTCACCTGGTATTTCGCCGGTGACACCGACGCCATACCGGAGATGGCGCAGTTCGGTCCGGTCGATTATGCCTTTCTCCCCGTCAGCGGGACCTACGTTATGACGGCAGAAGAAGCCGCGGAGGCCGTACGCATGCTCCAACCGCGTGTCGTGATCCCCATGCATTATGGGACGGTCGTCGGGTCGGTGGAGGATGCTCGACGTTTGGCTGCGCTCGTCGGTGATGTCGCGGAGGTCAGGATCTTGGAGCCCCGTGGTCGTCCGAGCTGAGTGATCAGCTGGACACAGTCAGCAGTGCTGCGAATTGCTCGAGTGTCATCTCTCCTGAAACGCGGAGGCGAGGAAGAGCGAGCGGGTCATCGTCCGCACCGGCTCGGCCTGGCTGAGTGGTGACCGCCATGCGGTAGCCTGCCGCAGCAGTCGCTGCTTTCACGCGCTGATCGATCTTGCCAGCGGGATAAGCAAAGGAGAGAACCGGGTGACCGAGTGCCTCGCGAAGCGCCGTCGCGCACCCCGTGAGTTCTGCTCGCAGTTGCGCATCGGACACCTGGGTCAAATCGACGTGATGGACCGTATGAGCGCCGATTTCGATCGCCCCTGAGCGATCGAGTTCACGAACCATCTCCCAAGTAAGATAGCGCGGCGAGTCGAGAAATCCGGTGATCACGAAGATCGTGGCATGAAAGTTGTACTGGCGCAGGATCGGCCATGCATGCTCGTAGAAGTCACGGTAGCCGTCGTCGAACGTGAGAACGATCGGCTTGGCTGGAGCAGGTTGGTCACCCCGTCGGATCGCTCCGAGTTCGGAAAGCGTTATCGGCGTGTAGCCATGGGTGGAAAGCCAGTGGATCTGTGCTGCGAACTCGGCTGGTTCGACCGAGAGGGCCCGACCGATCGGGTCATCGGGGCCCGGGCGCGGACGAATGTAATGATACATGAGTATCGGAACAGGCTTACGATAGGGTTTCGGTTGTGGTGTGTCTGCAACCGGCGTCGAGTCCCGAGTCGGTCTGGTCAAATCGTGGAAGAACTGAAGAGAGTGGTGCGCGGAATCGGTAAAGAGAGACTCGGGTGGGTTACCTGCGATTCCTCTTAAATTGCCAACCAGATGCAAGGAACCGGTGATCGAGTACGGGGGCCGCTCGTCGCTCGGCTCACTGGGGAGATCCCTCGTCATGAACCGCTGCGGGGCGGAAACGACGAGGGGAGCTTGTGGCGGCTGTTCGGGAGGCGCGGCTACGCGAGGATGCAGAAAGGTCACTGGTTTTGCGAGCAGTATCGCCACGAGCGCGATGAGCGAAAGACTGAAGTGCTGACCAACCCGCACCATAGTCTTCCTCCTGCGGAAGTCTAGCAGAACTCGCGCCCGGACGCGCTCTGCCGCCAGGTCTGGCCGTATAATCGCCGCGCTGGCTGGCATGATGGATGGAGAGGGAGACGATGCGAGTCACTGGTGGAGAAGCAGTCGTCCGCACGCTCGAGCGGCTCGGCGTGGAGGTCGTTTTTGGCATCCCGGGTGTGCATACGTTGGCGATCTACGATGCGCTCTATTCGTCGCCGATCCGCCATGTGCTCGCGCGGCATGAGCAGGGTGCGGGCTTTATGGCCGATGGGTACGCGCGGGTTTCGGGGAAGCCCGGTGTGGCCATCGTCATTACCGGACCGGGCGTTACGAACATCGCTACAGCGATCGGCGAAGCGTATGCCGATTCCTCACCAGTCGTCGTCATCGCGTCGAACGTCGAGCAAGCCTGGCAGGGGCAGATGCTCGGCCACTTGCACGATTGCAAGGATCAGCT